>QMCD01002112.1_pt1 | contig 11276 bp, 8 predicted proteins | sample 1821841 | NCBI WGS metagenome assembly QMCD01 (sample SAMN01991225, study PRJNA193472) | Termite gut metagenome, whole genome shotgun sequencing project. | isolation source: worker | host: Macrotermes natalensis | reverse complement strand
GAAGAGATTCGTGTTCTCATATATTCATACGATGATCTTATGGACTTATTTATATTCAGGGGCAAAGGTTCCGGGTTGGATCCTATTTTGGAAAACCGGTCTGCTACCGTTTCGAGTCTCTTGACGTCCTTTTCCATTTCTTTGAGATAAGTAGCGTCTACTTCTTTTGTTTTCAGGTATTCCACCCATGCAATCAATGATGATATCGGGGTGCCTAACTGGTGTGCGGTCTCTTTTGATAGTCCTACCCACACTTTGTTTTGTTCCGCTTTTTTTGCACTTAGCAGCGCAAGAAAAGACAGTATGATAAATGCAAATACGACGAATAATTGAATATAAGGGAACATCAGTAGTCTTTTCAGGAAAACGGAGTCATCATAATATAAATATTGTTTTACCTCATTACCATTATCGTTTATTGTTATTACAATAGGAGGATTTTTGGCTTTAAATTTTTCTATTTTATTTTTCAAAAATGCTTCTGCGTCTTTTTCCGGTATTTTGATGTTTCTGTGATCATTTACAGAATCTTGTTCATCACACAGGATTACCGGAATAGAGGTATTGCCATTGATGATCTTTGTAATGAGATTCAGCAGGGTAGATTCTGTTTCCATCTGTTTGTTTTCAAGCGCTTCGTAGCTGGGATACGCTTCGTTTTCGGAAAAATCAAGTGAATCCGGCACTGTTAAAATCTTTGTGGATTCAGCCCAAAGCTCCGCTTTCTTTCTTTCCTCTTCTGCTAACTGCCGGCTTAATGAATTGGAAAAATAAACCGTTGCGATTACAATCAATACTGCAATCAGGATAAATATATAGGTCCACCATTGCCTGGAATCATTTATGCTTCTGCCCATAAAAAGAGTAATGTTTATGAGAAAGAACGTGAAAGATTAAAATATATTGTATGTGGAGAAATTTCTTTGAATCCTGCGATATAAAAAAACAGCCCCATGCTAATCTAATGATTTACAAGGGGCTGTGAGGCTTTTGTGTGTGACCCCGGTGCGATTCAAACGCACGACCTTCAGAACCGGAATCTGACGCTCTATTCACTAAGCTACGGAGCCAAAGCGGTGCAAAAATAAATAAAATCTGCCAGTCAACCAAATTTTGGGCAGATGCATTTTGCTAAATTGATTAATTTAATGAAGTTGTAGGGTTTTTACTTTGTTTTTCATCCGGCTTACACTACATTTGCATGCTATAAATATCAATTAACGATTAGTAGGATGGATGTAAAAATAGAACAGAGTTGGAAAGATTGTCTGGCGGAGGAATTCGATAAACCTTATTTCAATCAGTTGACGGATTTTGTTCGGAATGAATATGGAAAAGGATCGGTATATCCTCCGGGCGCATTGATATTTAATGCATTTAACCATTGTCCTTTTGATAAGGTAAAGGTGGTGTTGCTCGGTCAGGATCCGTATCACGAACCTGGACAGGCGCACGGGTTATGCTTTTCTGTGCAGGATGGGGTTCGTTTTCCTCCTTCGTTGATTAATATATTTAAAGAAATACAGTCTGATTTGGGTACACCTGTTCCTAAAAGCGGAGATCTGACCCGATGGGCAGACCAGGGAGTCCTTTTGTTGAATGCTACACTGACCGTACGCGCGCATTTGGCAGGTTCGCATCAGAATAAAGGTTGGGAAACATTTACGGATGCGGTAATCAATCGTCTCGCTGCTCAACGTGAACATGTCGTGTATATATTGTGGGGGGCGTATGCGCAACGTAAAGGGGCGATGATCGATCGCAATAAGAATCTGGTTTTGCAGTCGCCGCATCCGTCTCCGCTTTCCGCAAGCAGAGGCTTTTTCGGTAATAAACATTTCAGCAAAGCGAATGAATATTTGCTGCAAACGGGGCAAACGCCGATTGTATGGTGAATCATTAACTACTAAACATTATATAACATGGAGTTTAACTATCAGGAACCGTTCCCTGTGGGGAAAGATACGACGGAGTATTATCTGTTGACGAAAGAACACGTTTCTACAGCTACGTTTGAAGGAACAGAAGTGCTGAAAGTGGAAGCGGAAGGATTGACGAAACTGGCTAACACCGCGTTTCGCGATGTGGCATTTTTACTCAGGACAGAACACCAGCAACAGGTGGCCGATATACTGTCTGATCCGGAGGCCAGTGAAAATGACAAATTTGTAGCGCTTACTTTCCTGCGGAATGCTGAAGTTTCGGCAAAAGGGCAATTGCCTTTCTGTCAGGATACGGGTACGGCTGTTATTGTGGGAAAGAAAGGGCAACAGGTATGGACGGAGGGAAATGATGAAGAGGCGCTTTCGAAAGGTGTTTTCAAAACATATACGGAAGAAAACCTGCGTTATTCCCAGAATGTGCCGCTCACCATGTACGAGGAAAAAAACACGGGATGTAATCTTCCGGCGCAAATTGATTTATATGCTACACAGGGTGCGGAATATAAATTCTTATGTATTGCCAAAGGTGGCGGATCCGCGAATAAAACCTACCTGTTTCAGGAAACGAAAGCGTTACTGAATCCTGATACATTGGTGCCGTTCCTGGTTGAAAAAATGAAATCCCTGGGGACCGCCGCATGTCCTCCTTATCATATTGCTTTTGTTATAGGCGGAACTTCCGCGGAAACAAACCTGAAAACCGTGAAGCTTGCTTCGGCGCATTATTACGACAGTTTGCCGACCGAAGGCAATGAGGGCGGACAGGCTTTCAGAGATATTGAGCTCGAAAAGAAAGTGCTTGAGGAGGCCTATAATATAGGTCTGGGAGCACAGTTTGGCGGTAAATATTTCGCACATGATATACGTATTGTACGTTTACCGCGTCATGGGGCTTCCTGTCCGGTAGGTATGGGAGTATCTTGTTCGGCAGACCGTAATATCAAAGCGAAAATCAATAAAGATGGAATCTGGATTGAGAAGCTGGAAGATAATCCGGGGCGTTTTATTCCGGAAGAATTACGCCGTGCAGGTGAAGGCGATGCCGTCCGGATCAATCTGAACCGGCCCATGGCAGAGATCCTGAAGGAGCTGGATAAATATCCGGTTGCCACGCGCTTGTCGTTGAACGGGACTATTATTGTGGGCCGTGATATTGCCCATGCAAAATTGAAAGAGCGCCTGGATAAAGGGGAAGGATTGCCTCAATATGTAAAAGACCATCCGATTTATTACGCCGGTCCGGCTAAAACGCCGCAAGGAATGGCTTCCGGTTCATTCGGGCCTACCACGGCAGGCCGGATGGATTCGTATGTAGACTTGTTCCAGTCGCAGGGAGGAAGTATGGTGATGATTGCCAAGGGTAACCGTAGTCAGCAAGTGACGGATGCCTGTCGGAAATACGGCGGATTCTATCTGGGAAGTATCGGTGGGCCTGCGGCGATTCTGGCTCTTGAAAGCATCAAAAAGGTTGAATGCCTCGAATATCCCGAATTGGGAATGGAAGCGATCTGGAAAATAGAGGTCGAAGATTTTCCGGCATTTATCCTCGTTGATAATAAGGGGAATGATTTTTTTAAACAACTGAAACCGTTGAGGTGTTGTAAGTAGGATTGGAGTAATATTAGATCTGTAAATAAAAAAGTTCATCGGAAATTGCCCGGATGAACTTTTTTATTTGATAAAAAGATTAATTTTTTTCCTGTTTACGCTTTTTGTCAGGAGTAGATATAATATCTTTGCGGAGAAAAGTTATCATAAACAAATTGTAGCATTATGAAAAGCCTGAAAGTACCTTATGTGCCGGCATTGGACGGACTTGAATTGAAGGATGTGGCAAAGCAAATGGAAACGACGGCGCTGCGTCAGAGTATTGATATTATAAATTGGGAGGAATATCCGTATAAACCTGTTGTCGCTTTTGACATTGCACGGGGTGATACGGAATTATATCTTCATTATTTTGTCCGCGGTTTGTCTTTACGTGCGGTAGCGGATGAAGACGGGGAGTTTGTGCATCCTGATAGTTGTGTGGAGTTTTTTATGCGTCAGAAAGGAAATTTGTATTATACTAATTTTGAATTTAACTGCATTGGCACTTGCCTGGCCGCACGCGGGATGAATCGCAACAAACGTACTCCTTTTACGTCGGATGAATACAGGAAAATCCGGCGCTATACGACGGTTCAGCGCGAATCGTTTCCGGAGAAAAACGGTATTCATGCATGGGAACTGACCGTGGGGATTCCTTTTGAACTGATGGGGCTTGACGCATCAGCTTTACCGGATATGATCTTGGGTAATTTCTATAAGTGTGCGGATAAGACGGCTAATCCTCATTATGTAACCTGGAGTCCGATTGATCTTCCGTCGCCGGATTACCATTGTCCGGAACATTTCGGAGAAATTTATTTCTGATTTTTCAGGGACAGGTTTATTGATGACAGGCGGCTATTTGCCGTCTACGGTCACTACTTCAATCTCGAAAACAAGGGTTGAATATCCCGGGATTTGTGAATCCCCTTCTCTGCCGTATGCTAACTGATAAGGAATCCATATTTCCCATTTATCACCTTTTACCATATGCTGTAAAGCTGTTTTCCAGCCGCTCGTACTAATATAACCTGAACTCGAACTTACTTTATACGAAGCGGCCGGCCCATCGTCAAATAATTTTTGATCGAATACGGTTTCGTTTTGGATATTATATTCAGGATATTCAGCTACGAACCACCCCTTGTAATAGCATGTTACCGTACTTGTATATTTGGCCGTATCCGTACTTTCTCCTTTTGCGAGTACTTTGTAATAAATACTGCCTTCGTTTCCGGGCGATTTTAGCTCTTTGTATTCGGGATTGGTTTTTATGGCGTTAAACGCCACTTGATTTGCTACCATCCACTCATTCAGATGGTCATCATTATCATCGCTACAAGACGCCCCGACAAATAATGTGACAAGCATCACGATCAAGTAAAATCCGTATTTTTTCATTCATTGAAATTTTAAAATCATATTTATTCGTTTCGGCAGGCAGTGCTTTTAACAGAGAAATTTTGTGCCTGCCGGCGTTTCATTATTTCAGCTTCTCAAGGATGCTGCGCATACTCACTTTGCCGGAAATAATATGATGCAGTTTATCAATAGATACGCGTTCCTGCTCCATCGTGTCGCGGAAACGGATCGTTACACAATTGTCTTTCAGTGAATCATGATCTACCGTTATACAATAGGGTGTTCCGATGGCATCCTGCCGGCGATAACGTTTGCCGATGGAATCTTTTTCGTCATATTGGCAACGGAAATCGAAACGCAGCATGTTTAATATTTCGTACGCTTTTTCCGGAAGCCCGTCTTTACGCACCAGCGGCATGACCGCCAGTTTTACCGGTGCAAGTGCAGGAGGCAGTTTTAATACAACGCGCGTTTCGCCGCCTTCCAATGTTTCTTCGCAGTATGCGCCTGCCATCAGACTCAGAAACATGCGGTCTACCCCTATGGACGTTTCGATCACGTAAGGCACATAGCTTTTATTAAGTTCCGGGTCGAAATATTGTATTTTTTTTCCGGAATAGGTCTCGTGTTGTGATAAGTCGAAATCCGTACGGCTGTGTATTCCTTCTACTTCCTTGAATCCGAACGGCATTTCAAATTCAATATCGGTGGCCGCGTTTGCATAGTGGGCCAGTTTGTCGTGATCGTGATAGCGATATTTCCGGTCACCCATGCCCAATGCACGGTGCCACTTCATGCGAATTTCTTTCCATTTGGCAAACCAATCCAGCTCTTCACCGGGACGTACGAAAAATTGCATTTCCATCTGTTCGAATTCGCGCATGCGGAATACAAACTGGCGCGCTACAATTTCATTACGGAACGCTTTTCCGATCTGGGCTATACCAAACGGTACTTTCATACGGCCGGTTTTCTGTACATTCAGAAAATTGACGAATATACCCTGGGCGGTTTCGGGGCGGAGGTATACCTTCATCGCACCGTCGGCTGTCGATCCCATTTCCGTTGCGAACATCAGGTTAAACTGGCGCACATCCGTCCAGTTGCGCGTACCGGATATAGGACATGCAATTTCGCAATCAATGATGATCTGTCGCAATTCTTCCAGGTTGGAGTCATTCAATGCTTTGGCAAAGCGGGCGTGTACTTCATCCCGTTTTACCTGATTTTCGAGTACGCGGGGATTCGTGGTGCGGAACTGCTGTTCGTCGAATGCTTCGCCGAAACGTTTGGCCGCCTTTTCCACCTCTTTATTTATTTTTTCATCAATCTTTGCAAGGTAGTCTTCAATCAGCACATCTGCACGATAACGTTTCTTGCTGTCTTTGTTGTCTATCAGCGGATCGTTAAATGCATCTACATGTCCGGAGGCTTTCCAGATGGTAGGGTGCATGAAAATAGCGGAATCAATACCGACGATATTTTCGTTCAGTAATGTCATGCTGTCCCACCAGTATTTTTTTATGTTGTTTTTAAGCTCAACGCCGTTCTGTCCGTAATCGTATACCGCCCCTAATCCGTCGTAAATTTCAGACGAGGGAAATACGAATCCATACTCTTTGCAATGGGAAATTAATTTTTTAAATACATCTTCCTGTTGTGCCATAAGACTAATCTGTTATTTTTTTGAGAATCGCAAAGGTAGTGCAAGTTGAGAAGAATACAAAATGAAAGCTGCTTTTATTTTTAGTTGCTCAGCTTCGCGTCGATCAACATAATTTTCTTTTCCGACCGGGCTTTTTCTTTTTCCATGGCATTGATATCGCTTAATACCATGGCTAATTCGTATGTCGCTTTGATTGCCTTCTTGTCGTTGTCGGAAAGATAGAGTACATACGGTTTTCCTCCCGTATATTCCGCTTTTATACGTTCTTTTTCGTCGATAATATAGACAAGGTTTGCAACCGTTTTGCAATGTTCTCCTTTGTATGATACCACTTCCGTCGTATTTCCCAGGTCTTTGAAACGGTAATTGAGCCCTCCGTCGTATGGGATGGAAGGTGTTTCGGCAACGGTTCCGTCTTTTGTTGAAAATTTAAGTCCCGTATGTTCAATGGGTTTACTTCCGAAGTATACACTGGCCATGTACATTTCACCTTTTTCATTGACACCACAACGGATATAGCAGCGTTCTACATTGCGCTCGATCGTCATCGTTTTCCAGATGTAATTACCGGTTTCGTCATACGCCGTATCTTTTTCAAATACAAAGCCTTTTTTCAGGTCTTCCGCCTCTTTCCGGCGTATCGGAAGCAGACTATCGCAATAAGCAATGTTCTGTTCGCTTTCCCCGCGTTCTACAAGGCGCATCAGTGTAAGCGCTTCTTTTCTTACGGCTACTTCGCTGGGGTATAATATATTAATGGAGTCGATGGCGCTTTTTGCCGTACTGAAAAGTTTGTTTTCGTACAGGCTTTTAGCTTCTTCCAAACGTTTTTTGGCTTCTTTCTCCTCTCCGCAACCTGTCCAAAGCAGGCTTGAAAGCAGTAAAACGGAACAAAATTTTAAGATATTCATATGGGCTGATATTGTTATTGACTACGCAAAGTTATGAAAAATATTTTATCTTTGCCGTCAGAAAAAAAGGATATATAATGTATTACGTTCAGGAAGATATTGATAAACATTTGTCATTACCCATCTTTCATCTTATTTCGGACGTTGCCGACCGGCTTGGATTGGAATGTTATGTGATAGGGGGGTATGTGCGCGATCTTTTTTTGCGCCGTCCTTCTAAAGATATTGATATTGTTTCCGTAGGGAGCGGTATCGGACTGGCAAAGGCGGTCGCTGAAAAACTGGGATCGGAATCTCATCTGTCTGTATTTAAGAATTTCGGAACAGCCCAGGTAAAGACCAAGAAGTGGGAAATTGAATTTGTCGGCGCCCGGCGTGAATCATATAGCCGCGACAGCCGGAAACCGGTTGTGGAAGACGGCACGCTGGAAGATGATCAGAACCGGCGCGATTTTACGATCAATGCCATGGCTTTTTGTCTTAATAAAGAGCGTTACGGCGAAATGGTTGATCCGTTTGACGGCCTGAATGACCTTGAGAACCTGCGGATTGTAACTCCTTTGGATCCTGATATTACATTCGGTGATGATCCGTTGCGCATGATGCGTGCCGTACGCTTTGCTTCGCAGCTTGGTTTTTTCATTGATCCTGATACCTTTGATGCGATTGTACGAAACAAGGAACGGATTGAAATTATTTCGAAAGAACGGATTGTCGACGAATTGAATAAAATTATTTTGTCTCCGAAGCCCTCCGTCGGTTTCGGATTGCTGGATCGCTCGGGGTTACTTGAACTTATATTGCCTGAATTATGCGCTTTGAAAGGTGTTGAAACAAAAGACGGAATAGGGCATAAGGATAATTTTGCGCACACATTGATGGTGCTGGACCGGTTGAGTAAAACATCCGGTGATTTGTGGCTCCGGTGGAGCGCGCTACTGCACGATATCGCCAAGCCTGCCACCAAACGTTTCGACAAGCGCCTCGGATGGACATTCCATAACCATAATTTTGTAGGGGAAAAGATGATTCCCGGCATCTTTCGCAGGATGAAGTTGCCGATGAATGAGAAAATGAAATACGTACAAAAGATGGTTGCGCTCCACATGCGTCCGATCAATCTGGTAGATGAGGAAGTTACGGACTCGGCTGTTCGCCGTCTGTTATTTGATGCGGGTGATGATATGGATGATCTGATGATGCTTTGCGAAGCGGATATAACAAGTAAAAATCCGGAAAAGGTACGTCGTTTTCTTGAGAATTTCCGTATCGTACGCGAAAAAATGGTCGATATAGAGGAAAAAGATCGTATCCGGAATTTTCAACCGCCTGTTTCCGGCGAAGAAATCATGGAAACATTCGGTCTGCCGCCGTCACAACCTGTCGGAATAATCAAAGAGGCGATCAAAAATGCGATACTCGACGGGGTGATACCGAATGAATATGACGCCGCCGTACATTTTATGTACAAAAAAGCAGCGGAAATGGGTCTTTTTAGTTTATCCGGTTGACGCTTTTTATCCCTTTTACGCCCTGGAGCTTTTTTATCAGAAGCGTGAGTGTGGATGTGTCGGGGATGATAATAATAAATGTTCCCTGAAACAGGCCGTCAACAGAGTCAATATTGATCGAGCGGAGCGAAACCCGGTTTTCTTTGCTTATGACGGAGGTAATATTGGTTACAATGCTGATATCATCATTTCCGATAATGCGTAGCGATACGGCATAGCCGCTTGTTCCTTTGCCGCTCCATTCCGCCGGAATGATACGGTAACCGAACCGGGTGCGCATCTCCGTGGCGTTCGGGCAATCCATACGATGGATTTTGATTCCCTGGGTAGACACGAAGCCGAATACGGGATCTCCGTAAATCGGATTGCAGCATTTGGCCAGTTTATAGTCTATTCCCGTCAGATTTTTATCAATCAACAAAATATCTTGCTGCGTGGATAATTCTTTCGCTTCTATATTGGCGACGTATTCTTCCGCACTGCGTATTTCCTGTTCCGGAGTTTCCTTTTCTTTTTGTTCCTGTTCGACGCATTCGTCGATAACCGTATTTATATCTAATTTTTCTTCGGCGATATCCAGGTAAAAATCAGTAACGGTTTTATATCCTTTTTTCTTTATATACCGCATGAATACGGCTTCATCAATATCCACCTTGCGGTTTTTCATCCGGCGTTGGAGTTGCTCTTTAGCCAGGTCGGCGCTTTTTGCGTATTCTTCTCTGAGCGCCTGTTTGATTTTTGTCCGTGCCTTGGAGGTGGCTACAAATGACAGCCAGTCTCGTTTGGGCATTTGTGTCGGCGAAGTGATTACTTCGATCGTGTCGCCATTATTCAGGACATATTTTATGGGTACGTTTTTTCCGTTTACTTTTCCGGATATGCACCGGCTGCCTATTTTGGAATGAATGGCGAAAGCAAAATCCAGCACTGTTGCGCCTTTGCCTAATTTTATGAGGTCTCCGTTAGGGGTAAATACATAGATTTCATCCTGATACAGTTCCATTTTGAACTCTTTCATCAGGTCCATGGGAGTAGATCCCTGCGTTTCGAGTACGGCACGCACATCGGCCAGAAATTCATCCAGCCCGTGCTCTTCCTGTCCTCCCTTGTATTTCCAATGTGCCGCCAGGCCTTTCTCGGCGATCTCATCCATGCGCTGTGTACGGATCTGTACTTCCACCCAACGTTTTTGAGGGCCCAGCACAGTGATGTGCAGACTTTCATATCCGTTGTTTTTCGGCACGGACAGCCAGTCGCGCATACGTTTGGGATTGGGTTGGTACATATCCGTAATAATGGAAAAGGCCTGCCAACAGTCGGAGCGTTCTTTGGTTTCAGGTGAATCCAGCACGATACGGATGGCAAACAGGTCGTAAATACCTTCAAACTCGACTTTCTGTTTTTTTATTTTGTTGTTTATCGAGTGAATGGACTTCGTTCTTCCTTTAATCTCAAATTTTAAGCCTGCTTCTTCCAGTTTTTTCTTTACCGGGCTGATAAATTTCTCAATATATTCATCGCGTGAACGTTTCGTTTCGTTCAGTTTGTCTTTTATGTAATAATATTGTTTAGGATCCAGGTATTTGAGCGACAGATCCTCCAGCTCGCTTTTTATTTTATACAATCCGAGGCGATGCGCCAGCGGTGCATATAAATAGGATGCTTCCGTAGCCAGTCGTACACGGTCTTTTTCGTCTATGATCTCTTTTCCCAGGCGCATCATGCAGAGCCGGTCCGCAATCATAATAAGTATCACGCGCACATCTTCTGCAAAAGAGAATAGTAAGTGATGAAAATTTTCCGAGTTGATCGCCGTGTTACGCGCGTACAGGTCGGATGTTTTGAGCAGCCTGTTGATCATCAGCGACACATCGGAGTTGAATGTTTTTTCAACTTCTTCGATCGTAATGGCTTTTTTCAAAACCGGGCGGTATAATATAAGCGCAAGCACAGAGGTGCGTTTCAAACCGATGTCTTTTGTTGCGATCAGCGCCGTTTCCACATTACGTAAAAGTCCGTTGATCCCGTTACGGTCGCGCCCGTAGCATTCTATCGCTACGACAGGCTTGAGTAGTTGGCGTATTTTGGGTATATCATCTTTCTCAAGGCTTTCCGAGAGTGTATTGAATAATTCCTTGTATTTGGAGAAAAATACTTTTTTTTCTTCTTCCGTAAAAAACTTTTCCATGTTCATCCTGAAACCTGAATTTGCATGTAAAAGTACATATTTTTCTTTTATCGGTTCAATTTCGCACTAAAAAATCGAAGGCAAACTTTCTGTCGGCGGTGCAAA
>QMCD01007005.1_pt1 | contig 11277 bp, 7 predicted proteins | sample 1821841 | NCBI WGS metagenome assembly QMCD01 (sample SAMN01991225, study PRJNA193472) | Termite gut metagenome, whole genome shotgun sequencing project. | isolation source: worker | host: Macrotermes natalensis | reverse complement strand
AGATCAAAGCGTGGTGAAAAATTTGGAAACTTCATTTCCCACGTATGCGGATAATTTTGCGGGTTGGTCTTTGCAATCGTCAGGTATGTATCAGTTTGCTATTTGGGTGATGTTGGAAAACGCCGGATTCGGTGCTTCTCTGCAACATTATAATCCATTGATTGACGATGAAGTGCGAAAAACGTGGAAGATTGATCCGAACTGGAAATTGATCGCAGAAATGCCGTTTGGAGTACCTACTGCCCAACCGGGAGAAAAACAATTTCAACCGTTGGAAAACAGAGTAAAGATATTTTCCTGAGCAAGTCCCGTCATTGCGAACGCAGTGAGGAATCTAATAAAAACCGTATGAAATATGAATTAATCACGATACTTGGTCCGACTGCATCCGGAAAAACATCTTTTGCAGCTGCCTTAGCCGCTCAACTCGACACTGAAATAATCAGCGCCGATTCGCGTCAGCTTTATAGAGGCATGACTATCGGAACAGGAAAAGATTTGGAAGATTATGTCGTTGAGGGCAAGAAAATCCCCTATCATTTAATTGATATTTGTGAGCCCGGCTACAAATATAATGTATTTGAATATCAGCACGATTTCTTCAAAGTATTCAAAGAAATCCGCGGGAAAGGAAAAATTCCAATCCTTTGCGTAGGAACAGGCTTGTATATTGAGTCTGTTTTGAAAGGTTACCGACTGTTGGATGTTCCCCAAAATCCCGAACTGCGGGAACGCTTAAAAGATAAAACGCTTCCGGAATTGGAAGTCATACTTTCCTCATACAAAAAATTGCACAATAAAACGGATGTAGATACAGCCCAAAGAGCCATTCGCGCCATTGAAATCGAAGAATACTATCTTACCCAATCCCCTGAAACAAATGATTATGATCCGGTAAACAGCTTGATTATCGGAGTTTCCATAGATAGGGAATTGAGAAGGCAAAAAATTACTTCCCGTTTGAAAAAGCGATTGGAAGAAAGAATGGTGGAAGAAATCCGAACGTTACTTAACTCCGGTATTGCTTCTGAGGATTTGATATATTATGGATTGGAATATAAATTCCTCACTCAATATGTTATTGGGCAGTTATCCTATCAGGAAATGTTTGACCAATTAGAAATCGCCATTCATCAATTCGCCAAACGGCAAATGACCTGGTTTCGCGGCATGGAGCGGCGAGGCTTTCAAATCCATTGGATTGATGCTTCTTTGCCAATGGAGGAGAAGATAAGGCAAGCAATTAAATTATCAAAAGAAAAATTAGAAATTGAATAAAACACAGGAATTTGTAAAAAAACATCGTTTTGATGATGTGAAAAAGGTGGCTTTTGCCTCTCATCCTCCGGATGTTGATTTGCCTTTTGCTTTATCTCAAATATCCGGCAGGCAAGCTATAAAAACGAAAATACCGTCTTGGTATGAAAACGACCGGATTATATACCCGAAGCATCTTTCATTGGAGCAATGTTCTTCCGAAGCAACTGCAAAATATAAAGCTTCGTTGGTTAAGGGAGCTTCATTGGTCGATTTAACCGGTGGTTTTGGAGTAGATTGCGCTTTCCTGTCCCGGCAATTCCAATCGGTAACGTATGTAGAACGCTTGGAAGAACTTTGTGAAATAGCCCGAAATAATTTTAATGCGCTCGGATTGAATCATATTCAAGTAGTTCACGGACAGGCAGTCGATTATTTGGATAAAATATCTAATGTAGATTGCATTTACCTGGATCCTGCCCGTAGGGATAACATAGGCGAAAAAGTAGTTTCCATACAAGATTGCGAGCCTAATATTATTGAACTGAAAGAACAATTATTGAGCAAGGCAGAAACTGTGATGATCAAGTTATCTCCCATGCTGGATATTTCTTTAGCATTACAATCTCTACCTGAAACTACAGAAATTCATGTTGTTAGTGTTGCCGGAGAATGTAAGGAGTTGGTGTTTGTGTTAAAAAGCACGCGGATTACTATTTTTATTCATTGCGTTAATGTTTTGAAAAATGGAAATATTCAAGAATTTTCTTTTTCGAGATTGGAAGAACAACAATGCAATATTCGTTATGCTTCTGAACTTCGGAATTTTGTTTATGAACCGAATGCATCCATTCTAAAAGCCGGCGCTTACAAATCTATTGCATATAAGTTTAATTTGGAAAAGCTTCACCCGGACAGTCACTTGTATACTTCTAATCAATTAGTGGAAAACTTTCCCGGAAGAATATTCAAGTTTATTACTGCATTTTCATTCAACAAAAAAGAAATCAGGGAAAATCTCAAAAATGTAGAACAAGCCAATATCAGCATCCGCAATTTTCCGGGTTCGGTTGATGAGTTAAGGAAAAAACTAAAACTGAAAGATGGCGGGGATGTTTATTTATTCGCAACAACCTTGCGTGATGAGAAGAAAATCATATTAAAATTAGAACGCGGATAACGCGGATAACGCAGATAACGCGGATTTACACGGATTTTAAATCTGCGAAAATCTGCGTTATCCGCGTTCTATTAAAAAAGAATCACTTCTTCCAGATCTTTTCGATTTCTTCCAAAGTTTTACCTTTGGTTTCCGGAACGAATTTCCAAACGAAAATAGCTGAAAGTATAGCCATTACGCCGTAGAAACCATAAGTCATTCCACTGCTGAATTCCATCATTGGAGGATAAGTGGAAGAAATTAAATAGTTGGCAGTCCATTGCGCTGCTACTGCAATAGCCACTGCCTGTCCGCGGATTTTATTGGGGAATATTTCGGAAATCAATACCCAGCAAATTGGTCCCCACGACATCATAAACGATGCTGTGTAGATAATGATAAATACCAAAGTACTTATTCCGATGATATTATTGAATGCTAATATTGAAATAGCGATCATACCGATAGCCATGCCGATGGAACCTGTAATAAGCAAAGGCTTACGTCCCCATTTATCGACAGTCATGATAGCAAGAACAGTAAAAATCACATTCACCAATCCCATGATAATCGTTTGAAGCATCGAGGCATCTTTGGCAGCCCCCATACTTTCAAAAATGCGAGGAGCATAATATAATGCCACATTTATTCCGACGAATTGTTGGAAAACGGAAAGTAAAATACCTACAATAATGACTACTTTTCCATAAGCAAAAATCTTTGATTTGGTTTTTTCTGTAATCGTTTCTTTGATTTCCGCCAAAATATTATTCGCCTTCTCTTTGTTGCCCATGATTTTGGACAATACACTCAAGGCTTTTTCTTCTTGGTTGACCATTGCCAAATAACGGGGAGTTTCGGGAACAAAGAGTATCAATAGACCAAAAAGTCCTGCCGGAATAGCTTCAGATGCAAACATATAACGCCATCCGATTTCGTTAATCCACTCGATAGTTTCTCCTTTTGCAATGCTCCAGTTTACAAAATAAACTACGAGCATACCGAAAATAATAGCAAATTGGTTGAATGACACCAACCGTCCGCGAATATTAGCAGGTGCAATTTCCCCGATATACATCGGACATACGGCAGAAGCCAGACCTACACCTATTCCTCCGATGACACGATAAAAATTAAACATCCAAAGCAAGCCTAATGATGGTTTTCCATGTTCGAAGAAAAACACTTCGGGATAGCCGGAACCAAGTGCAGAGATAAAGAAAAGAATGGCTGCTAATAACAACGAATTCTTACGGCCAATCCGGTTGGATATGAACCCTGAAATTATACCTCCGATGATGCATCCTATTAATGCGCTTGAAACGGTGGCTCCGTGTACAAAAGAACTTAACCCTAATGGTGTAATCAGGAAAGCTTGAATCGATTTTTCCGCTCCGGAGATGACGGCTGTGTCGTATCCGAAGAGCAAACCACCGATGGTGGCAACTAAGGTAATTCCGAAGATATAACCTGTATTATATTGTTTTCCCATGATATTATGTTTTAGGTAAATGGTAAACGGTACACGGTGCACGATTTTTTCGTTACCCTGTACCGTGCACCTTAGTACCCTGTACCAAATTAAATGTACATATTTACAATTGCTTCGTAAAGCTCTTGTTTTCCACTGATTTGTTTCGGTTCGCCGTTTGCTTTAGCATAAGCAACCAAATCTTCCAATTTCAATTTGCCTTCTTCGAATTCTTTTCCTTTTCCTGCATCAAAAGAAGCATAGCGATCTGCTAACATTTTGCTGTATGAAGATTCGTTAAGCATAGCAGCAGCACTTTCCAATGCGCGAGCCATTACGTCCATAGCAGCGATATGAGCGATGAAGATATCGTCCAAGTCGGTAGAGTTACGACGGGTTTTAGCATCGAAGTTAGTTCCACCATGTTCGAAACCACCACCACGGATAACTTGTAACATTGCTTGAACCAATTCAAATTGGTCGATAGGGAATTGGTCTGTATCCCAACCGTTTTGATAGTCACCGCGGTTAGCATCGATAGAACCTAACATATCATTATCAACAGCAACAGCCAATTCGTGTTCGAAAGTGTGACCTGCTAATGTAGCGTGGTTTACTTCGATATTCAATTTGAAATCTTTGTCCAAACCGTGAGCTTTCAAGAAACCGATAACTGTTTCAGCATCAACGTCGTATTGGTGTTTTGTCGGTTCCATTGGTTTAGGTTCGATGAAGAATGTACCTTTGAAACCTTTTGCGCGAGCGTAATCACGAGCAGCAGTAAGCATTTTGCCCAAGTGATTTTTTTCGCGTTTTTGGTCGGTGTTCAATAAAGAAGAATAACCTTCGCGACCGCCCCAGAATACATAACCTGTTCCACCCAATTCGATAGTAGCATCGATAGCGTTTTTAACTTGAACAGCAGCGCGAGCAACAACATCGAAATTCGGGTTAGTTGCAGCACCGTTCATATAACGTGCATGGCTGAATACGTTTGCAGTACCCCACAACAATTTGATACCGGTTTCTGCTTGGCGTTTTTTTGCATAAGCAACGATTTCTTTCAAGTCAGCTTCGTATTGTTCGATAGTATCAGCTTCGTCTACCAAGTCAACATCGTGGAAACAGTAGTATTCGATACCGATTTTTTGCATGAATTCAAAACCTGCATCTAATTTATCTTTAGCAGCTTGAACTCTGTCGGCGCTTGATTTCCACTCGAAAGTTTTAGTTCCGCCGCCGAATGGGTCGCCTCCCTCTGCGCAAAGTGTGTGCCACCATGCCATAGAGAATTTCAACCAATCTTTCATTTTTTTGCCGTTTACCACTTTCTCAGCATCGTAATAACGAAATGCCATTGGGTTTTTGCTTTCTTTTCCTTCAAATTTGATTTTCCCGATTCCGGGGAAGAATTCCTTGTTTGCCATAATTTTTAATTTTTGTTTTTGGGGTACACGGTACATGGTACACGGTGCACGACCGGGTTATTTAATAGTTTTACGATAGTTTATCAAATTATAAATCATACTTGATATTTTTTTAGCTTTGTTTATAAATTCCTGTCCTTCTTCTTTTGATAAATAATCTAATTTAATAGATAAATACAATTGAGTTTGAAGTTCTCCACATGAACCTTTTGCGATGAACAGAAATTGTATAAACTCTTTATTTGTTTGTCTTTCAAATCCTTCTGCTATATTAGATGGGATTGAAACACTTGCTCGTTGAATTTGATCTTTAAAACCATAATCCTTACAATTTTTAAATTTAGAATAGATAGATACAACTAATTGCATCGCATCTTTCCAAACCATCAAATCCTCAAAACTTTTTACTAAATTTTCTCCCATAAGGCTTCAATGTTTTTTAGGTTGGTTATAATTTATATTTTTTTGGTACAAGGTACATGGTACAAAGGTGCACGATATGCGAATTCTTACCGTGCACCATGTACCTTAGCACCCTGCACCCAAAAGGAATGATTTCCAAAGTTGATAAGCATTCAAATACTGGCTCGCTTTGTCTGTTTCCGGTTCTATAACCGCCAATTTTTCAAGGGATGCAAATGCTTCTTTATTTGACGCGTAGATACCTACACCGATTCCGGCGCCTTTGGCCGCTCCGGCTGCACCGTCGGTATCGTAAAGCTCGATTGTTGCTCCGCTGATGCTCGCTAATGTTTGACGGAAAATCGGACTCAAGAACATATTGGCATTTCCTGCACGGATCACGTTGATATCCATGCCCATGCCGGCCATGATTTCCATTCCGTATTGGAATGAGAATACGATACCTTCTTGAGCGGCTCGGATAATATCTGATTTCCCATGCATATTGAAATTGATTCCGTTGATAGAACAACCGATTTCCTGGTTTTCGAGAATACGTTCTGCACCGTTTCCGAAAGGAATGATTGAAATTCCTTTAGAACCGATAGGCGATTGACTTGCCAATGTATTCATATCATTGTAGCTGATTCCTTCGGGAGCCACATTTCTTTTTACCCATGAATTAAGGATGCCTGTTCCGTTGATGCACAACAAAACTCCCAAACGGGTTTGTTCGGCTGTATGATTAACGTGTGCAAATGTATTCACGCGTGATTTAGGATCGTAATTAACTTCTCCCAACACACCGTATACAACGCCTGAAGTTCCGGCAGTCGATGCGATTTCGCCCGGATTGAATACATTCAATGACAGGGCATTATTAGGTTGGTCGCCGGCGCGGTAAGCTACCGGAATACCTTCTTTCAAACCGAGTTCTTTGGCAGCTTCGGCAGAAACCAAGCCTTGTATGCCGAAAGTAGGTTTGATTTCGGGAATAAAACTCTTGTTGAAGCCAAAATAATTCAATACATCGTCCGACAATTTGTTTGCTTTGAAATCCCAGAAGATACCTTCCGATAAACTTTCAACAGTTGTAACGATATCGCCTGTCAATTTCATTCCGATAAAATCGCCCGGAAGCATGAGCTTATCAATCTGCTCATAAATTTTCGGCTCGTTTTCTTTAACCCATGCTAATTTAGCGGCAGTAAAATTACCCGGAGAATTCAATAAATGTGATAAACATTTTTCTTCTCCGATGGCTTTGAAAGCTTTTTCTCCATAAGGAACCGCACGGCTGTCACACCAAATAATAGACGGACGCAATACTTTTTGATTTTTGTCGACCAAAACCAAACCGTGCATTTGATAAGAAATACCAATCGCGCTGATTTCTTCACCGGTTACACCTGATTTTTTCAAAACCGATTCGTTGGCTAATTTTAAATTTGCCCACCACGATTCGGGGTCTTGCTCTGCCCAGCCGGTTTTTTCTGCATTGATTGTCATCTCTACTTTCGGGAAAAAGTCCGAAGCAATAATCTTCCCTGTTGAAGCTTCTACTAAACAAGCTTTTACGGAAGAACTACCTACATCANNAAATACATAAATATTTTATTTTAATTGTTTATTCAATTGCCGCCATTCTTTTTTTGTACAAAATCTTGTCGAACTTGTAAAAACGGGCAGCTCTGTGTGAGACACCTGATTCCCATTCGTTAGTAAGAACGATATAATCCATTCCTGCGATTTTTTTATGAAAATTCCTGACATCGTAACTCTTACGATAAACGGCTTCATATAATCTGCGCAATTGTGCAGCCGTAAATTTCGACGGCAATAACTCAAAAACGACAGAAGGTTCATACTCTAACCAACGGCGTATCTCTTTTAACGAATCCTCTACTATTAAATTGTGGTCGAACGGCATTTTAGGCAACTCGTCGACCGGACACCACTGTACCGTTTTGTACTTGGAAACGACATTCAGTTTTCTGTCAATTTTACAAAGAGACAAATAAGATACGGTAACAATCCTGTCGATTTTATTGTTGTACTCAAATTTAAGCCACTCGATATCTTCCGGATTAGATGTTCTTTGAGGAGAAGTAAAACTGTTAAACTGCTTCAAAGTCATCTTGTTAATGCCGGTTAAGTCTTTGAGTACACGATGGGCGGCCGTATCGGCGTCTTCATCCTGATAAATTAAACTTCCGGGCAATTTTAAATCCAAGCCGTCAACTTTTTCAGGATAACGCCTCACCAATAAAACATTTAATGATTGACCGTCAAATCCAAAAACAACACAATCTACAGAAATATATGTCTGTATAAATTGTGTTTTCATATTTACATTTGCATCCATTGTGTCAATCCAAGCCATAAAGATGCAAATCTAATAGATTATTTTTTGAAAACAAAATAAAATGGAAATAAAATATTTGTAATGTGCTGTAATATAGATTATTGTATAATGTTATAATTACAATAAGTGTGCTGTGCTTATTGTATTTAAAACGGTACTGAATAGGGGATTTAAGCCGTTTTTACATTATCTGATATTATGGGTATTTTACATTAAGTTTCAGGTTTTGTTTTTAGTGTTTTAATGAATGATGTAGATAATTGAATTAATATAATTGAAATGAGTATATTAAGCAGTAATATTTTTTGTAGTTTTGCAAAAACACGATTAAACAGAAATGAAATGCGAGCGTTCAATATGGAATTATATAAGAAACTGTATATTGTATGTTTGAAAAGTGTAATTATTTAAATTCGGAAAGATGAAAAATGAATTAGTTGAAAACCGCCAAATTCGTATTTTTATCTCGTCGACGTTCAGGGATATGATGCCTGAACGGGATTATTTGATTACGAAAGTGTTTCCCAAATTGAGAAAATATTGTGAAGAACGCGATGTAACGTTTTTTGAATTGGATTTACGTTGGGGTATCAGCGAAGAAGAATCCAAACAAGGCAAAGTAGTGGATATTTGTCTGCATGAAATCGAAAATACGACCCCATTTTTTATCGGATTGCTTGGCGAACGTTACGGCTGGATTCCCACAGCCGAAGAACTCGCCGGCTCGCAGACGTATGATAACTATTCCTGGATAAAAAACGATATAGATGCCGGACTGAGTATCACAGAAATAGAAATGCAGTATGGCGTGCTTCGATCGCCGGAAAACATCAATGCCTATTTTTACTTTCGTTCTTCTGAAATGCCAACGCCCAACGATGATGATCACAGGGAAAAGCAAGACAGTCTCGAAGCGAAAAAATTAATCCGGTTGAAAAACAAAATCAGTGCACAAAAGAAATATCCTGTACAGAACTATTCTTCGATTGAAGATTTGGGCAATTGTGTTGAGGCTGATTTCAAAGCATTAGTAGACACGCTTTTCCCACAAGGCGTATTATCGGAATTAGAAAAAGAACGGTTGCAGCAAAAAGCATTTCTAAAAAGTAGAACGAAAACCTATATCGCCGTACAGGAAAATTACGATGCTCTGAACAGTTTTATCCGCAGCGATGCACCTGCGCTTGTCGTTACCGGAGATAGCGGTATGGGTAAAAGTGCCCTTATTGCCTCTTGGATTGAAAAATATGTAAAACAACTACCTTTAAAATTACTTTACCATTTCACCGGTTATTCCACTTCCGAAGGCGATTATCGAAAAATCACACAGCGATTGATTAACGAAATCAAGTCGTTGTATGGTTTGGCAGACGATGAGGGAGAAATACAATTACTGCGTAATAACTATAGAAAAGATAACAACAGTGATAAGCAAAAAGAAGAATTAGAAAAATTGTTGGCGCAAATTGCCACGAAAGAACCGCTTTTGATTGTTTTAGAAGGCATCAATCAATTGGCAGAGATAGATAATGCAAAGCGAATGAATTGGCTGCCCGCCTTTCCAAAAAATGTCAAAGTGATTTATTCTACATTGACGAACGATGCTACAATGGATGCTTTCCGGCAGAGAGAGTATGAAATATATACCGTCGAACCGCTAACACAGGAAAAAAGGAAACAGTTGATTACTGAATACTTGAAAACATACAGTAAGAGTCTGTCGCCGGCACAAGTAGATCGGATTGTATCTGATAAGGAATCAGAAAACACACTTGTTCTCCTCACATTATTGGATGAATTGCGTGTGTTTGGAAAACATGAACAGTTAGATGCCGAAATCAACAAGTATCTTGCCGCCCCCGGCATACATGCATTTTTCGACTTGGTATTGGAACGTCTCGAAACAGTATATAATTACAACGAAACCAATTTTGTTCGCGATGTTTTTTCATTATTAGCAGTTTCTCGTGCGGGATTGTTGGAATCGGAAATATTGGAAATAACCACTGCGCCACCGTTGTATTGGTCGCAATTGTACGCAGCGATTTCTTCTCATTTAATAGTTAAAAACGGTTTGATTACTTTTTCTCATCAATTTTTATGGAATGCTGTCGAGAAGCGGTATTTATCTAATGAAGAATATAAAAATAGTTGCCGTGAAAGAATTGTTGCCTATTGCGAAGAGCAAACCCCAACATATAGAATTTACGATGAATACCCTTATCAACTTTATGAATTACAGTCGATTGACAAATTATTATTTGGTTTTCTATTTGATTCTGAAATACAAACTCTGAACAAATTATACCATTTTCTACTTGATTATGGTGTATTTGAATATATTTATCATAAGAATCAATATGAGTTAGGGAAATATTGGCGGACATTACACGAAAAAGATGCAAAAAATTATTCTGTTCGAGAATATTTGAATTTGAATGTAACCGGAGTTGACAAAAAAAATCTAAGTTGTTTATATAACGACATAGGCTTTTTTATTTATCATGTATTTGCAAATTATAGTCTTGCTATGGAGCATTTTCAAAAAGCTTTAAGTATTCAGGAAAAAACATTTGAAAACGATCATCAAGATATAGCAACGTCATACAACAATATCGGTTCTGTTTATGAAAGTCAAGGTAACTATCCGCAGGCGTTGAAATACTATCAAAAAGTATTAAATATCCAAGGAAAAAAGGATATAGCACAGTCATATAACAATATCGGCAATATTTATTTTGACCAAGGTAACTATTCACAGGCATTGGAATACTATCAGAAAGCATTAAGTATCCGGAAAAAAGTATTTGGGAAAGAACATCAGGATGTGGCACAGTCATATAATAATATCGGTAATATTTATAGCGTTCAAGACGACTTTCTAAAATATTATCCACGAGCTTTAAAATACTATCAAAAGGCATTAGATATCAGGAAAAAAGTATTTGGGAATGAACATCCGTATGTAGCTCAATCATATAACAATATCGGGAGTATTTATAGTCTAACAGGCGACTTTCGAGCGGAAGAATACTGTCATAAAGCATTAAGTATCCAAGAAAAAACATTTGGGAAAGAACATCCGTATGTCGCAATGTCATACGGCGGTATCGGTTATGAATATAAGATTCAAGGCGACTATCCTCAAGCGTTGAAGCACTACCAAAAGGCATTAAATATTTTCCGGAAAATATTT
>QMCD01004638.1_pt1 | contig 11277 bp, 7 predicted proteins | sample 1821841 | NCBI WGS metagenome assembly QMCD01 (sample SAMN01991225, study PRJNA193472) | Termite gut metagenome, whole genome shotgun sequencing project. | isolation source: worker | host: Macrotermes natalensis | reverse complement strand
CGCTTGCACTAACTTTTGTTAATGCAAGTGTTTACACGGATCGTTCGGGCGGCAGGCGCTTATGCGCGGGATTGTTCGCGGGAGGATTGTCATGCCGTTGACGGCATATACTGGAAGCCATTGCAATTTCCCGAAGCCGACTTTCAAGGAGCCTGTCCACCGAAACAATACTGCCGAAGGTAAGCGGGCGGATAGGGCGGGCTGTGTTTACCAACGACTCAACCGGCTTCGGTATAAAACAGGCGGATAAGTACAAAATGACGACGGAAGAAACCCTGCTGACGACGGAACTTTCGGACCTGGCCCGGAAAGTGCTCGCGCTCGATGTCGCCGTCGAACGTTTGGAACAGTGTGCCGGGCAAATCGGGATCCCTTCTCCGCGACACGCCGACTGGTACACCTTGCTCAAGCAAAAGCTCCTGCCGCAAATCCTCGAACGTTCCTTCATGGTCGTCGCGGTGTGCGGCGGTACGAACACCGGCAAATCGCTCCTCTTCAACCAATTGAGCGGGGAAAACGCGAGCGGCGCCGATGCCCGGGCCGCCGGGACGAAACATCCGGTCTGCCTGATCCCGCCGCCGTCGGAGTCGGATCATGCCGCTCCGTCGACGCCGGATACGCTCCTGAACCGTTATTTCGAGCGTTTCACCGCCGTCGAATGGAGTTCGCCGGAACAACCGCTCACGGCGACCGAACAACACCGGCTTTACTGGAGAATCGGGCGACGGGTTCCCGCGAAGCTGATGCTTCTCGACACGCCGGACATCGATTCCGACATCGTGGTCAACTGGGAACGGGCCGCGATCATCCGACAGTCGGCCGACGTGCTGATCGCCGTGCTCACGCCGCAAAAATACAACGACGCCGCGATTCGCCGTTTTTTCCGGGAAGCGGCCGAGGCCGGAAAGCAAACGATTCTGCTGTGGAACATGATCGATCTGGATGCGGAATCGAATCCCGACACACGGATGATCCCGCGCTGGACCGAACGGTTCGCGCGTGAAACCGGCGTCCAACCGCTGGCCGTGTACGTCGTCCCGCACGATCGGGAGGCGGCGATGAACCGTCCCCTGCCGATCCACCCGTATTCTTCGGACGAACGCCGGGGCCGCCTGGAAGAAACCGCCGATCTGGGTCGGATGCTTTCCGGCTTGCATTTCGAGACGGTCAAGGTTCGCGCGCTGCTCGGCGCCGTCGAAAAAATCACCGCTCCTCAAACGGGGATTCCCGCCTATCTCGATTCCGTCCGGACTGCGTCCGCCCGATTTGCCGAGGCACGCCGTTTCCTGCTTTCGATGGATACGATGAAAATCGATTGGCCCGATTTGCCGACCTCGATCTTGGTGGAGGAAATCCGCGGCTGGTGGAATGAAGGCCGGCCCGGTTGGTCCCGAAAGGTTCACGGAACGTACCGGATGATAGGAAACGGCATTCTCTGGCCGATTCGAAAGGCAGGCACCTACCTGGCGACGACGCCGGCGGTCGATCCGCTCGAACAATTCAAGGCCGACGAATACGACACGGTTACGAAAATCGTCGAGAAAACGATCGACCGCATCGAACGGCTCGCGGAATCGGATAATCCGGTCTTGCGAAAAGAACTGCACGAATTGCTCGGCGGGGAAAACCGGCAGAAGCTGTTCGAACAAGCGAAGCGGGCTCATCTCGCGCTGGAACCGATGGACGCCGATTTCCGCCGACATCTCCGCAAGGAACTCGACCGGTGGTCGAAAGACAACCCGACGACGCTGACCGTCATTCGGTCGCTTGATCACGTCACGGCGGTCGCGCGACCGGTCATCACGGTCTCCCTCTTGGCCGGCTTTTTCGGCGCTTCCCACCTGCTCGGCCAAGCGGGCGTCCAGGCGATGGAAGTCGCGATCACCGGCGGGATTACAGCAGGCGGAGAAGCGGCGGTCCATAAAACCGGCGAAGGAATCACCCAAAGCGCCGCCAAACTTTTCCGGGAAATCCGGCTCGAATTTACGCAACGTCGCGCGAAACACTTCTTCGACTGGTTTCAGCGCGAACTCTGGGCTCCCACCACGACGCGACTGGAAAACGGCGTCCAAATCGTCGATTCCGAGCCGTTTCAGGCGGTGGTTGAAGCCATGAATCAATTAAGATTTTCGGCACCGTCCCCGCACGGCAAACAGACGCAGTGAAAATCTCGGCAACCAAATCAGAGCCGCGACCGTAAGAGCGACCCCTCGCGAGCCGGGGTCGCGAGCCGCGACGGGCGGTAGGCTCCCGACTATGCGGTCGCCGATGCAAAGACGTTCCCGGACGGCTTACTTGTTGCAGCATCCGGCTTTCATGTAACCGGTGACGCAACGATCCTTGCACAACCCCTTGACCAGCACGTTGACTTTTACCCAACCGCTGTCGGCGCCGCAGCACGGACCCGGGACCGGAACGCCTTCGTCGCCGACCTTTTTCAGACCGACAACCCAGCGATAACGGAGATGTTTTTTGACAAGAACGCAGACCTTTTCCCGTTCGCAGCAACAGCAATCGCAGCAGCAACAGTCGCAGTTACAGTTACAGTTGCAAGCGCGGCAACAGCAATCACGGCAGCAGCACGACTTGGTCGGGCAGCAGGTTGGGGCCGGGGCAACGACGACCTCGACCGTGGGTTGAGCTTGGTCGCTCGGAGCGACAACGACCTCGACAGCGGGTTGGGTCGATTCGCTCGGGGCGACGACCGCGTCATCCGCTTTCGCGACATTGACGAACAAAACAGACGCAATCATCGCCGAAGAAAGCACAAACAGCATCTTTTTCAACATGGTTTCTCTCCTTTTCAAATCAGGAAGCGAGTAAAGTGAAATCCGAACGGTGCGTTCGGTTCAAAAACAACGAAGATTCCGTCAATCTTCGCAACATTCCAACAGTTTTTAATGTAACATGTCGGAATAATTTAACAATATACCCCAAGCGGAAAAATCGGAAAATCATCCTGTTTAACGCGTTCCATAAAATCGTTTTTTCATCTTATCCGGGAAAGGGATGTACAGACTGTTTTTTTGTTGCAAATGATACAATCCGACCGACCCGACGCCGGTTTTCTTCACGCCAATCCGCTTGTAATCGATGGTCGGCGGGAATATAATGGGTGGAAAGGCAGAAATTGCCCGGTCGTTGTTGTTTTATTTTTTCCAGTCGGCCTCCCGAAAATCCCATGATTGATTCCCTTTTTTTCGCCGCGGACCCCGATGTCGGCAGGTTTCTCAGTATTGCCGGCGCGATTTTCGTCATCGTCATCTTCCTGACCGGCCTCGGTATTTTCATCAAGTTTTTTCCGCTCTGGATTCAATCGGTTACGACCGGCGCCGGAATCCGGTTGTGGGATCTGGTCGCCATGACCTTTCGAAAGGTGTCCCCGGAAGTGATCGTTCGCAGCAAGATCATGGCCGTCAAGGCCGGGATCGACGATTCGCTCATCACGCGGAAATCGCTGGAAGCGCATTATCTTGCCGGGGGAAACGTTCCGCTCGTCGTTCGCGCGATGGTCGCCGCCCGGAAGGCGAAAATCGTCGATCTCGATTATAAGCTCGCGACGGCCATCGATCTTGCCGGTCGGAATGTGCTTGAAGCCGTCCAAACCAGCGTCAACCCGAAAGTGATCGATTGTCCCACGCCGTCGAAAGGCCGGCTCACATTGGACGGCGTCGCCAAGAACGGTATTCAACTCAAGGTCAAAGCCCGGGTGACCGTTCGCGCCAACCTGCGTCAACTGATCGGCGGGGCGACGGAAGAGACGATCATCGCCCGGGTCGGCGAAGGGATCGTCAGCGCGATCGGTTCTTCCGAAACCCACGGCGAAGTGCTGGCGGACCCCTACCGGATCAGTAAAACGGTGCTTGCCAGACGGTTGGACTCGCAGACGGCTTTCGAAATCGTTTCGATCGACATCGCCGATATCGACGTCGGCGACAACATCGGCGCCCGACTCCAGGCGGACCAGGCGGAAGCGGATACCCGGGTGGCGAGGGCCAAAGCGGAAGGACGCCGTGCCTTGGCCGTTGCCGCCGAGCAGGAAAATATCGCGAAAATCGAGCAGAATCGGGCCAAGGTCGTCGAAGCCGAAGCCGATGTTCCGACCGCGATTGCCGAGTCGATCGAGCAGTCGAAACTCTCGATCATGGATTATTACCGGCTTAAAAACATCCAGGCCGACACCGGGATGCGCGACGCGATCGCGAAAGCCGGAAACATGCCCGCGACGCCCCGGCCGTGATTTTTTTTGGTGTATACCGGAAACGCGGTGAAACGGACATTCGGTCAAGTCCGCCTGCCGCACTCGTTCGCCCCAACTTCTGTTAGCATAATGACATAAACGTTTCGTTCGAGCGGCAAGCGATTGTTCGCAGGAGGATTATCTTGCCGTTCGAAGTATAACGCCGAAACCGGCCGGAAGAGTGTCGGGGTAATTTTTCGGTGATTTTCAGCGATTGTGACGCGGTTGTTCTTCATTTCCGATCGACGATGATTGATTTTCCCTTATGTGCCGTTCCCGGAGACCTTGGCGGCTTGGTCGTCGCCCTGGTGATCCTGTTCTTTTCCATCATGGGCCCGGTTTTCCGGGCATGGCTTGAAGCGAAAGCGATCAAGGCACAGCAGGAAAAGGCGCAGCAGGAACAGGAAGCGAACCAATTCCGTCGGCAACACCGACCGCAACCCCGACCGGATCGGGACCACGAGAATGTTTCCGAGTATGCCGTTGCAGGAGATGTTTCGACTGAAGGGCGTGCGCAGTCGACGGATACGTATGAACCGCCGAAGCGTCCCCGGAAACCGAAGCGAAAAGTGTTGCGACTGGAACCGGAAGTTGCCGTCGAAGGAGAACCTGCCCGGGTCGTGACAGCCCGGTCGGCCGGCTTGGCGCGGCTCGAATCCTCGTTTCCTTCGGAAAGCGTTTTCGGCGTTTCCGAACGTCTCGCCTCGCCGGTCGAACTTTCCGGTTTGAAAGCGGATGCGCTTCCGTCGGATCAATACGACCCGCTGTATCAGGACCCGCTGTACCAGGATGCGACCGCCGCGACGGGTTCGGCTCCGCCCCCGTTTCCGACCCGGGCATCCGAGCTGCTGCGGCTCTTTTCTTCCCCTCAATCGATGCAGCAGGCGATGATCCTTTCGGAAATCTTCAGGCGCCCTTACGGAGACGAGCGGTAACGATACCGGGGGCCGTTTACGGTATCAAAGCCGTTCCGCCGACCGGGAGCCCGTCAGGCTTCTTCGATAGGAAAAGCGATGACCTCATCAATGGTCCGGGCTCCGCACAGGATCATCAGGAGGCGGTCCACGCCGAACGCGCAGCCGCAGCACGGCGGAAGACCGCATTCGTCCATCGCCTTGAGAAAATGTTCCTGGGGCAACGGGATTCGGCCGGCGGCGGTTCGCATGGCGTTCACCGCCCGGTTCCTTCGACGCAGTTCCGCGGGATCGTTGAGTTCGTCATACCCGTTGGCCAACTCCATTCCGTCGACAAACAATTCGAAACGCCTGGCGACCCCTCCGTCGATGTTCGCCATCTGGTGCTGCCAAACCGGGTAATCCCGGACGAGAACGGGACTTTCTCCGCCGAGATACGGTTGGATCAGTTCGGCGAAAAGAAAATCGATCCAAGGCTCAACGTCGGTCGGATCGGTGCTGCCCTCGACATCGGGAAACGATTCCGGATAGGCGAGACCGCGTTTCGATGCGCAACGTTTCAGTCGGCCCGTTTCGGCGGCATGAGGGTCGATCCCGGTTTCGCACTCGAAAAGTTGCCCGAAACATCGTTCCTCGGCCGGGCCGCGACCGAGAACGGCTTCGACGAAATCGGAAAGAAATCGCATTCCGCTTTCATAGGTGTCACCGACCCGATACCATTCAAGCATCGTGAACTCGACATTGTGGAAGGCCCCGCGGTCTCCACGGCGGAAAACGGGGCCGATTTGATAAATCGCCTCCATTCCGAGACTCAACAACCGTTTCATCGCCAATTCCGGCGACGTGTGCAGCATCATGGGCGGTCGCGCGATTGACGGCGTTGTCGCTCGCATGATCGATCCCGGCAGCCCGGCATCGACGACCATGAGCGGATCGATGAAGCGGTCGGCAATCGAATCGGACGACAAACAGGGAGTTTGTACTTCGAGAAACCCCTGTTCGTCGAAATAGGAACGTATTTGTCGCAATAACGTTGCGCGACGGCGCAAATGGGAAAGGTTCGCCATGAATTGTTCGTGAGCAACTGTAGACCAACGGATCGAATGCGGGGAATCGGAATTTACCCGATCACGATTCGCCCCGAATGATGCCAATTCGAAATGAGGCGATCGATCGCGGACCGCATTTCTTCGGGCGGAATCGCGCCGAAACCCCGGTACTCCATTTCCGTACGCAAACGACGCATCGAAGCCGCGTCCACGACCGGCGGATGTTCGCCTTTCCCGTCCGGGCAAAAAAGCGTCAGGAGCGCCCGCAGGTGGTTCTCGGCCCGCGCGTCGACCGGCTGCCAACCGTCGAAGGCGAAATCCCAGCTCAAATCCCAGGTACGGACGATCGCATCGTCGCAGCCGGTGATGAAACGCCGGCCCGGAACATCGATCGCGATACACATGATCGGAGCCGGGTGTCCCTCGATCGTCCGCGACGTGCCGCCGAGCAACGGAGACATCCCGATCTTCATGTCCTTGCCGACATTCAGCAGGAAACGGTCATCCGCGCTGATTTCCAGGGCGGTCGCGTCGCTCAAATGGACGGTCGATTCGCGGACCGGTTTGTTCCCGGGAATATCCCAGACGACCAGCCGGCCGCCGCGCCCCAAGCTGACGGCATGGGAAAGATCGGTCGTCAGGAGGACGGCCGCGACGGGTTGATCCCGGTGTGCCGGGACGGTCCGGACGGGGGCTTCCGAAAGAACGTCCCAAAGATGTACCGCTCCGTCGTCCCCTCCCGTGATCAAATAGCGACCGTCCCTGCTGAACCGGAGATCGTTCACGCTTCCGTCGTGCGCCTGAAACCGGCCCTTGATCTTGTTTTCCATCATGTCCCAAAGAACAATCGCCCCGGTCCCGTTGGCGATCGCCACGGAACGACCCTGCGGGTGCAGCGCGAGTCGTGTGAGCGACTTGATGTTTTCTTTGAGTTTTCGCATGCATTTTCCGCTGGTAACGTCCCAAACGCGGACGCTCATGTCCCAACTGCCGGAAATGATATATTTCGAATCCTGCGTCAGGACGACGGAACGCACCCAATCGGAATGGCCATCGAACACGCCGGAGCACCCGCCGTCCGCAAGATTCCAGAGCCGAATCGCGTTGTCCCGTCCGGCCGAGACGCCCAAGGTCCCGTCGAGGGAGATCGCGACCGAGGAAACCGTATCGTGATGCCCCACGAAGGACTGCGTGCAGAGGGCATCGACGACGTTTTTCCGCCGACAGAACCGGGTGATCGGATCCCATATATCGAGGGTCCCGCGAACGGTTTCCCACAGCGGCAATTCCCGGGCTTTGTCGATGGCCGCGACGGCTCCCTGAAAATCGCCGTTGCGGACGGCCGTGCGGATTTCGTCGCAACGGTCGTTCATCTCGGCCTGCCGGCGTCCGACCTCTTCCGAGCTCGACACGAGCGAAAGCAGGATCGGTGCCCGGAACGGCGCCGCGGCGGTCAGGAGTTCGATATCCCAGATACGCAGCGCCCCGCCGGCGATCAGGGTAAAGGCGAATTTGCGTGTTTTACCGAAATACACCGCCTCGACGCTCCCGCCGAGCGATCGAAAGGTCCGGACGCAACGGCAGGAAGGCAATTCCCAGATTCGGAGCGTGCGATCGATCCCGCCGCTGACGATCCAATGGTCGGTCGGCTCGAAATCCATCGCGGTCACTTTGCCTTCGTGTCCGAACAGATCGCCCACCTTGCGATTGTTGCGTTTTTCAATCACGTCGATCATCCCGTCCCTCAACAGGAAGGAATACGGCGAATGCGGCGGGGCGGCATCAACCGTTTTCGGGGCGATGCGGGCCCAGGGAATCGGCCGGAAAACCGCGATCGCATTCGGAGAACCGACCCGGCACATCGCGAGTCCTTCCTCGTTTTCCAGGGAAACAAGCTCGAATTGCAGGTTGTCGCTGATGCCGATCCGTCCGGTACGCGACGATTCGCGCGTCGACTCGTCCGTCCCGCCGATCGGCCGGGAAGAAGGCGCAAGCACCGGGATCGTTTGGGAGGAAGAGGACGGCGAGCCGGGGAAATTCCGCTTGAAGTTCATCCTTTCCTGACCGGTCACGGTTTCGCGAAGCGTGTAAGTCGAACGGTCGGTCGGGAAAAGAAACAACTCTTCGTTTTCGGACACCAACAATTCATGGTCCGCGCCGGTGGGAATCGTCAACCGCTCGACACACCGGCAGCTTTTCGCGAGATGTTGTTCGGTGGAATGCAACACCCTGCGGATGTCGTCGCGGTCCTCCCGTTCCAGCGCGGTTTCGAAGGCGTCGACCGCCGATTGCGGATTGCCCCGCTCCCGTTGCAGGAGACCGAGGGCGTAGTACGCGCTCGCCGCGTTTTCCCGGGTTTTGACGAGCGTTTCCAGTCGTTCGACCGCGTCGAGATCGGTCAGCCGCGAACTTCGCCACGCCAGCAGCGTTTGATTGTAGGTCACCTCGGGATGCCACGGGAGCATCTTCGAAGCGACGCGGCTTCCTGCGGCTTGTCCAAGTCGAGCATCGAAGCGGCCCTGTTGTTGATGCTTTCGGGAGTCCAGGCGGCACTGACCGGCTTGGATCGGGGAAAGGCCCCCCCCCGGATGTCGCGATAGATTTCCGTCAGACGGTCGGCGACCGCTTCCATCGACTCGGGACGTTTGCGGGGGTCGGGTTCAAAACACCGGAACAACAACTCGGCCAGCGCCGGCGGAACCTTCGGACGATCCGCCGCCGCTTCGTTTTTCAGGAAAACCTCAAAGACTTTCCGGGCTGTTTGTCCGCCCTTCCGGCAAGGCGGGCGACCGTGAAACATCGCGAGCACGCTCACGCCCCAGGACCAGATGTCGCTGTGGAGCGTAATCGGCGGCAACGCGCCGCCGCGGCCCTGTTGAATCATGGTAAAGGCGTGATACTGTTCCGGCGAGCAATATCCGGGGGTCATGCCGCCGCTTTGCGGGCTCAAATCGACTCCTTCAAGATTGTCCGACGAATCGGAGGCGGTTAAAGCGGCCCCGTTTTTCGTGCTGTCGCGCGACCGTCCCGCGGTCTCGCCCGTGTTACTCCCGGAGGTCCCCGCCGAAGAAACGCCCTGGGCCAAACCGAAGTCCGTCACTTTCGCGATCTGCCCGGCCATCATCACGTTTGCCGGTTTCACGTCGAGATGCAGCAATTTCCGTCGATGGGCATGATGGAGTCCCCAAGCGAATTGCGTCGCGACGTCGAGAATGCGCGCCAACGATTCTTCCGGGCCGCCCCGGTAAAGCCGACCGTCGCGCATCCAGTCCCGCAGGCTTCCGTCGGCGACAAACTCGGCGAAGAGCCGGGGAATGTTGTCGATCCGCCGGACGAGGTAACATGTCACGATATTCGCATGCAAACCGAGTTCGATCCAGGTTTGCGCCTCCCGTTCGTAACTGAGCTTGCCGGATTCCGTGGAGAACACCTCCGGTTTCGGACTCTTGACGGCCAGGTCGAGATCCCATTCCCGGTGGTGGACACGATGGACGATGCCGACACCCCCTTCGGCAAACGGGACGCCCGGGGCCAATTCGAGGACCTCGTAGGTCCCGAGAATCAGGTCGCCGATCTTCCAATTCCCGCGACCGTCGGTGAGCCGGAGCGACTGCGTTTCGGGAAAACGGTCGGAAATGCCGAGCGCTTCTCCGCCGTTCGCGGGTATTTGCAGTTCGAATCCCGAATCGGGTTGCGTTCCCGTTTGGCCCGGGGAAGTACGAATCCGCGATCGTATCTGCGTCCTGGTCGCCTCTTTCAACTCGAACGTTTTTTTACAGCCCGCGCAGGTCCCCACCTTGCCGAGAAACGTTTCTTCGAGCATGTATTCGCGAAAACAATGGGGACAAACGGTACGGAACACGGAAGAAGTTAAAAGTTATACTGAAAGTTTTTAGTTTGTTCACTGCATGAATCGTTTGGCGACATAACGGCTCAACATGAAATCGTATGGAATCGACGTGTCGGTGAGGACGTAATCGATACCCGATTCCTGGCACATCCGCCGGTAACCGTCGGTGAAAGCGCGGACCTGTTTGATGTACGTGTCGCGAATCGAATCCGGCTCGATCATGATCCGCTCGTTGGTCTCCAGGTCGTGAAACGCGATCGTATCCTCGAAAGGAAATTCGAGTTCCGCCTTGTCGAAGACGTTGAACACGATCACCTCGTGCCGTCGGTGCGTGAAGTGGTGCAGCGCCTTCATCAGGTTCTCCGGGTCGTCGTACAAATCGCTGATGAGCACGATGAGGCAGCGTTTTTTGAACCGGTTCGCCAACAGGTGCAGGATCGAGGCGATATCGGTCTCCTCGCCGGGCCGCATCGTGTCGAGCCGGTCCATCATCTCCCCGAAATGCCGGGGCGAACTCCTCGCGTCCATGTCGAGCCGGATTTCCGTGTCGAAGGTCGTGAGCCCCACGGAATCCTGCTGCCGGGTCATCATGTACGCCAGGACCGCCGTCAAATAACAGCCGTACTCGAATTTCGAAATTTTCGACTGGTGTTTGTAGCCCATCGAACCGCTCGTGTCCAGGATGATCTGGACCTTCATGTTCGTTTCTTCCTCGTATTGCTTGATGTAAAGCCGCTCGGTCCGGGCGAGCATTTTATAATCGAGGTGTTTCGGGTCGTCGCCGGTCGTGTATTCGCGGTGCTCGGCGAACTCGACGCTGAACCCCTTGTACGGCGAGGAATGCAGACCACTGATAGCCCCCTCGACGACGCCGCGCGCCACCATGGAAAGATTTTTGACCCGGGCGAGCGCTTCCGGCTGGAGATAACGGTATCCGGTGGACATGGCTGACTTGCTTTTTCTTCATGAGTTGTGAAACGACGCCGAAAATCCCGTCGGGGATCGCCCCAACGTGCCGGGAACCGCTGACGAGCCGGGAACCGTATTCCCGGCTGTCCTTCGGGAAAATCCGATCAACGATAATAGGCCCGGTAATAGCGACGCGGCAACGGTCTGTACGGGGGCGGAACGGCGACCCGGGCCGGCGGAGCGGTATGGACATGGGCTCCCGGGGCGTCGACGACGGTTCCGCCGGGACCGGTATCGACCCGGACAAACGGGGCA
>QMCD01004187.1_pt1 | contig 11278 bp, 11 predicted proteins | sample 1821841 | NCBI WGS metagenome assembly QMCD01 (sample SAMN01991225, study PRJNA193472) | Termite gut metagenome, whole genome shotgun sequencing project. | isolation source: worker | host: Macrotermes natalensis | reverse complement strand
GATCTTTTCGATCTCGCGGGGTATCAGCGTGGTGGGACCGACCAGCATCACCCGCGCGCCCAGCTTGGTCAGGCCCCAGATGTTCGACCGCGCCACGCGGCTATGGTCCACATCTCCGATGATCGCCACCTTCAACCCCTTGAAATCGCCGAATTTCTCGCGCACGGTGTATAGATCGAGCAACGCCTGCGTGGGGTGCTCATTCGTGCCGTCCCCGGCATTGATGATGCCCGAGCGCGTGTTCTTCGCGAGCAGATGCGGCGCGGCCGTCATCGGGTGGCGGATGATGATGATATCGGTGCCCATCTGGTCCAGCGTTCTCCCGGTATCGATGAGCGTTTCGCCCTTCTGTACGCTGGATGTGGAGGCCGATATATTCGCCGCCGCCGCGCTCATATACTTGCAGGCGAGCTCGAAGCTCATGCGCGTGCGGGTGGAATTCTCATAGAACAGCGTCACGATGCTCTTGCCCTGTAAATGCGGCGTGCGCTTGCTGTTTTGCAGCAGTATCGTCTTCATCAAAGCGCCCGTGTCGAGTATCTCGATGATTTCCGCGGCGCTCATGCCCCGCATTCCCAACAGATCTTTTCTTTCCAGTGCCAAAGTATCACCTTTTTTTCCTTTCGATTTTTTTCAAAAAAAAACGGCCAATATATGACCGATTAATCTCTTTCAACGAGTATAACGCGCTCATCGCCATCTATTTCGGGCAATAGCACATGCACGACCTCCTCTTTCGAGGTCGGAACATTTTTGCCGACATAATCGGCCCGTATGGGAAGCTCCCGGTGGCCCCGGTCGACAAGGGCGACAAGCTGGATTTTATCCGGGCGTCCCATGTCGATCAAAGCGTCCATGGCGGCTCGCGCGGTGCGGCCGGTATAAAAAACATCGTCCACGAGGATTAATACCTTGCCGTCCACGACGAAGGGAATATCGGTGCTATTGAGCACGGGATGGGCATTGAGCAGGCTTAAATCATCGCGATACATCGTAATGTCCAAAACGCCCATCGGAATCTCCTTGCCCTCGACCGCCTTGATCTCCATCTGCAATTGCCGGGCCAGCGGTACGCCCCGGCGCTGTATGCCCACCAGCAGGATATCGTCGATGCGTTCATGGTTCTTCTCCAGAACCTCGTGCGCGATGCGCTTCAGCGCCCGGCCTATCTCCTTTTTGTTCATGATTTCGGCTTTTTCGTGCATGGTTGCCATGTTTATAACCCCTTCCTGCGATAAACAAAACCGCCTGTCCTCGGAAGCGGACAAGCGGCATAAGCCTGAAATTATCAGCGTATATGCGCACCTTATCAGCCTCTCGGGACCAAGTTAAAGGTTCACTTCCGCAAGGATAGCATACGCGCTTTGGGCTGTCAATCGGAATATAGTCTGCCGGGCTACACGTCGATTGCGCAATCGGGCGGCAGTTCCTGCCCGGCCAGATAGCGGGTTTCGATATCGCGCAGGAAATCCAGCGTCTGGCCTTCGGCGCGGCCGGTATAATTTTCAGGCCGCAGTATGCCGGATAAATCCGCCTTGGAAAGGCCGAAGGCGGGGTCTTGGGCAATGCGGTCGAGCAGATCATTGGGCTTTCCCTCGTCCTTGACCATCCGCCCGGCGTCCGCCGAATGCCTGCGGATGCGTTCATGGAGTTCCTGCCGGTCGCCCCCCCGCTTCACTGCGTCCATCAGGATATTTTCGGTGGCCATGAAGGGGAGCTCGCGCAGGAGGTTCGCGGCGATCATGCTCTCGTGTACCACCAACCCGGACGCGACATTGCGGCAGGTGTTTAATATGCCATCCGCGCAGAGGAATGCCTCGGCCAGCGTCAGGCGGCGGTTCGCGCTATCGTCCAAGGTGCGCTCGAGCCACTGCGTTCCCGCCGTCAGGGCGGTGTTGAGCGAGAGGCTCATAACATAGCGCGCGAGGGAGGCGACGCGCTCCGCGCGCATGGGATTGCGCTTATAGGCCATGGCCGAGGAACCGATCTGCCCGCTTTCATAGGGCTCCTCGATCTCCTTTTCGTGTTGCAACAGCCGCAAATCGCCCGCGAATTTCATCGCGCTCTGGGCGATGCCCGACAGAACATGCAGGCAGTTATCGTCGATCTTGCGCGTATAGGTCTGGCCGCTTACCGGATATATGCCGTCAAAACCCATCTTCCGCGCGATATTTTCATCGAGCTGCTTCGTCTTGGCTTCATCGCCTTCGAACAGCTCCATAAAGCTGGCCTGCGTGCCCGTCGTGCCCCGGCAACCCAGCATTTTTAGGCGTCCCAGAAAATCGTCGAGATTTTCGATATCCATCACGAAGTCCTGCATCCACAGCGCGGCGCGCTTGCCCACCGTCACCGGCTGGGCGGGCTGAAAATGCGTATAGCCCAATGTCGGCAGGGCGGCGTATTGCCGCGCGAAGGCGGATAATGCCGCGATGACGGAAAGCAGCTTGCCCCGGAGCAGCGCGAGGCCCTCCCGCAGGATGAGTATATCGGTATTATCGCAAACATAGCAGCTCGTCGCGCCTAAATGGATGATGGGCGCGGCCAGCGGGGCCTGCTGCCCATAGGCGTATACATGCGCCATCACATCATGCCGCACTTCCTTCTCGCGGGCGATGGCCACGTCGTAGTTGATATCCGTAACATGGGCCCGCATCTGGTCGATCTGCTCCCGCGCGATCGGAAGCCCCAGCTCCATCTCCGCCTCGGCCAGCGCGATCCATAGCTTGCGCCAGGTCGAGAACTTATGGTTCTGCGAGAATAAGCGCGACATCTCCTGGCTGGCATAGCGCAATGTGAGCGGGCTTTGGTATGCGTCTCGTTTATCCAATCGTATTTCCTCCCATCGTACTATGTAGTTATACATCGCGGCGCGGTATTGCGCAACTCCTATATTGAATATATAATGCGAGTTATGTCAATACAAAAAGGAAGTGTCTACAGTGAGCCATCTGCAATTGCCCGAAGGCTATGCGCCCAATATGTCCGTTCGCGAAACCGAGCAGGCGATCAAGGAACTGCGGATTTATTTCGAGGAAGCGCTGTGCGAGGCGCTGGATTTAAGCCGTATATCGGCCCCTCTTTTCGTATTGCCCGAGACGGGCCTGAACGATAATTTAAACGAAGTGGAGCGCGCCGTGAGCTTTGACGTGCCCGATTTAGGGGGGCGGGAGGCGCAGATCGTGCATTCCCTGGCGAAGTGGAAGCGCTATGCGCTGGGGCAATACGGCTTCCCGGTCGGCAAGGGGCTCTACACCAATATGAACGCCATACGCCGGGACGAGGAGTTGGATAATATCCACTCGCTCTATGTCGATCAATGGGACTGGGAGCTGATCATCGAAAAATCCCAGCGCAATGAGGGGATACTCAAGTCCATCGTGCGCCGGATATACGAGGTGCTCAAGCATACCGAGGAATATATCGTAAAGAAACACGGCCAGCTCGAGCGCATATTGCCCGAGGAGATCACCTTCCTCACCGCGCAGGAGATGGAGGACGCGTATCCCGATTTGACGCCCCCTGAACGCGAGACCGAATGCGCGCGAAAATACGGCGCGATATTCATCATGCAGATCGGCGGCAAATTAAAAAGCGGCCAGCCGCATGATGGCCGAGCCGCCGATTATGACGATTGGACGATGAATGGCGATATCGTCTGCCATTATCCGGTACTTGACAGGGCGCTGGAGCTCTCCTCCATGGGCATACGCGTGGACGAGGAAGCGCTGGTCGCCCAGCTCTCCGAACGAGGACAGCTCGGCAAGCTCGAAATGCCCTATCATACCCTGGTGTCGGCGGGGAAGCTGCCGTATACCATCGGCGGCGGCATCGGCCAGAGCCGCCTGTGCATGTTCATGCTGCGCAAGGCGCATATCGGCGAGGTGCAGGCTTCCGTGTGGCCGGAGGACATGGCGCGGGCCTGCGCGGCGGCGGGGATACACTTGCTGTAGGATACGGGGAATTATTTTAAGATATATTGATCGAAATATTTTACGTTGAATTTTCCTGGAATCCATGTTAGGATATGCAGGGAGGTGCTTCTATTATGCCAAATATTAAGCCAATTTCCGACTTGCGAAATTATGGCGAGGTTTTGCGGGATGTTGCCATAGGCGCGCCTGTTTTTTTGACAAAAAATGGGCATGGTCGCTATGCTGTGCTGGATATTGACGAGTATAAGGAATACGAAAAACTCCTCGCGTGGCGCCGCTTGAAAAGCGATTTAGACGAAGGCAGGCGCTCGGGAGAAGAAGATGGCTGGATTTCCGCGCGTGACGTTAGGGAGCATTTTGAGGAACTGCATCGTGGCTGAGATCGTATACTCGAAGCGTGCCATCCGTGACTTGGATGAGCTATACTGGTATATTTTGGAAACATTAAAAAGTCCGTCAGCGGCTCTGCATACGGTAGACGGAATTCAGGGCACGATTGATACGCTGGCTAATTCCCCGCGTATTGGCGTGGTATTGTCGGCTATCTCCGATATTGTCGATTCGGATTATCGCGTTCTTGTTTGCGGGAATTACCTGGCATTTTACCGTATTGTAGAGGATATCGTATATATCGACCGCATTTTATACGGACGCCGGGATTATATCACTGCGTTGCTACCCGATGTCTCCGAGAAAGAATAGAAATGCCATCTACCATCAAACCAGCACGAGTTCCACCAGAAAAACCGCCAGGCAGGCGGCGATGGAGACCTTGAACAGGCCGCCGCCGCGAAAGGCCAGTATAACCGCGATGAGAAAGCCCGCGAGAGCGGACCAGACCGTCGCGGTTTCGCTGAGTATGGCGGGGAATGTCATCACCGCGAGGGTGACATAGGGCACATAATAGAGAAAAGAGCGAACGAAGGTATTCGTGATTTCCCGGCGCAGGAGCGTGAGCGGGAGAACGCGAATCAGATAGGTCATTAGCGCCATGATGAGGATATAAACATAAATATTATTTTGCATAATCGCCCTCCCGGATGGGGAAGAGCAGCGCCGCGCCGCCCGAAAGAACGATCGTGAGAAGTATCACGCGCATACCCGCGGAGAGGCCGGAAAGCAGGGGCAGGGCCGCGCAGAGGGCGCTCATCAGCATCGAAAGCAAAACCAGCGCGGCGATCACGCGGTTTTTTCGCGCGGGCGGAAGGATGATGGCGATGAACATGCCGTAGAGCGCGACGCTGAGCGCGCTTAAAGCGCGGTCGGGCAGCACATTGCCCAGCAGGACGCCCAGCAATGTGCCCACGACCCAGCCGGGCAGCGATACGCTGATGGCACCCAGGGTATACAGGGGATTGAGCCGCCCTTCGATTCCGACGGATACGGCGAATACCTCGTCGGTGATGCCCAGGCCCATGATGAAGCGATACCAAAAGGGCGCTTCCGGGTCGAGCTTTTGGGCGATCGCGCAGGACATCAGGCAATATCGTAAATTAATGATGAGCATGGTGACCGCCATTTCGATATAGGTCGCGGCGGCTTGCAGGAGCGCGACGCCCGCGAATTGCCCGGCGGAAGTGAAATTGGTGATGGATATCAGCACCGCCTGCGCGGGGCTAAGCCCCGCGCCCCGCGCGACGATGCCGAAGGTGAAGGACACGGCGATGTATCCAAAGCATATGGGCAATCCGTCCCGGACGCCGCTTTGGAAAGTATTGGTATTCCCCTGCATAAAGGCCGCCTTTGCGTGATAAATTGATATTTTGCCTTGAGTATTTTAGCATGGCGAGGAGCGCGGCGCAATGCCGGGCGGGGGAAAGACACGGAAATCAATTTTCACGGAAAACGTTCCAACCCTCGTCATTGCGAGGAGCGTAGCGACGCGGCAATCCAGAAAATATGCTGATTTTGTATGAACTGGATTGCTTCGCTTCGCTCGCAATGACGGAGTAACACAGATTATGAGGTCTATTATTTGGACGGGGCGGGATGGAAAGCGGCGCGCTCGCTCATGCGCCGCACGGCTGGAACGCAGATGATGACGACGCAGATCGCGGTATTGATGCCGATGAAGGAGCCATTATAGCCGATGGAGTAAATCAATGGGTTCATGTCGCCCGCGTATTCGGCGAAGAACACCACGCCGGAGATTACGTTCATCAGCGCGCTCAATAGCCCTGCGATCACCGCGCTGATGGGGAGGCGCAGCATCTCGGCCTTTCCGGTGAGCGGCAGATTGCGCGCGAGGCCGGAGAAGCCCATCACGCCGTAGGCGATCACATAATCGAGTATGGTCTGCATGGGGGAGATGATATAGGGATCGTAGAGAAGCTGGAGCAGGCCATAGGCCGTGCAGGCGATGAGCCCCGGAAATGTGCCGAAGATATACGAGTACAGTATCAATGGAAGCATGGCGGCGGGCGTGATGCTCCCGCCTTGGGGCATACGGTAGAGGCGTATCAGCGAAAGCACGAAAGCGAGCGCGATGCATAGCGCCGCGTAGGCGACCATGCGCGTGTTCCACCGAATATTCCGCGCCGCGACCAGCAATGCCGCGCCAAAGAGCGCGAGGCAGACGAGGGCGATGATGGTGGGCGGGGTGATCTCGGCGAAGTCGGAAAACATGTCGGAAAAATAGGCGTCCATGAGAAGTCCTCCTTGCGATACAGGGGCGTCGCCCCAAAATCGGAAGGGAAAGCAAAAACCCGCACATCGTAATGCGCGGGAAACGGATTTGCCCTGCAATCGGGCACTTAAGCCGCTTCCCTACGGTAGGATTACCTACAACAGGTTCAAAGGGTAAGGACTTGCGTCCTATCTCAGCATTTGCCCCCCTAGCGGTCGATACGATCGACAGATCGGATTATATATGCTATGTCCGCGTTTGTCAATTCCCCGTGTTTCCCCTGCCTTCGATGAAGCGCAAGAATTTTTGCGCGAATTGTCCATTCGAGAAGCATCAAATAGGATGAAATCCTAATTGCTTTATGCTACAATAGACGGGATTGCTAACTTTTTCCATCCTGACCGATACGAATAGGAGGTTTGCCATGAAACGATTGGTTTTGATTGCCCTTTCGCTGCTCCTCTGCGTGGGCCTTACCGCCTGCCAGAATGTCCTCGAATCCGACGAGTACAAGGCCCTGATGGTCGAAAAGGATAAGCTCGCCGCCGATCTTACCAGCGCGATGGACGCCGCTGCCAGCGATCTTTCCACCGCGAAGGACGCCGCAGCCGGCGAACTCGCCGCCGCGAAGGAGGCGGCCGACGCGCAAATCGCGCAGATACAGAGCGATTTAGAGGCCGCTCTCGCGACGGTTACCCAGCGCGATACCGACAATGCGGATCTGAGCCAAAAAGCGACCGACGCGCAGGCCGGGCTGGATGCAGCGAACATCGAGACACAGAAAACCGAACTGGACGCCGCGAACGCGCAGATCGAGACACAGAAAACCGAACTGGACGCCGCGAACGCGCAGATCGGGACACAGAAAACCGAACTCGACAAACTCGCCGCGTCCATCAATGTGCATATGGCCGATAAGGAGACCCTGTCCGCGCAGGTTGAAACCCATACGGCGGATAAGGACGCTTTGTCCGCGCAGGTCGAAACCCTTACGGTGGACAAGGACGCTTTGTCCGCGCAGGTCGAAACCCTTACGGCGGACAATGACGCTTTATCCGCGCAGATCAGAATCCTGACGAGCGACAAGAACACCGCATCCGCGCGGGCCGAAACCCTTACGACGGATAAGAAGGCTTTGTCCGCGCAGGTCGAAACCCTGACGGCCGATACGAATGTTCTGACGGCCCAGGTCGAAACCCTGACGAGCGACAAGGATACCTTGTCCGCCCAGGTCAAAACCCTGACGAGCGACAAGAACACCGCATTCCTGCAAGCCCAAACCCTTATGAGGGATAAGAACGCCTTGTCCACGCAAGTCGAAACCCTTACGGCAGATAGGGACGCTTTGACGGCCCAGATCGAAACCCTCACGGCAGATAGGGACGCTCTGACGGCCCAGGTCGAAACCCTGACGAGTGATAAGGACACCTTGTCCGCGCAAGTCGAAACCCTCACGGCAGATAGGGAAGCTCTGACGGCCCAGGTCGAAACCCTGACGAGTGATAAGGACACCTTGTCCGCGCGAGTCGAAACCCTTACGGCTGATAAAAACACTTTATCCGCGCAAATCGAAACGCTCAATGGCGATAAGGAGACGCTGGCCGCGCAAGCCGACGCGCACAAGGTCGAGGTGGAAAACCTCTCCGTGGAAAACGCCCAGCTCTCCGCCGATATCGAGAGCCATATCGCCGAAAATACCGCGCTCAAGGCCGATAACGTGACGCTGACGGAGCTGACGGAGGCCGCCGCGCCCTATCTGGGCATGAGCGAGGAGGACCGCCAGACGGCCCTCGCGCTTCTCGAGGAGCATAAGGCGAATCCGGAAATCGTCGGGCCGATGGAGGAAGACTACCGCGACGATATCACCTATGGCCAACTGCTCAACGACGCGGAGTCCGTGCGGGGCGAGAAGGTGCAGATGCAGGGGCGCGTCGTGCAGGAGATGGCGGACGAAAACGGCGTATGGCTGCGCGTCGCCACCCGCGATCTCTATTATGATATCGTGGTCGTACAACTTTCCGCGGAATCCGCTGGCCTTTTCGAACAGAATGAAAATTACGCCTTCTATGGCGTGGCCGATGGTTTATACGCCTACGGCGCCAATAGCGCCATGCTCCCGCTGATCCAAGTCGAGGCTGCGGGCGGGCCGGTGGAGTAACGAAAACTGCCATATTCCAATGATTCGCGCAAAGGACAGGGCAATCTCTGTCCTTTGTTTTTTTACAGGAAACGCTGTACCGGCAGCGAGGAGAGAAGACTGCCGATGAGCACCGCCGCTCCGCCCTGTAGGGCATTCGGGCCCAGCGCGGCCAGTGCGGCGGCCCAGCCGTACATCAGGCCATCCACCAGAAAATATCCCGCCATCATGATGAGCGACGCGAGCGTGAACACCAGGGCATTGCGCATATAATGGCCCTTGCGCGCGAAAAAACCCGCGATCATGCCCATGATTCCCTTGATGATCAGCGTGGGAAGCACGTAGATCGCGTATCCGCCGAAGAGATCCGCCAGCGCCGAACCGATCCCGCCGATTACTCCGGCATAGGGGCCGAGCAGCAGGCCCGCGAACAATATCGCGCCGTCCCCCGGATGGATATAACCGCCCGTCGCCGGGACGGGAATTTTAACCGCATAGGTCGTGAGCATCACGACGGCGGTGAGCACGCCGCCTATCGCGAGCTTTCGTATACTAACGCGCTTTCGCACGGATATCTCCTCCTTCGGTACGCGATTTTCGTTTATGCCAGTGTAGCATATTATAAGGCGTTCCACAAAAACATAAACACGAATACACATCCCCACGCGTTTTGCGTAATTTCCTTGACCATTATTATGCCGTAGATGATTATGAGAATGGTGCACATTTCCACGATGCCCTCCGGCGTAACGCCGATGGCGCCGTGAATGAGCACGCATAGTATCGCGCAGCTGATCGCGCCCCAATTCAGCCACCGGTTTTTGCTCGGATAGCGCTTATTGATTTTTTCGCTGATTACGGCATAATTGAACCCCTCAAAGAATCCCCAGGCGATAGCCGTTAGCAGGAGGCCCAGGGCATTCACCGGAAAACCGCTGGCCAGCACGTCGCTCGTCGTCCCTACCTTTTGAAAGGGCAGATAGCCGGATAGTTGCCCTGTCGCGGCCAAAAAGATGATATGCGGCGCGAAGCACAGCGCGCTGAAACCGATAGCGGCCACAGCGCCCTTGGCCCTTAAACCGTAGGAAAGGAAACTCTCTTTTCGCATCAGGCATACGATGCTGATTCCTAAACCGGCAAGACCAAATTGCAGGCTCGCCGCAATCAGGACGCGCAACAGGATATTCACGCCATCATCCCGAACGACCGGCATAATTTGGTCCTGGAAGCCGATGTACACGCCCAATACCAATAGCGAGGCGATAACGATAATCCATAAGTCGATATCCAACTTTTTCTGTTCGAGTGTTCGTGCGTTTTTGCCCATGGGTCATTCGCTCCTTGTCCATCAAAGGTTTTATCGTTTAAAAAATTCTCTACATACATAGAGGCCGCTATGCGATGTAGCGGCCTCTTCGAGTGTTGTTTTTTTAATACGCGGCGGCCTGCTCGCCCGCGATTCTGCCCAACACCATGGCTTGCAGCAGGCCGTTGCCGGACATATAGGTCGGGCCGCCGGTATTGGAGAAGCCCTCGGTCACACCGCCGCCCGCGTATAGTCCGGGGATCGGCGTACCATCTTCCTTTAGTACGCGCGTTTGCAGGTCGATCACCAGCCCGCCCTGCGTATGACGGAAATCGCCGGTCACCTTCACTGCGTAATACGGGGCTTCAAACGCAGCGGGCAGGGAGGTACGGTTTAAATAGTCCTCGCCCTTCGCGATGCCTTCCAGATATAGATCGAATTCCTTCTGCAGACGCGCCGCATCCACGCCGATGGCCGCAGCCAGAGCGTCGGCTGTCGCGCCCTCGAAGAGTATGCCCGCTTCCTTCCAGGCATCCATATTGCTCTGGAACCGCTCCGCGAGATTTTTATCCCATATCATCCAGGCATACGCGCCTTCCTGATTGCAAATCGCCGTCGCCAGCTCGGAATATCCCGTGCGCTCCACGAAAAAGCGATAGGCGTCGGAGTTGACCATAATGCCGCCCGCGTCCACGATGCCCTGTCCGATGCCGCCCTTGGTATCATAGCTGATGGGCGCGTAGCCTTGGAAAGCGCTCATATTGCGCACCGCCGCGCCGAGCTCCATGCCCCAGAGTATGCCTTCCCCGGTAGCGCCGGGCGCAACCAGCGGATAGGCATCCTTGATGGCGGGCACATATTTTTCCACCATCTCCCGGTTCGCGCCAAAGCCGCTGGTAGCCAGTACGACCGCGCTCCCGCGTATCTCAAAATCACCCTGCTCCGCGTTATGGGCGGTAACGCCGACCACCGCGCCGCTTTCGTCGGTGATCAGCCCTGTTCCAGCGGTTTCCAGCATGATTTCGATGTTCTCCGCGCGTTCTTCCAAAGCCGCGCTCAAAGGCGTGATAATGCCGCTGCCGCCCTCGGGCGCAACGTGCATGCGATAGGTGCTCTGTCCATTATAGAGCAAATCGGTCTCGAGCGCCCATTGAACGCCCAATCCGCCCATCCACTCGATCAGCTCCCCGGAATTGCCGCTGACCAATTCCACGAGATCGCGCCGCTGGCTGTAAGCGCCCGGGCGCATGATGTCGATGATAAATGCCTCCACGCTA
>QMCD01002931.1_pt1 | contig 11279 bp, 6 predicted proteins | sample 1821841 | NCBI WGS metagenome assembly QMCD01 (sample SAMN01991225, study PRJNA193472) | Termite gut metagenome, whole genome shotgun sequencing project. | isolation source: worker | host: Macrotermes natalensis | reverse complement strand
CATATCCACAATTATCTTCAGGCCATTACTCTCGCACCAGCCGATAGCATTATGCAAAAGATCGAAAGCATAGGGTCGTATTTTTTCTCCGTTCTCTGTCCACAATACCGCCTCATCTATGGGAAGACGTATATGGTCAAAGCCCAGTTCCTTCAATTGCTTTACATTTTCATTTGTAAAAAATGCAACGCGCTCTGCCCCGCTAAATTTAGGTGTAGATATCCATGAGGCAATATTCACTCCTTTCTTCAACTCAAATTTGGCAGGCACCTCTTCCTCTTCTTCCCACTCCCATCCTGTCTCCTTAGATTCGCTGCTACAGGCACTACATGATAAAAATATGGAAAAAAGGAATATTGTTATGAAAGTATTCTGTACGATTCTCATATTTCAATTACTATTATCAGACCGGCACCCACTATATGAATACCGGTCTGTTTAGGTTTAAATTATTTATCTATACAATCAAATTTATAGCAGCCCAACACACTGGATGCATTGTCTATATAGTACATATGCATCATAAATCCATCAGCAGAAGGGTACAATAAAATATCAGCAGTACGAGGCTCTAACGGAGTTGCTCCATTATTGTAAGCAGTTATACTTTCCTGTTTGAAAGTCAATGCAGGACTATCTGTAACAGACCCCGTAACCAGAGCCGGATTAGTTACATCATACATATATATCTGACCACCCAAAGCCCATTGAGGGAAGAATCCCATATTATAGGTCATCATGTAACGGGTATTATTGAATACTTTTATATCGAACATACCTATACCTCTGGCCCAGTCGCCTGTACCCGCCAGTTGCCTGATCACAGTATTTGCTGTTCCATCTACATAATATACATTTCCGCCTCCACCGGCATAGTGACCTATGTAATAGCCATCGGCCAGATTAGTAGAAGCATATGTGAAACGCGGCGCATTATCAGCTCCACCCCATGTACCTATACCAGGCACAGAAATCACCTGTGGAGTGCCTGCGACACCTCCGCTTACAATCCAGCGAACGAAACTACTGGAGTTTTCACATGTAGCTACAATAATAGCATCTCCATCAAGATTTCCTTGTACCGACATTTTAGACCCGATAGTGAAACCTGTAGTATTAGACATGGAGAAGAATAATGTAGGAGCAGCCGTTACCGACTTGGTTTTGTAGACATTCAATGTACCTCCGGCAGCAGCATTGTTTGCAATCAGCATATTACCGTAGATATCGCCCGTAATACTACCTCCGGCATTGGCCGAACCGATGTTGACAGAGCCAAGTTTAGCTCCTGTAGCCCTGTTGATATATACAGGAGTAGTTCCATCGCCTAGGTTTATAACTAAATAGCTGCCAAGTACGGCTAATGACGGATTACTTGATTTGGTCATTGAGAAACCATATGCACTCAGATTAAGCTCATATACATTTTCTTCGCTACCCTTGCGATATCCGGCTCCAATCTTACTAGGAATTTCTTTCTTCACTGTATATTTCTTTGTAGATGTACCATTATGTGCGGTTACTGTCAGTTCTACATTGTTATTGAAATTCATAGGGGTGACTGCAGGGTCCGGTGAAATAGAGAGCGCATGCGGAGATAATTCATAGTCAGCCAGGCTATTCGACAGATCATCTATACTTATCAGGGATATAGTCCCTGCAGCATCGTCTATTATACCGGTAACATCTTTATCTTTCAGCGAGAATGTTATAATATTGCAAGCGCTGGATTTTACCCTTTCACCTTTGATTATTATCGACCGTTTATTTCCATAAGAATCTGTTAATGTGAAATGATTGTCTTTGGTCAAATCCAGAATGCTCAGGCCGGGAACAATCGTGAAATTATTGTCCAGATTGGCATCCACTTTCATCGCAGTCATATATGGGGTCGTCTCATTGTAACTATCTGCAGGATAGAACCAAGGAACAGGGATTACATAAGTATCGGCATTAGAATCGCTGATAGTATATGATGCAGCTTCTTCCCCGGTATATTCACCGGAAGTAAATTTGACCGTCAAACGAGTGAGTCCCTGATTATCTGCCGGCGGTATAATGTCGTCAGGACTCTGGCATCCTGATAATAGCTATAATATATAATAAATTATTTTTCATAATCATCTTCTATTTAATATTTATCTCCACTCTGCGTATTGTTGTATTGCGCTATTATTGTTCAGCTCGTTCACCGGTAGAGGGATCTGATACATTTTAGCAGGGAAGTTGCGGTTTTGCTTATCACAGTCTACATAGCTATATTTGAAGGTTTCGTTTGCATTTTTTTCGATCTTCAAACCATGTACTCTGCTTCCTGTAAATGCAGACTCAGCCAGTTTCCAACGTCTCATATCCCAATAGTAAAGACCTTCATAAGCCAGTTCCACTTTACGTTCCTGACGGATTGCAGCCATCAGCTCTGTACCGCTTTTATTAACGTAAGGTAGCCCTGCACGTGTACGGATAGCACGGATAGCATTATTAGCCCCCTCGCTATCATTCAAACGATAACAAGCCTCTGCCTTATTTAGTAATACTTCAGCATAACGGATAGCAATCCAAGGTTGTGTACTGGAGGTAAGAACTGTGAAATCGTGATCTTCATCCACAAGTTTACGCAAATAATAACCTGTCGTAGTACGTCCATTGGGGACAGGATCATCTTTCCAGTTACACCAGCCATCTATACCGCCAACAAAAGGTTCTACTTTACGCCCTTTCCATTCAGCGCCATTATACAAGACCGTAGCCTGGAAACGGGGCTCGAGATCCTCATAAGGAGGTTCCTCACTTATACCTTCCGCTGTATGCCATTTCGACCAGTCCGGGAATCCTCCGGTTTTCAATTCGAATGATTCTACCATTTCCTGTGTCGGCGTTCCATATCCTCCGGTCATATTATTGCCAGGATCACCTGCCGGAGCAAAAAGATTGTCGAAACTATGAGTCACACCGCTCTTATCGAATGAATACTGTAATATAGCTTCTTTACTGTTATTCTTGAAAGCATCGGCAAAGTTTGTTTCCAATTCGTAACCGGTAACTTTTGTTGTCGCATCTTTTGCTGCCTGCCATCTTTCGGCATATAGCATTGCACGGGAAAGTAAAGCATAAGCCGCACCACTTGTTACACGTCCGTTAGAAACATTACTTACAGGGAGATATTGGCCCGCAAAGTCAAGATCTGCCTGAACAAAATCCCATCCCTGAGCTTCTGTGCTCACCGGAGTATCTTTCTGTATTTTTGAAAGATCTTCATCGTAAATAATAACCTGCTTGTAACGCTTTACCAAATCGAAGTAAGCTTGTGCCCTGAAGAAACGCATCTCGGCTTCCAGTCTTCTTGAATCATCTTCCCCTATAGTACCAAATTTTTTGAGGTTGAATATTCCTTCATTTATACGGCGTACTTTTTCATAGGCCGTGCCCCAGTTTCCCAGATAATATGCCACGTATGTAGATGTAAGCACACTACCTCCGTAAGCTATTTCGTTAGGGATATACATATGAGCATTATATGTCATCGCACTATACTTAAATATATCGGTAAGCCCCTCGGTAATACCAGCATTGCACTGTCCACTACTGAAATTACCATAGTAATTGATATCATGGTAAAAATTGTTTACGGCCAGTTCTGCATATTCAACCTTACTCCATGTCAGTTTATCCGAAATCTTATCAGTCGGGGTCATGTCCAGATAGTCGTTACAGGCTGTAAAGCCAAGCAGGACTCCCAATAATAATGAACTTAATATTTTGGTTTTCATATATTTAATCTTTTAGAATTAAAATGTAAGCGTAATACCACCCATAAAGGTTTTCTGCTGAGGATAGTATCCGTTATTCACGCCGGGTGATTCCGGATCGATACCATCAGGAAGGCCTGATATAGTGAATATATTAGAACCTTCTACAAAAAGTCTCAGATTCTCAATTCCGACTTTAGTCAGGATCTTACGCGGAATGGTATATCCGAACTGCGCTGATTTCAAACGGATATACTTTCCATCGCGGAACCAGAAAGTAGAAGCCAACCCATTGTCTCCTCCATGACTGGCCGATGCCAGTGTTATGCGAGGAAATGTGCCATTAGGATTATCTATACTGTATGCATTCTCCACAAGGAAAAGCGGAGAGTTTGCACCTTCCTTGAAGGTTTGTGTCCATATGGTATTATCATCATATCCGTTGTAGTAAGTACCTGTAAGAGATACATCGAACAACGCACCACCCGTAAATTGGGCATTGAAATCGAATCCGTTCCACTCTGCCCCCAGATTAAGACCGAACATTAGTTCCGGACGGTTGCTGCGCCCTATGCGACCACGGTCCTGATTATCAATCTTACCGTCACCATTCACATCCCGATATTTAATATCGCCTACATTCGGACGGCTACTATACCATGCCGAATTGTCAATTTCTTCTTCCGAACGGAAGAGTCCTTCTGCAATCCATCCGTAGGTAGCATATACATTTGAGCCTGTAACTCTTTGTATTTCGGGGATATTCACATCGTCCGGATAACGCAGATAGCGGCTTTTAGCATATGTCATGTTACCCGCAACGGTGTATGCAAATGGTTTTCCGGCTACAGTGAATTTATTCTGATGTTTGAGTAAGAATTCCAAACCTTTGGATTCTATTTTATTGTAGTTTTCATAAGTAGGATAGTAACCTCCCATTGAAGGAGGATAACCTGTTGTTTTTTGTCCAAGAATATCGTAAGTATAATTATAAAACATATCAAATTCCATACTGAGCAATCCTCCCCACATAGTGAAATCATAACCAACATTGTATGATAATGTTTTCTCCCATGTCAGATTCGGATTTGCAAACAGACTGGTATATAAAGCATCCGCTAATGATCCATTCAGAGCTAATTTGTTTCCATAATCATATGTGCTGAGAAAAGCATATGGATTAGACCCCCCATCATTACCCAAAAGGCCGACAGATGCACGAATCTTCAGGTCATCGAGGAAAGACAGGTCTGACATGAAACTTTCTTCAGACATACGCCAGGCCACTGATCCTGAGGGGAAAAACCCCCATCGTTTTCCGCTTACATTTCCTGCAAATTTATATGAACCGTCGTAACGTCCTGTAAACTCAGCCAGATATTTGCTCGCATAATCATATTTCATACGGAATACATAGCCCATAGAGCGGGAAGCATTACTATATCCTCCGATAGGAGTATCATCTGCTACACCCAATCCCAGTTCCGGTAATTCTGCAAAGCTCAGATTCTTTGCATATGCAGAAAGGGAGTTACTTTTATTATCCCTGATTTCTGCCAATACCATGAAGTCAAGATTGTGTTTATCAAACGAATTTACATAATTCACGCTAGCCTGTCCCACCATCTGTTCGGATGTATACTGGCCTTCACCCAATCTGAGATAGTTCACCGAGCGCGGGTCTTGCACTTCCTTATATCCCAGTTTGCCACTGGAATCGGGCAATTTAATGGCATTTAGTGTATATGGTGTACTCAAATTCTTGTTATGTGATGTGCTATAGTCATAAGCTCCTGTAAGTTTTGCACTTAAACCCTTAACCCATGGGGCATCGAACTGAATAGACAGGTTTGTCTGTAAATCGGTACTTCTCGTTTTCTTATATCCCGATTCATATATAGCAGCAAGAGGGCTTTGCGGCAAACTCGTATTACGTGCCGGAGTAGCTGTATATAATCCTTCATACTTTTCGGGCAGATAAGGGTGCATAGCTATAGCCTGACGAGAGATAGACAACCAGCCTTGTTCTCCCAGGTAAGAGTCTGAATCTGTACCACCTGAAGCAAAACCCGGTGTCTGACGGCGTCCGATATTACCGGCCAAACCTAGGCTTACTTTGAAATATTTTGCTATATCTGAATCGATACTCGTACGAAAATTGTAGCGGCGGTATGTAAATTTATCAATATTCCCATCTTGACCAAGATAACCTATTGATGCTCGATAATGAGCTGTTTCATTACCACCCTGTACTTCTACATTATGTTTCTGATTGGTTCCTGTACCGAATACTTTATCAATATAGTCTACATTATCCCATCCATCGGTAGGGTCGCCATTGGTCATCTTTGCAATATCTTCCTGTGTAAATATAGGCACATATTGGCTACGGTCGGTAATGCTACCGCTGGCAAGTTTATCCATCATGTCGGCCATATTGTAATAATGGGCAAACTGTGGACCATTCATGAATTTAGGGAAGTTAGCGTTCATAGACACCCCTACGGAACCATTGTAAGTAATCTTCGATTTACCTTCTTTTCCTTTTTTAGTGGTAACGATGATTACACCTCCTGAGGCCTGTAGTCCATATACAGAAGCGGCTGCCGCATCTTTAAGTACAGATACACTCTCTATGTCGTTCGGGTCTATCTCGTTAATAGAACGGGGTATACCATCTACAATATAGACTGCTCCATATCTGGCTCCACGAATAGTTAATGAAGCCTGATCGAGTCCCGGTTCACCTGATGTCTGAACAGATGAAACACCCGGCAGACGTCCTCCCAGCAAACTGGATATATTAGTAGACGGGGCTTTCAACAGATCATCACCTTTAATAGCCGAAACAGCACTGGTAAGAGAGGTCTTCTTCTGTACGCCGTAACCGACAACAATCACCTCATCTATCAACTTAGAGTCTTCCTGCATCACTACATCGAGTGTAGTGCGTCCGTTCAGATTTTGTGTCTGGGTAATATACCCTACATAAGAGAATTCCAATATCACATTGGTATCAGGCACACGGATCTGGTACTTTCCGTCCACATCGGTAATTGTCGCATTTGTCGTACCTTTTACCGCAACCGTAGTCCCTATCAAAGGCTCGTTTTTTGCGTCACGTACAAACCCTGTAACAGTCACCTGCGCCTGCATACTCATAAAAATGAATGAGAGTAATAATGAGAATAGCAGTCTCATACTCTTTTGAGCAGTTGGTTTTTTCATAGCAAACTTTTTTGAGTTAATTTAATCAATGAATGTATATTCAATTTATTTAAGTTCTTTGTACAACATAAATCGTAAGAATCTTAATTTACCGGCCACTAAAGCTTCATTTCGGATTTAGTGCCGGGTACAATAACGGGATCTTTACTGTTTATATCCTCCAATACCTTCCAACACTGATATAATCCGCGTGGCACATGGAAACACCCTTTCCATTTTCCTCCTTTTAGGGTTAATAATACTTCTCCTCTCCTATTCAGATAACCATACCATTCGGGGTATTTCTGATCTTTGAAGTGCGACCAAGTATAATCATGTATCTTCTCGAACCATTTCAAACACTCCTGTGAACCGGTAAGATTGTATCCTTTCAGCAACGAGATCAGCGTTTCGATATGCACCCACCATAGTTTCTGATCCCATTCCAATTGTTGCGGCGGGCGTCCCAAACGGTCCATATAATAGAAAATGCCTCCGTATTCCTTATCCCAGCCGTAATCAATCATTTTCAAAGTTGTCTCTACAGCCTTGTTTATCAATTCGGGCCTGTTGAGACGATGTCCCAGGTCCATGATAAACCACATAGCTTCTATTGCATGTCCGGGATTCATCAGGCGACCGTCGAAGGTATCTGACAATTCACCATTCACAGTCACGTTCTCTACTATCAATCCTCCTAATTCGGGCCGTAGAAATACTTCCATCACTTCATGGATGCAGTCATCCATCACTTTATTCAGGAACGCTTCCGGCAACAGATGCTCTATCTCCAAAGCCAGATTGCAAAGGATCATCGGCAGCGCAAAATTTTTCAGGTTCCGTGTTCCCGGATATGCCTTATTCCACTTGCCTTTCGGATTATCAACCTTAGATAAAATAATATCGAAGGTCTTGCGTGCTATTTCTGCATATTCCTCGTTTCCGGTAGCCTTGTTCAATTGCCCGAACGCCATCGTGGCAAACGTATATGAAAATATATTGTAAGGCTCTACCAAGGGATTGCCTTCCCTGTCGAGAGAGAAATACCAGTTGTAATTACCATCGTGTCCGTACTTCTTGAGGAACTCCCCGCCCTGAACGGCACAATCCAACCAATCCTGACGTTTTTCCACATTATTGTACAACATGGAAAACATCCATACCTCGCGCCCTTGCAGCCAAATAAACTTATCAGTATCGAATACTGTCCCATCCCTGTCGAGGCAAGAAAAATATCCGCCATACTCTTTATCCTGAGAGTTTTTGAGCCAAAAAGGCAATACATTGTCTAGCAGCTCCGATTTGTACTGCTTCTCTAATTTTTTAAAATCCATAAGATTGTATTTTTATATAGTACTTTTCTGATTTATGTTTCCCAGAATTTTTCTATTTCTTCTAACGATTTACCTGTTGTTTCAGGGACTAATTTCCACACAATAAGTATATACGGGATACACATAACCGCAAAGAGAATAAACGTGCCTTCGGGCCGCAGGTTCTGTAACAACCATGGGGTAAGCTGTCCGATCAGGTATGTTCCTATCCAAAGGGAGAATCCGGCAATAGACATAGCCAACCCACGCACTTTGATCGGATACATCTCCGACAACAAAACCCATATAACGGCACAGATAGATACCGCACAGAAAAAGATGTAGGCAAGAAAGAATATGAGTAATAACACATTAGGTATACCTAAATCATTTCCTTTAACAAAATAGAATGCAATGAGAAGGAGTGAAACTATCATACCCGAAACGCCATAGTATACAAGTTTCTTTCGTCCTATCTTATCGATAATAAAAATTGCCAGAATGGTGGTCAGCATATTTACCAAGCCCACAATCACCTGATAGAAAAGTGAATCGTCGCCCGACAGACCACTGCTTTCGAAAATGGACGGCCCGTAATAAAGTACGGCATTCACTCCCATAAACTGCCCCAGCATAGCAATTGCCACCCCGATAATAACAGCTTTCGTTATACCCGGTTTTAGCAGGATACGCCAGTTTGACCTGGTTTCACTTCCTATTACTCTTTTAGTTTCGTTCATCTCATATGCAGCTGACTCTACCGAACCATATATATGTTTCAGTATTGATCCGGCTTTCGCATCACGATTCTTCAATATCAACCATCTAGGGCTTTCGGGTATGAAGAATATAACAACAAAGAACAACAAAGCCGGTATCACTGCCATTCCCAGCATGCTCCGCCATACTTCGCTATGGAAAATATGATATAATGTAGGATTCGACAATTGTTCCGCGCCGTTTGCAGAATAATTCAACAAAGCATAATTTACAAGGTAAGCCCCCAGAAAGCCTACCGTAACAGCAAGCTGGTAAAGAGATACCAAACGTCCACGGTATTCGGCAACTGATATCTCTGAAATATAAAGCGGCGATATTATAGAGACCACACCGATACCAATACCTCCGACAACGCGTGCTATCACCAAGTGATTGAAATCAGAGGATATAGCACAACCGACAGCAGATATAGAGAAGAGTATGGCTGCTACGAGTAATGTCTTTTTCCGTCCAAAATTATCGCTAAGCACTCCGGCACACATAACGCCGAATATGGAACCTATAAGGGCACATCCCACATACCATCCCTGAGACAAGGCGTCGAGTGAGAATTGAGCTGAAACCTGTGCTATAGTTCCCGAAATCACAGCAGTATCATATCCGAAAAGAAATCCACCTAAAGCTGCAACAACAGACAAAAAGCTTATATATCTTATATTTATAGAAGAATTCATATATGTACTTTTATTTTATTTCGAAATATTCTTTATATCTGTCGTATAAATGCCCTGCTTGTAAATAGGCCGACTGAGGGCTCATAAAGTGTGAAAATTCAAATGTTATGGCCTTATCGTATCCCGCCCGCTTAGCGGCTTCGAGCTTCATCCGCAATTTATCAAACTTGATAGGAAGAAACTTTATAGGCATGTCACGATCGAAAGTCTCTGCATTTGTCCAGCATTGAAGGCCATATTTATCTGCTAGTTTTTTATTCACTTCGAAGAAAGCGTCCAGTTCGTCATAATCTATGTGCCCATCCTGAAAGGCACATGCATCTACCGCTCCTTTTATGCCATCAAATATTTCGCCCCATTCTTTTTCGTGTTCCTGAACTGAAACCGATTCAGTTTTCGACAGCTGGCTCGATGCGGCCATTACAGCCTTTTTGCCATCGATCCATGGTGATATAAATGTAGGTAGCCCGTTCGATACATCTTTACATTGTTTCCCCATCGAATAAAAAGCATTTATTGCTCCTTTGGTTTTTCTGCTGATCTCTCCACTAATATACCATCCGCCGAAACTTTTATATTTTTCACCGTATTTTTTCCATACTTCATCTATTACATATTTATTATGCTCTATTTCGGAAGACAGATCGCCAGTATCCCAATATTCACCCGAATCATAAAGCCCGAAATAAAACTTCATGTTATATTTCTGTGCAAGGCGCAAGTACATATCAACCAAATCGACCGAAGGCATGTAACAACCTTTTTTCAATAAATATTGGGAAGGATATGTAATAAACTTGCGGTATCCGGAACGGATCATTATGACTGTATCGATCCCAATATTCTTCATATGACGAAAATCGAGATCCCATTCTTTTTCGCCCCAGTTTTGATGGGGTATATCATGTGATATTTCATCCAGAAACGTACCCGAAATATGGAGTCCGTTTGCTTTTGGTACTATCAGACTACTCTGGATAGACTCGTCCGCTTTTAAGGTTTTACTGTTATCCGAAGTTTTTCCTCCGCAGGCCGCCACAGCAGGTATTGCTACAGCTGAAACTCCGGCTATTGCCGCTTTTTTGAGGAAATCTCTGCGATTATTTGTTTCCATATAGTATTGGTTATTATTTGCTTACAATTACAATTTATTCCGCTTATATGCTATATTATGATAATAAAATAAAACAATCAAGCTTCTCTTTCGATAATAATACATTAATTATCAAACATATAATTCGGGTATCAGAGCGTCAGGCTTATTAAGGAGTTACGTCAAGTATTCATTTCTACGACAAATATGATAAAATATTTTTTATAAGCAAAGTATTTAATAAAATAATTAATTATATACGGTCATTTTTAACATTATAATTAAATACAAGATTATAATATTAGAAAAATATTCATTAATGCAGATTATTCGACACATTAAAAAAATAGTTCGAAATATATTTAACAATATATCGAAACTTTTAATGAATTATACAAATAAGGGTAGAATTTGATTAAAGGATCTCAATCATTAATCCACATATATTATTAATGCTAATCAG
>QMCD01002111.1_pt1 | contig 11279 bp, 9 predicted proteins | sample 1821841 | NCBI WGS metagenome assembly QMCD01 (sample SAMN01991225, study PRJNA193472) | Termite gut metagenome, whole genome shotgun sequencing project. | isolation source: worker | host: Macrotermes natalensis | reverse complement strand
TTGCTTGAACAAAATAAATTGACGGAAGAACCTGTAAAACTGTATGAAAAACAAATTGAAAAAGGACTTGGAAATGGCTGAAATAATTACGGAAAGCGGCATGGATTTTATTGCTGATAACGCTTTTCATATAGAAAAATCGAATGTTTGCACAAAACTCAAATATAATTTAAAAACGGTTGAGTTTGTCAGAGCCAAAGATGATAAGCTGCTGTTTGTGGAAGCAAAATCTTCTTTCCCAAATCCGGATAATCCCGCAAGTTCTGTAAAATTTCAATCGGAGATTAATGATATTTGTGACAAATTTATTCATTCTCTGAATTTATATGCCTCAATGGCAATTGGAGTAAATGAACAACTTCCTGTCGATTTCAAGCCTGCGCCCAAAGTATCACTAATGTTCGTTCTGATATTTAATAATTTTGAACAAAAATGGTGTATTCCTATAAAAAAAGCATTAACAAATCAACTCCTAAAATCAAAATGTATAGCAAAAATATGGCAACCGGCTGTATTTGTCGTTAATCACGAAACGGCTACAAAACAAAATCTTATCGTTAAGAGACGGTAAGGCAATGATAATAACAAAAGTAAACAAACAGACACAAGCGGCTTTGTGTCAGCCGGAGCATATCGCGTAAATGTATCGCACAAAAAGAAAAAATATGGCTTAGAGAATGCCACACGCAATCGTCCGGTAGCCTTGAATTTCCATTTAGAAATAAAAACTTATAATTATTTCCCGCAAAGACACAAAATCACAAAAAAACTTTGTGTTCTTTGTGTCTTTGCGGGAAACATTAACAACCTGTAAATATATCTCACCGCACCACAATTTTCCTCGAAACAACCTCTCCTCCCTCTTCCATTTTCACCACATAAACTCCCGGAGGAATATTCTGTAACGGAAGCTCGATTTTTCCGGAAAAGGAACCGCTCCATACTTTGCTGCCAACCATATTGATTAACTCTACTTTTGCATCTTTCCCAATTCCGGTTATAAAAAGTTTACCTTCCTTTTGCAGGCAGGAAACCGAAGAATCCGTTCCTTTTTTACTGTCTTTCAAAAAAGTAGGTTCCTGTCGGTGACGGTCGTTCCACTGGGCTTCGTATAAAGATTCCGGTTCCAGAATCCCAGGATTATTAAATCCCTCTACGTAGCCAAGCGGCTCCGGCTTAAAGCACCAGTTATCGCGAATTTCCCCGCCTCTGAATCCGATGGCGTAATTCTGAGCTGTTGGCGGTTTTTGGAGTAAAATAGCCTTATCACCCGGTATTTGGCTGTTCCATATAAAACAGTGAGCCGCCGACCAGCCGTGGTCATTCCCGAAATTACCCCTGTTTCCTAATCCCATTAAAAGATAGCGGGATGTATTTTTCATATCGAGGCAGTCGAAAAGCATTCCGCTTGTCCAGTAACGATGGGCTTCCGATGTCTCTATGGCGCCTTCGGATACGCATCTTAAGAAGACGCAGCCCGAAGTAGTGGAGATGCCGTCGGAAATAAAATCGTGCCTGCTGCCGCGCGAATAGCAGTTTTTGAAAAGCACCAGCTGGGATGCGGCATACGTGTTGAATCCATATCTGTAACCTCCCGAATTGGTACCGACCGGATCCATTGCCCTGCAATTTTCAATGGTAGTACGGTTGGTAGCTTCCGTTCTGAAAGCGGAAAGGGAATGGTGCAACACTGTACAGCCGGTTATCCAGCCATTATCCACCCCTTTGGTGTGAAATCCGTAAGGAGCGTGGTCATTATCGGTAGCGCTGCCATTGGTCGCAATATCAACCCGGATATTTTCAACACCCACTTCCGAAACAAAATCAGCCAAAGCTGAATACTTGTGCATCGAGCATTGTGTCAGGCTTTTATCCAGCGTATAGAAAAACGGGGCATCCACCGTAACCGTATTTCCGTCAATAGCGGTGATGATGCGGTTATACATGATATGGTTCGGCAATCCGGTCCCGGCAGGCTTGGTCAATGGCCAGGGAGCATTTGGTCCGGGCTGTTCAACCCCGTTTACCAGTTCCCGGCTTACACCTCCTCCGTCAATTGCATCCAGCCAGGCTTGCGAAACCGGATGAAAAATAATTACCCTGTCGCCCACGTTATAGCTTGCCGTGCTGGTAACATCAAAGGAATAATCGCCTACATTTATCTGTGGAGTCATAATGTTAACGGAAGAACTGGTGCCGTAATACCAGTAATTAGGACCGTTAATACCGGAATTTCCGATAAGCACCACATCCCTGTTGGCGGGGCTGTTCCCGGTAGCGTAGAGGATGGTATTTGAATTCTCGTCTTCCCCGTCGCCCGCGCCGCGCAGCACTACTCCGCTGCTGTTCAAATTAACAGTCCCCTGTATTTCATATTTCCCGGCGGTAAGTAGGACGGCTCCTTTATGCCCGTTTGCGTCAGCTGCCATAGCGGCAACTTCGTTGATAGCTGCCTGAATATGAGCCGTATTATCTCCCGGAACAGGGGAAATCTTTTTTTTTACCGGAATTACGGGTATTTCCGAATCTCCTCCCCGGTATCCGGCATGGCTGAAATTGGGAATTACAAAGCCATCGTCATCCGGATAATAGGTTAAGCGACCTTCCGAATCTATTTCCAACAGTCTTGATTGCCAGGTTTGAGCAAATAATGAGGAACAAATCATCCCTAAGAACAATAATAATAAACGTGTTTTCATAATAAATTGAATTTAGTTATGCTGAGTGAAAAACAAATATACAAAAAATGTAAATAAGTTTGCCTGTGAAATATAATTGTAAGCTCTTATACCAAAATGAAACATAATTTACTTTAAATTAATGATGTATTTCACTGTAAATAAATATTTAGAAATTATTATTTAGCATGAATTGTGACTTTTTTGATATTAAAAGCTTTTGAGTTAACTATGCGCATCAGGAGTTGAAGAGTGCGGACTTGTATCCGGATAACCTCGTGCAAACGAAGTGCAGCCCGAGGTAGTTCGCAATAGAGCCAGTCTCTACTCTTCCAACCAACCCCGTAGCGGGTTGAACTCCTACGGAGTTCGTTCGGTAAAATAGCCGTTCCTCATACTCCGACCCCGAACTGCGCTTTGCTTGTAAGGGGTTATCCACATTAAACGCCTTCGGCGTAAGGGTGATATGCCTTTTGTCGCATTTTTTTCAACCCTTGATTCGCATAATTAATTCAAACCGCTTCTTAAATAACTCAAATTTCCTTAAATAATAAAACATATTTCTCCAAAATGGTAACGCAGGTTTAATTTGTAATGCCGGGTTTGCAAAATCAATATTTTGTACTATTTTTGTATTCACAGCGGACGTATTTTTTTGTACGGTGTTTTTGCCCACTAAATAAATAAGGAGTTGGAAGCTTTTTTCAGGACACATAAATACTTGGTTGAACACACGAATGCACCTGTTCATCGCACATTAACGGATGAGATTGATTGGAATCAACGGCTGATTGGTATCAAGGGTAGTCGCGGAGTGGGAAAAACTACCTTTTTACTGGATTATGCCAAAAGAAATTTCGGAACAGACCGTTCGTGTCTGTATATAAATCTGAATAATTTTTATTTTACGGAGCGTTCTTTGATTGATTTTGCAGAAGAGTTTTGCAAAAACGGCGGGAAAACGCTTTTGATAGATCAAATTTTTAAATATCCGGACTGGAGCAAGGAGCTGCGCTATTGTTACGACCATTTTCCGGAGTTGAAAATTGTGTTTACTGGTTCTTCCGTAATGCGTTTGAAGGAGGAAAATCCTGATTTGAAAGGATGTGTAGCTTCGTATATATTGAGAGGTTTTTCGTTTCGTGAATTCGTCAATTTGAAAGCGGGAACCAGCTTTTCTCCTGTTTTACTGGAAGATATTATAGCTAATCATGAAAATATTGCGGCAGAAATTACGGCTCAAATAAATCCTTTTGACTATTTCCAGGATTACTTGCATCACGGCTATTATCCTTTCTTTTTGGAGGAAAGAAATTACTCGGAAAATTTGCTGAAAACAATAAACATGACGTTGGAAATTGATATTTTGCTGTTGAAGCAGATTGAGTTGCGTTATTTGTCGAAAATCCGCAAATTGCTCTACCTGTTGGCAAGCAATGCGCCTGATGCTCCGAATGTGAGCCAGTTGAGTATTGATATTCAAACTTCCCGCGCCACAGTAATGAATTATATCAAATACCTGAAGGATGCCCGGTTGCTGAATATACTTTATCCGCAAAACGAAAACTTTCCGAAAAAGCCGGATAAAGTTTACCTGCAAAATACCAACCTAATGTATGCTTTTTTGCCGGTAAACGTGGATGAGCAGGTATTGCGCGAAACTTTCTTTTATAACACTATCATTCGTGACCATAAGGTAAATGAAGGAGCAAAAAATACCCATTTCTTAGTTGACGAGCAGTTTAATTTCCGGATTCAAAACAGCGGGGATAAAGTGAAATCCAACACCGGTTATTATTATGCGGTTGATATGATAGAGCGGGGGAGTGGGAGGGAGATTCCGTTGTGGTTGTTTGGCTTTTTGTATTGAAGGGTCTTGAATTTTTTAAGATTAAAATGTTGTAAATCAATTTGAATGATAAAAAACTAATGAAATTCGAGTAGTAAGTAATACCAATACAATCTTGGAACAACTTGATCTTTCAATATCCGGACATAGAAACGATAGATACTGGCCTGCCGCAGTGGGAAAAAGATTTTGTTGATAAGCGTTTAGGTATGGCCTAACAGCATCCGGAACGTTTAAAATCTATTGAAATGCTTTTTGAAACCCATGACGACTTCAGCAATATATCTTAAGAGAGGTTTAAAAACGAATTTATTACAAACAAAATAAGACATGAAATTAGAATCAACGTGGAAGATGCGGATAATATGGATTACCATGTTTTTAATAGCATTCATACCTAATTTTTTTCTGTTTTTTTATGAAGAAATCAATCTCAAAAGTATTCTGTATCTACTTTTAAATGCTTCTTTGGGCCTCTTTCCGGCACTGTTTCTCCGGTCGAAGGTCTATTTTGGTATTTATTTTATATTTGTACTGTTGGCTCCGGTAGAAATCGGACACATCATCATCAACCAAACTCCTTTGACTTCCGGTTTTCTATTGACACTTTCGGATACAAACCTGAATGAAATCTGGAATTATTTATCAAGCCTGAAAATGATGATTGCGGCAACTGTTCTTTTTGGGGGATTGTATATCTATTTGTGGACTAAAATTCCTAACGATTACCTCTTGATTGGAAAAAAAAGAAAAATAGGGTACTGTTTTTATTTGCTGCTTTTTATAGGTATCTCTGCATTGGGGTTAGTCTCCTTTATTCGCCAGCCGGGAGAAAAAAATGCTTATGGAATGTTCAGCTCTATTACTTATAGTTTTAGGGTAAAGCTTTACAATACGTATCCATATAGTCTTGGAATGAAAACGTACTATGCTGTTTCCGAAAAAAGGGAATTGATAGCCCGGTATAAAAAAATAGAAAACTTTGAATTCAATACCATAAAAAAAGAGGATGATGAGTGTGAACTCTACATTTTCGTGATGGGAGAATCGGCTCGTTATGCCAATTTCGGCGTAAACGGTTACAGCCGTAATACTACTCCTTTTTTGGACAGCTTGAACAGAGCGGGAAAATTGCTGGTATTTTCCAATGTCTATGCTTCGGCAAACCTGACAAACAACGTGCATCCTATTATCCTGACAAGGGCTACTGTTCCGGATAGAAACCGGTCGAACGAAGAAAAATCTATTATAAGTCTTTGTAAGACAGCCGGATTTAAAACTTACCTGTTGTCTAATCAGGGAGAAAACGAAATGTTTCTAAGACAAATAGCGTTGGAGGCTGATTATAACTATATCAGTAATAATGATTTTAAATTTGATGGAAAGTATGACGGTTTGTTACTGCCGCAAATAGATTCTATTTTGAATATAAAGGATAAGAAAAAATGTCTTTTTCTGTTTACAATAGGTAGCCATTATAAATATAATTTTAGGTATCCTGCTCAATTTGAACAATTTAAGCCAACAGTAGCCAAGTCTTATTTTAATTATGAAATTGTGGAAAAAAACAAGGATTTATTTATCAATGCTTACGACAATTCGGTGTTGTATACTGACTATTTTCTGCATGAAATTATACAGAAGGCGGAACAAAGAGATTGTAAATCAGCCGTTTTCTATATTTCAGACCACGGAGAAAATATTTTTGATTCTCCCGGAGTAAATCTCGGACACGGAACTTTGGTTCCTACCGGGCAGGAATTGCATGTTCCAATGTTTATTTGGCTTTCTGACAGTTATTTACAGAAGAATGATCCGGTTTTTTCAAGTTTAAAAAACAATACGGACAAAAAGATTAATTCGGCTAATGTATTCCCTGCTTTTGCAAATATTGCAGGAATTGAATATGATTTGTATCAAAAAGAAAGAGATTTCTCGGCAAAAACATTTGTTCCCGATTCTGTTCACTGGGTGTTGAATCCGAATTTGGAGGTGATACATTTTGAACCATGATTTTCATAAGATTTACAAGATTGCCAAGAGAATGATTGGTCATTTTCTTTTCTTGGTAATCTTGTAAATCTTATGAAAATCATGGTTCAAGACAAGATAAAAACCCTTGTTCCTTCAAAAAGCCAAGAAAAGACTCCGAGAAAAATTCATTATCCGCTTTTTTGTAACGAACATCGGTAAACACTTGTGCCAATGTCTCTTTGTTGTTTTCTATAATGAATTTTTTATTTTCCGGAAGGTTTTCTTTTTGAAGATATAAGTTGTTGATAGCTTCGTTAGAGTAATCCTCGTAAGTTTCCCAGTGTATAAGTCCTTTTGCCGGAAGCCGGTCTGTTTGTGCCGGATTTTCGTCCGGATATCCAAGTGTAATGGTGGCAATAGGGACTACAAATTTAGGCAGGTTCAGTATTTCAGCTATTTTTTTTGCATTATAAGTAACCGTTCCAAGATAGCATATTCCTAATCCTTTGCTTTCGGCAGCGATGCAGAATGTCTGTGCAACCAGCAACGCATCAATCGCAGCAGTTGTGAATGAAAGAAAGTTATCGTATCCGGGTTGCGCATTTCGCTGTTCACACCATTTATTAAAGCGGTTAAAGTCGGCACAAAATGTCAGGGAAACAGGTGCATTCTTGAACGTTGGCTGGTTGAAGTGGGCAGGAGCGAGACGTTCTTTTTGCTGCTCGTCTTTGGTTACTACCACGCTGTATAGCTGCATGTTTCCTGTGGTAGAGGCTCTGAAAGCGGCTTCTAATAATTCCGCGATGAGTGTGTCGTCAACCTCTTTTTGTTGGTATTTCCGAATGGTTTTCCGGTTGTTTAAAAAATTTAACATGGTCTGCTTTATAAACTTATTTTGCATTAAAATTCCTCAATCCGGTTTCCAGGAAGCTCGCAAATTCCCTTGCATTTTCAGAGAAAGGAAAAGGTTTATTCAATAAATTCCCTGCATTATCAAGCAATACATAATAAGGTTGAGCGTTAGCTCCGAATTTTGAACGTTGCAGGTAACTCCACTTGTCGCCGATGGTGGTTATTTTTTTCTGTTTTCCGTTTTCGGTTACGAAAAAAGGCTCTTTAAGAGGTCTTTTATCATCAACAAAGAGCGAGACCAATACATATTTCTCGATCAGTAAACGGCTTACTTCCTCGTCACTCCATACCGATGCTTCCATTTTACGGCAATTGACACAGCCAAAACCGGTAAAATCGACTACGACCGGTTTGTTGTTTTTTGCCGCGTATGCCATTGCTTCGTCATAATCGTCAAATCTGGCTTCTACGTGGTTGGTGTGTAAATTAAAATCTTGCGTAAAAACAGGCGGTGCAAAGGCACTAACTGATTTTAATGGTGCACCAAACAATCCGGGAAACAGATAAATGGCGAAAGCAAATGTGCCAATTGCCATAAAAATCCGCGGAACACTGATTGTTTCCACTTTATCATCGCCGTTGAACCGGATTTTTCCCAGGAAATAAAGCCCCAGTAAGAAGAAAATAACAATCCAAAGCACAAGGAAAACTTCTCTGTCTAAAATACGCCATCCATAAGCCAAATCGGCAATAGAAAGGAATTTCAACGCAAAAGCCAATTCTAAAAATCCGAGGACTATTTTCACCGAATTAAGCCATCCGCCTGAACGCGGAAGATTGCGTAACCAGCTTGGGAAGAATGCAAAAATCGTAAAAGGACCCGCTAACGCAACGGCAAATCCTAACATTCCTATCGCAGGATTCATTATGCTCCCTCCCGAAACGTGTACCAGCATTGTTCCAATTAGCGGACCGGTACAGGAAAAAGAAACAATCGCTAACGTTGCTGCCATGAGTAAGATACTAAACAGTCCGGAGGCTTTGTCGGCCTTGTTTTCCAACTTTGAACTCCATGTGGCGGGCAATGCAATATCAAATCCGCCGAAGAAAGAAATGGCAAACAGTACTAATAGTAAGAATATCAATATATTGAATACTGCATTTGTAGAAAGAGCATTTAATGCGCTTGCTCCGAATATGGCGGTGATTATCAAACCGATTCCAACATAAATGACGATAATGGAAAGCCCGTAAACTAATACCGATTTTTTACCTTTTTTCGGGTTGTTGCCTCGTTTAAGGAAAAAACTGATAGTCATCGGGATAATGGGCCAAATACAGGGGGTAACAATCGCAATCAATCCGTAAAATAACCCTCTCAGAAATATAATCCAAAAAGGGACATTTTCGCTATGCGAATCATTGTGTACCTCACCGGTAACCGGCTGCCAAAAGTCGACATCTTCGTTGACCGTTGGTGTTGTCAACGGATTCAATGAAATAAGAGCTGTATTTTCTTCGCCGGTAACAGCCTGGGGAGCTGAACTTCCAAATGAAAAACTTTCTTTCGCCGGAGGAAGGCAGGTCTCATCGTTACAAACCATATATTCTACATGCCCTTTTATCGAATAACTTTTCTTGTCTTTGATTTTGAATTTCTGAGTGAAAAGAGCTTCATTTTCATGCCAATTTACCTCCATTCCAAATACCGGTTCATACTTTTTTATCGACTTGGAATGACTGACCGGCAGACCGGCGACTTCCGCATTTTCCTTTTCAAAAACGAAATTAGTAGACACCGGTCCATCTTCGGGTAGGTTCATTCCGTAAACATGCCACCCTTTTTCTATGACAGCCCGGAAAGCAACGGTTATCTCATCGTTTTTGTCGATTTCAGATGCGGTAATTTCCCACTTAACCGGTTCGTGTATTTGCGCACACAATGAAGTGGAAGCAAATAAGAGGAGGAAAAATAATACTAAGTTTTTTTTCATTTTCGCAGGGTGTTTGAGTTGCACGCAAGCGCGAAGAAACGAATTTTTGGCTGATATTCCGTCCCTTTACGCTTTCGCGCTATTAAAATGAATGATCCACACAAGCGCGGCTGTCAAGAACTTCTCTAATAATTTTACTCACCGCCAGGTGGTTCGGATGAATAGCGTAACTCTCCAAGTCTTCCATTGAATTATGGGTGGTAGTAAGTACTATGTCATACTGTTCTTTTGGATTTTCGTTGACTCCGACTTCAATACTTTGCAGCTCTTTGATAATTGTTTTCAGGTTCAATAAAGCCAGCTTGATTTGGTTGATTTTTCTTGATTTTTCTTCTTCCGAAGAGAATGCTTTTAATTTGAAAAGTACCGTATGCTTTACCATTGTTTTTTGAATTATGAATACTTTCGCAAATATACGATATTTTAAAAAAAAACGGTATTTAATATAACTTAAAAATAGAACTAAAATAATTCCAGCTGTTGCCAGCCCACTTGCTTTTTCTCCTCTTTTTTCCCCTGGAAAATATCCATATTGCCGAATTGCTTATCGGTAATACATAAGATGCCTACGTAGCCCCGTTCGGGAAGACTGTTTTTGACGCGCTTGATATGCACTTCTGCATTTTCCATACTCGGACAGTGGCGCAGGTAGATAGAAAACTGAAACATGGTAAAACCATCGTTTATCAGCTTCTTGCGAAAGTCGGAAGCGGTTTTCCTATCCTTTTTTGTATCGGTAGGCAAGTCGAAAAATACAAGTACCCACATAACTCGGTATTGGCTTAATCGCGTCATTGTTTTAATTTAGAAATTGAAGAATGTAAGAATTGAAGAATGTAGGAACGAGGATAAACATTCCTACATTCTTCAATTTCTACATTCCTAAATTCCTACATTCCTAAATTATAAATTGTTTCGTGAAGTTTTGAGTATGCTGGTTAGAATAACAATGATTTCATTACAATCACGAATAATTGAGTCGAACATCTTTTTGTCAAGATATTCGCATCTGTGAAGCAATTGCAGCCAGTAGTGCGTTTCTTTTGCCTCTTTTAACGAAATTGATAATTTTGCAACAAAATCTTTTTTGCTCTGACCGGCAACTCCCTCTTCGATATTGGCACCGACAGAAGTCCCGCTCTTCAAAAGCTGTTTTGACAAAACAAACTCCTTTTTGCTGTCAACCAAATATTTATAAAGATTTACTACCCGAACAGCAAACTCAAAACTCTTATCCTTCACAACATTCTCTTTCATAATTCCTACATTCTTAAATTCTTACATTTCTACATTTCTAAATTCTTTCATTCCTAAATTATCAAGGCAACTCCGGATACTTTATTTTTCTCGTATTTCCGGCAAAACATTGATAAAGCGAAGCTGTTGTCTGTGCGACAGCCAGCATTAGCGGACTCATACGTCCGTTAATCATCACGTCCATATCCGGAATGCGTAACAGCTGGGCTTTGTGTTCCGTAGTCAGCTCTTCGGGAGTATTTCCTTTATCCGCCATTTCAAACACAATCAGATCGGCAAACGGGCGGTAGGGTTCCATAATATCGTCAGCCAGGCAGTAGGCATTGTAGCGGTTGTGGTGATGAATGCCCAGCGTTGGCAACAATCCGCTGCTTACCAACGCCCGCGCCACAACTGCCCGGATAATCGCATACCCATAATTGAGCAGATTATTAGGAGCGATGCCCTCACGGTCGCGCGTGAAGTTTTCAACCTGAGGAAAGGCTTGGCTCCAATAATAGGCTGCTGCCCGTCCTTCAAAATTATCGGGGTCGCCGCTGCGCACTTCATTTACCCAGTGCATCATATTTTTTATATTGCACGAACGGTAGCGTTTTAATACTTCCGCCTGATTCGTAATTTTGGCTTTTATGGTTTGTTGCCAAAGCTGCTTTTTGAGCGGCTCGCTTGCCGAAA
>QMCD01003001.1_pt1 | contig 11286 bp, 10 predicted proteins | sample 1821841 | NCBI WGS metagenome assembly QMCD01 (sample SAMN01991225, study PRJNA193472) | Termite gut metagenome, whole genome shotgun sequencing project. | isolation source: worker | host: Macrotermes natalensis | reverse complement strand
CGTTATTTTTTCATAGGCGTTTTTTTGTGAGTGTTTTTGGTGTTTATAATTCAATGTGCAAAGTTACGAAAAAAAAATAAAATGCGAAATATTTACTTATTTTTTTGTCCGAATGAGCCATAATCCTAAGAAACAGAATGCGCCGTTGATGATTAAAATCGAAAATCCAAAATCAAAAACACAGGTATTCAAAATGTAACTCAAAATTGGCGAAAGGATTGCTACGATTGGAATATAACGGTCTTTGACAGAAAATCTTGTAAACAATCCAAATGCGAAAAGCCCTAATAGTGGCCCATAAGTGTAACCTGCTACCGTGTAAATGGAATTGATGACGCTTTCATTATTGATGAGATGAAATAATTCAATAACGAAAATCAGAACAACAGCGATAGAAATGTGAACGATGGTGCGTTTTTTGACTAATTTCGGGTCGTCGTTTTTTACACCTAAAATATCTACTGTAAACGATGTTGTAAGCGCCGTAAGTGCTGAATCTGCGCTGGAATACGCAGCGGAAATGATGCCGAGGATAAACAACACGCTGACTAATGTTCCGAGATAAAGTTCGCCCGAAACAGGATTAATATGCGTTGCCAAAATCGGGAATAATTCGTCGCCTTTAATATCCGATAAATTCAATCCAAGTTGTTGTGCGTATGTAATCAAAAGCACGCCCAGAGAAAGAAATACGAGATTGATAGGAATGAACAATGCGCCATAAGTGAGCATGTTTTTTTGTGCATCTTTCAACGATTTGCAACTGAGATTTTTTTGCATTTGATCTTGATCTAAGCCGGTCATCGTAACAACAGTGAAAATACCGGCCAAAAATTGTTTCCAAAAATAGCGGTTATTAGACACATCGTCAACATAAATTTTCGATAAATCGCTGTCGGCAATCGTTTTGAACAGTCCTGAAAAATCTATATTTAATGCGGTTTTCACTTGATAAATACACAAAACAACGGCGCTCAAAAAAACTAATGTTTGAATGGTATCCGTCCAAATCACGGTTTTTATACCGCCTTTTCGTGTGTAAAGAAAAATCAATAAAATCGTGATAGAAACCGTTACGATAAACGGGATATGCCACGCCTCGAATACGGCTTTTTGCAGCGCAATGGCCACAATATACAAGCGAAATGCAGACCCCAGTGTTCGCGAAAGCAGAAAAAATGATGCGCCCGTTTTGTAAGAATGCATGCCAAAGCGGTTTTCCAAATAGGCGTATATCGACGTGAGATTCATTTTATAAAAAACAGGCAGCAAAATCAGCGCAACCGCAATGTAGCCGAACAAAAAACCAAACACCATTTGTATGTACGCAAATCCGTCGTTCATCACCATTCCGGGAACGGACACAAAGGTTACGCCGGAAATGGAAGTGCCGAGCATCGCAATGGCAATGATATACCACGGCGAACGGCGGTTTCCGTTGTAAAACGACTGACTATCAACTTTTCGTGTGGTGAAATAGGAAATACAGAGTAACACCAAGAAATAGGCCACGATGACGGTGATGATTAGGGTTGGGTTCATAGTTCTTATTTTTATGCTGCAAAGATACGAAAAAGTTAAGAACTAAGAGTTAAGAACTAAGAATTTTGTTACACAATAGAATTTGGCGCAGCAAATTTTTAACTCTTAGTTTTTAGTTCTTAACTTTTTTGTATCTTTGTACTAAATTTCAAACACAATCATGCACTCTTACCCTTCACAACTTTTGGAAAACGGTGTCGAACAACTCTCTAAATTGCCCGGCGTAGGCAAGCGTACGGCGTTGCGATTGGCCTTGTGGTTGCTAAAACAAGACGAGCAAATGACGGTTGATTTCGTCAAACATATTTTGGCGATGCGCACCGAAATACAGTATTGCGAGCGTTGCCACAACTTGTCCGACAAAGCAGTTTGCGACATTTGTAGCAATCCCTCTCGTGATGCGTCGTTGCTGTGTGTGGTGTGTGATGTTCGTGATGTGATGGCGATTGAAAATACCGGTTCGTTCAAAGGGTATTATCATGTTTTAGGCGGCGTAATTTCGCCGATTGAAGGCGTTTCGCCAAGAGATTTGAATTTGGAAAGTTTGTTTGAACGCTTGAAAAATGAACCTGTTCAAGAAGTTTTGTTAGCCCTTCCAAGCACTATGGACGGCGAAACAACGCAATTTTATATCCACAAACATATTTCGCCGATGAATATCAAACTCACAACTATTGCAAAAGGTATAGCCATAGGCGATGAATTGGAATATACGGACGAAGTTACCTTAGGACGGAGTATCGTTAATCGAGTGGAAATATAGGCTTATCGAAATATTCTAAACAAGTCGTTTCCAAAAGCAAATACCATCAATGCCAAAAGCAGAATCATGCCAATGTTTTGGGCAACCGTCAGAAATTTTTCGCCGGGTTTGCGTCCGGTAATCATTTCCCAAAGGGTGAATAAAATATGACCGCCGTCCAAAGCCGGAATAGGCAGGAAATTCATAAATGCTAAAATCAAAGAAATAATTCCGGTTACATACCAAAACCGTGACCAAATCCATTGAGCACCGTAGATTTTTGCCATACCAATAGGCCCTTGAACCGATTCGCTCGCTTTTTCTTCGCCCGAAAAAATCTTGCCAAGGCCTTTCATATTGGCCATTAATAAATCTATGGCGTCTTTATAACCATAAACGAATGCCGTGCCCAACGTGTAGTTGGTCAGTTGATAGGGGAAATGAACGTAAATACCTAATTTTCCTGTGGAATCCAGCGTTGTTTGCAACATCAGAAGACTTGTATCTCGGCGTGCTAAAAGTTGGATATCCTCATTTTTATAAGTATTCAAAGCCTTTTGCAAATGGCCGAACGAATGAATCGTGTCTGCATTGATTTGTAAAATTTGGTCATTTGGCAACATGCCAATCTGATGTGCAACAGAGCCTTCCGCCAAACTATCCAAAATTACCGGAAAATTATTCGCTGCAAAAAAGGCTGTTTTTTCTTGCATAACACGTTTATACGCATTTTTCGGAATAGGTATCTTAAACGTGTCATTATCTCGCAACACTGCGACTTCCGCGCCAAACAACACATTCATCGCTTGCGCATCTTGAAAACGCTCTATTTTCTTTCCATTAATATTCAAAATTTTATCGCCATACTGAAAACCGATTTCTTCGGCTGCCAATGATGGCGTAATACCGTGTTTTGAAACTTCGTCATTGCTCAAATACGCACTCTGCGAGCCAAGCAGAAAAAACGACAGAATCATAATGCCGGTAATAAAATTCAAAAATATTCCGCTAAACAACACAATTAAGCGTTGCCAAGCCGGTTTTGAGCGATATTCCCACGATTGAGGTACATCGCTCAAATCCTCTGCGCTTTGCGTCTCATCAATCATTCCTGCAATTTGACAATAGCCGCCAAACGGAAGCCAACCCAATCCAAATTCGGTTTCGCCCCATTTGAAACTAAACAACTTGAACCCCCAAGCATCGAAAAACAAATAGAATTTTGTTACCCGTATGCCAAAGGCTCGAGCCGCCAAATAATGCCCCATTTCGTGAATAAACACCAGCAGCGAGAGGCCAAGAAGCAGCTGCAGGGTCATGATTAATCCTGACATAATGTAATCTTTAAATTACGAATTAGGAATTACGAATTACGAATTGGTTTTGTCCATAGCAATGTGGCGCAGCATAAATTCCTAATTCCTAATTCGTAATTCCTAATTAATTTTTATTCGTTAATTCCAAACAGTTCAATGGTAAAAATCAGCGTAGCCCCTGCAGGAATAACCGGTGCAGAACCACGATCGCCATAAGCCAAATCCGAAGGAATATAGAAGATGAATTTCGAGCCGACCGGCATCAATTGCACGCCTTCTGTCCAGCCTTGAATCACTTGATTTAAGCCAAACGAAATGTCTTCACCGCGTTTGTACGATGAATCGAATACCGTGCCGTCCAAAAGTGTGCCTTCGTAATGCACTCGCACTCTATCCGTACTTGACGTAGGTTTTGCGCCTGTTCCCATCGTTACAACTTTATATTGTAAGCCCGATGGCGTAACTTTCACATCTTTGTCTTGTTTATTTTTTTCTAAAAAGGCTTGGCCTTCGGCTTTATTCTTGTCAAGATCGGCCGTTGCACGGCTTTCTTGTTCAGCCTGCATTTTTTGTTGCCACTCTTGCAACATTTGTTGCATTTCTTGTTCCGTAAATACGGGAGTTTCGTTGTTGATAGCGGCTTTCATGCCATTGCCGGCGGCAGCTACATCATGTTTGAACGGATCGGTTGACATCTGTTTGCCAATCATGTATCCGATGCAATAACTGATTTGTTCTTCGTAAGTCATTGTCGTTTTGTTTTGTGAAATTAAGGTTAATGAAGTAAGTAGTGCTAATACTGTTGTAATAATTTTTTTCATGGTAATGGATTTTTTATTGATTATTTAAATATTTACGATGTTAAGATTTATGAAATTCCAATAAACCGTTTAACGGTGTTTGTTCAATTTTTGAGATGGTGAGTCCGTGATTTCGTGCAGATTTGCGAAGTTCGTCAGCATAAACAAAACTCACCGACCCTACAAAATGCAATGGATATTTATTGTAATTTGTATAGCGCAACACTTGTTTTGCGAAGAACGCATCAAACGCCGAACACACCAACTCATTTACAAATGTATCGGCTTTGTTTTCATTCAGAAACTCCACAAATGAGGCTAAAAAACGATTTTGAAAGGGTTTGCGATACACTTTATCCAATATATCGGCAGTTGAAAGCGGATATTTTTGAGCAAATAATTTTTGCAAATGATCCGGCAGTTCATGGTTCAAATAGGCCGACAATACTTGCTTTCCGAGAAATGCGCCACTTCCTTCATCACCGAGCAAATAGCCCAACGACGGCAAGCGTTCGATGATTTGTTTTCCGTCATATAAACACGAACTTGAACCTGTTCCTAAGATACAAATCAAGCCGCTTTCCGAGCCGCATAGCGCACGTGCCGCACCCAAAAGGTCATTCTCAACTTCAATTTCCGCGTGCATAAAGAAAAAATCCAACGCATACCGAACTTCCTGACTTCGGCTTGGAGATGCGCAGCCGGAGCCGTAGAAAAAGACTTTTTCCACTTTTTTATTATCCAAAAACGGATATAAATCTTTTCTCAAAACGTTCAAAATACCGTCTTCATCTAAGAAATACGGATTTAGTCCAACGGTTTGAACCGTTTTTACTCCGCCCATTTTGTCAATCAAACACCAATCAGTCTTGGTTGATCCGCTATCTGCAATAACTATCATATTATAAATTTTTTCTAACGACATTCGCAATTTCGGCAATAGCGATGCGGTCTTGCTGCATGCTGTCGCGATAACGAATTGTAACGGTATGGTCTTCTAATGTTTGTGTGTCAACTGTAATGCAGAATGGTGTGCCAATAGCGTCCTGACGGCGATAACGGCGACCAATCGCATCTTTTTCATCATATTGACACATAAACTCGCCTTTCAATGAATCCATGATTTCACGAGCCTTTTCAGGCATACCGTCTTTTTTTACCAATGGTAAAACGGCGATTTTATACGGCGCTAATACTGCCGGAAACTTCATCACGACACGTGTTGAGCCGTCTTCGAGAACTTCTTCGTTGAACGCATGACTTAACATAGCCAAACACGTTCTATCAAGTCCAATCGAGGTTTCAACCACATAAGGGGTATAACTTTCATTCAAATCCGGATCAAAATATTGCAATTTTTTGCCCGAAAATTGTTGATGTTGCGACAAATCGAAATCCGTGCGCGAATGAATACCTTCCAATTCCTTGAAACCAAACAAAAATTCAAATTCAATATCCGTTGCGGCATTCGCGTAATGCGCTAATTTTTCATGGTCATGGAAACGGTACTTTTCAGCAGGAATACCTAAGGATTTATGCCATTCCATACGTGCTTGTTTCCAATAATTGAACCATTCCATTTCCGTTCCGGGGCGCACAAAAAACTGCATTTCCATTTGTTCAAACTCACGCATGCGGAAGATGAATTGCCGTGCCACAATCTCGTTGCGAAAGGCTTTTCCGGTTTGCGCAATGCCAAACGGAATCTTCATTCGAGAGGTTTTTTGCACATTCAGAAAATTCACAAAAATACCTTGCGCCGTTTCCGGACGAAGATAAATCGTGTTTGCTTCTTCGCTCAACGAGCCAATTTGCGTGGCAAACATGAGGTTGAATTGTCGAATATCCGTCCAATTACGTCTTCCCGAAACCGGGCAAACAATCTCCAACTCCTCAATCAGCGCTTTCAAATCCGAAAGATTATTGTCTGTCAAATCTTGATTCATGCGATGCAGCGTATCATCTATTTTTTTCTGATACTCCAACACGCGCGGATTTGTTGTAATGAATTGATTTTTATCGAAAGTATCTCCAAAGCGTTTGGCGGCTTTTTCAGTTTCCTTGTTGATTTTATCTTCCAACTTGCTGCAATAATCCTCAATCAACACATCGGCGCGATAGCGCTTTTTGCTGTCTTTGTTGTCGATCATCGGATCGTTGAAAGCATCAACATGTCCGGAAGCCTTCCAAATTGTAGGGTGCATAAATATTGCGGAATCCAGCCCAACTACATTTTCGTGCATTTGTACCATGGATTTCCACCAATACTGCCGAATATTATTTTTCAGTTCTACGCCATATTGTCCGTAATCGTAAACAGCCTGCAAGCCGTCGTAAATCTCGCTCGACGGGAAAATAAACCCGTATTCTTTAGCGTGAGCAATAAGTTTTTTAAATTGTTCTTCGTGATTGGCCATTTTTTACTGCATTAACTTACAAAGTTACGATTTTTTTTCGAGATATGCAAATTAATTTTGTTTTTCGACACTACTTTCCTAATCCTCGATTGCGTAACAGTGCATTCACATCAGGCTCTTTGCCTCTGAAATTTTTATACAAGACCATCGCGTCTTCGATGCCACCACGTGCAAAAATTTCGTAGCGTAATTTGTTGGCCAAATCCGGATCGAAAATATTTTTCTTTTCCAAAAAGGCCTCAAAAGCGTCGCTGTCCAACTGTTCCGCCCAAATATACATATAATAGCCGGCCGTGTAGCCGCCCGAGAACGTGTGCGAAAAGTATGTGCTGCGATAGCGTGGCGGAATTTGCGAAATCAAGCCGTATTTATTCAAAACGTCGGTTTCAAATTTTTCAATGTTCAAATCTTTCGGAATCTCTTTAAGCAAGTGATATTCCATATCCAATAATGAGGCGGCTAAAAACTCCGTCGAAGCAAATCCTTGACCGTATTTTTCGCTTTGTGTGATTTTTTTCACTAACGCATTTGGAATAACGGCACCGGTTTGATAATGTTTGGCATACGTTTTCAATACCTCCGGTTCAAGCACCCAATGTTCCATAACCTGCGATGCAAATTCGCCGAAATCCCTTTGATTTCCACTTGTTCCGTAATACTTGGTTTCTCTGAACAAGTGATTTAAGGCGTGTCCGAATTCATGAAAAAACGTGTTGGCTTCGTCTGTGGTCAGCAATGCCGGCTTATCGCCCGAAGGACGTGTGAAATTGCAGGCAATCGTAATAATCGGCAAGATGCGTTTGCCTGTTTTTTCATCAAAACTTTGCGAACGATACGAACCGCACCATGCGCCGCCTCTTTTCATGCCCGGACGTGGGTGCATATCCATATAAATAACGGCTAATGTCGTTTGACCGTCTTTGTCAATCACTTCCCAAGCAGTGGCTTCGGGGTGGGGAACCGGCATATTGTCCAAACGTTTGAATGTAATGCCCCAAAGGCGATCGCAAACGGTAAAAATACCTTGGCGAACATTGTCCAACTGAAAATATTGGCGAACTTCTTCTTGATTGATATTGTATTTTTGTTGGTTTGATTTATTGAAAAAATAACGCCAATCGGCTGCTGTGGCAGGCAAAGGCACATTTTGTTTTTTCATTACGGCTTCAATATCTTTCAACTCTTTTTTCGCCATAGTTAATGAAGGCGTCCATAATTTATTCAAGAATGTCATCACGGTTTCCGGATCTTTCGACATGCGGTCTTCGATAGCCATTTGTGCGTAAGTTTCGTACCCCATTAATTTAGCACGCTCCAAACGCAAGGTAATCAATTTTTTAATAACCTCTTTGTTATCTTGTGCATTGTTGTGGTTGGCACGATTGAGATAAGCGTTGAGCATTTGCGTGCGATAGTCGCGGTCGTCGGCATATTGCAGAAATGGCATAATACTTGGATTATCCAATCCAAAATAATAGGCATTGATTTCATTTGCTTTTTTTGCACGAGATTGGGCTTCGGACAGCATAGCATCTGTTAAGCCGGAAAGTCTTGATTTTTCGGCTGTTTTCAGTGTATATGCCGCAGTTTCGGCTAATAAATTTTGACCAAATTGCAGTTGCAATGCCGCTAACTCACTGTTGATTTTGCGAAGTTGTTCTTGTTTGTCGGCCGGCAAATCCGCACCACTGCGAACAAAACGGCGATAGGTGTTTTCCAATAATTTTTTTTGTTCAATATTCAAATTCAGATTATCCTTTTGAGCATAAACAACCTTTACACGTTGAAACAAAAGAGGGTTCAAATTAATATCATCACGATGTTTGCTCATCATCGGCGAAAATTGACGTGCTAATTTTTGCAGTTCGGGATTGTCGTTTACACTCGAAAGTCCACTAAATACAGGCGTTACCTTGCGAAGTAATCCGCCGGATTTATCCATAGCCACGATCGTATTTTCAAATGAAGGCGCTTCGGGATTACGGATAATCGCCCAGATTTCAGCGGCTTCTTCAGCCATTCCGGCTTGATAAGCAGGCATAAAATGTTCCACTTTAATTTCATTGAACGGCGGAACACCAAATAGGTTTTTCCATTCCTTAAAAAAGGGATTATCTTGTGAAAATCCTTGCAAACAAAGGAATGCAGCGAGAGAAAAAGTTAAGATCGGTTTCATAGAGTTGTGTTTTTTAGTTTAATTTTGCAAATATAAGAATTTTTTTGAACATAGACAAATAAAAAAAAAAAGTATTTGCAAATCTCATTTTTTTTTCGTAACTTTGTCAGTTAAAACCTATCGAAAAATGAATATCTCCGTTGTTGTACCTTTGCTTAACGAAGCCGAATCGTTACCGGAACTTTGCGCATGGATCGAAAAAGTGATGACTGCCAATCATTTCTCTTACGAAATATGCCTGATTGACGACGGTAGCACGGACGAATCGTGGACGGTCATTGAACAGTTGGCGTTCCAGAATCCGAATATTCATGGCGTGAAATTTCGTCGAAATTATGGAAAATCCGCCGCCTTGAACACCGGTTTTGAAATGACGAAGGGTGATGTCGTAATCACTATGGACGCCGATTTGCAAGATAGTCCCGACGAAATCCCTGAACTTTACCGAATGATTACGGAAGAAGGCTACGATATTGTTTCGGGCTGGAAGAAAAAGCGTTACGACCCAATCACTAAAACACTGCCTACCAAGCTGTTCAATTGGGCTGCGCGGAAAATGTCGGGTATTCATCTGCATGATTTCAATTGCGGACTAAAAGCATACAAGTCGCAGGTTGTTAAGAGCATAGAGGTTTATGGCGAGATGCACCGCTATATTCCGATGATTGCCAAATCCGCCGGATTTACGAAAATTACCGAAAAAGCGGTGGAACACCGTGCCCGGAAATATGGCGTTACAAAGTTCGGATTAAGCCGGTTTATCAATGGTTTCCTTGATTTGTTATCTATTTCATTTATTGGAAAATTCGCTAAACGGCCGATGCACTTTTTTGGAGGATTGGGTACGTTGATTTTTGTTTTGGGATTTTTGGCCGTAGTGTGGTTGGGCTTTCAAAAATGGCTCTTTTTAGTACGTGGCATTGGTGCGCCATTGATTACAAACAGCCCTTTTTTCTATATTGCGATTATGTGTATGATTGTGGGAACACAACTGTTTCTGGCGGGTTATTTGGCTGAATTAGTGTCGCGAAATTCACCGACCAGAAATCAATATCTTATCGAAAAAACATTATAATTTATGATAAAACAAGCCATTCAAGATTCTATCGAAGTTAAGACCAAACTTCTTAACGATGAAAAACTTCTGCAAAATATTCAGACGGTTGTAGATGCCATTGTCAAAGCCTACCAATCGCCGCACGGCAAGGTTTTGTTCTGCGGAAACGGCGGTAGTGCTGCCGATGCGCAACATTTGGCTGCTGAATTATCGGGCAGGTTTTATTACGATAGACCTCCGCTTCACGCCGATGCTTTGCATTGCGATACATCGTATCTCACTGCTGTAGCCAATGATTATTCGTACAATGAGGTGTACGCTCGGTTGATTCGCACAAAAGGCCGAGAACATGATGTATTGGTAGGATTATCCACTTCGGGCAATTCGGCCAACGTCATTAATGCGATGAAAACTGCCAAGGAACGCGGTATGTTTGTAGTTGCAATGACCGGCGAAACCGGCGGAGAAATGAAAAACCACTGCGATGTGTTGATTAACGCTCCGTCCAAAGATACACCGAGAATACAGGAATGCCATGCGTTGGTGGGGCATATTATTTGTCAACTTGTGGAGAGGGCGTTGTTTCCAAATCCGGGTACACGGTGAACGGTACACGGTGCACGATAGAAAGATTTTAGATAAATTAATAACATTAAACATAAATTATGCCTACAATTAAATCTTTTGAAGATTTAGAAATTTGGAAAGAAAGCATGCAGATTGTTTTTCCTATTTACTCTTTACTTAAAGAATGTAAAGACTTTGGATTTAGAGATCAAATACAACGTTCCGCTGTTTCTATTCCTTCCAATATTGCTGAAGGATTTGAAAGGCAAACGAATAAAGAATTTATTCAATTTCTGTACATCGCAAAGGGTTCTTGTGGCGAACTAAGAACTCAAATTTATTTGGCAATAAAATTAAACTATATAGAAAAACAGGAAGGAAAAAATTTAATCGAACAAACGAAAAAATTATCTTCAAAAATATCAAAACTAATATCATACAGAAAAGATAATAAAAAACAGTAAACAGCGAAAAGACACGCCACATAGCCACAAGCCCACCGTGTACCCTGCACCGTTCACCGTTTACCAAATAAAGTAACTATGACCCTATTCCTAGATAGAGACGGCGTAATAAACAAAAGACTAATCGACGACTATGTAAAGTCGGTTGAGGAATTTGTGTTTGAAGATGGTGTATTGGAAGCGATTGCGAAATTGTCGAAATGCT
>QMCD01002298.1_pt1 | contig 11289 bp, 11 predicted proteins | sample 1821841 | NCBI WGS metagenome assembly QMCD01 (sample SAMN01991225, study PRJNA193472) | Termite gut metagenome, whole genome shotgun sequencing project. | isolation source: worker | host: Macrotermes natalensis | reverse complement strand
CAACTTAGTGTTAATTCGTGTAATTCGTGGACTTTTCTAAGATAATTTTATTGGCTTTGACATTAGTGGTAATAATGCGGATAATTATTATAAATTTCTTTTAACAGCATCTTACTATTTTTCATTAGCAGTAATAATGCGGATAAGCGTTATAAAGTATTATCTTTGTGGAAAATATGCAGTAAAAATATGAAGTTATCTGTAATCATTTGCACATACAACCGAGATAAATACATATATAACGTATTGAAAAGCATTGCCGAAAATGATTTTCCTGTGGAAAAATTTGAGATTATTCTGATTAATAATAACAGCACAGACAAGACCGAAACGGAATGCGAACGTTTCCGGTCGGACTTTCCGGAGCCTGATTACCGCTACTTTATCGAAAAGGAGCAAGGTCTCTCTTACGCCCGAAACAGAGGAATCAAAGAGGCTGCAGGCGATATTCTGGTTTATGTGGATGATGATGCGATGGTAGAAAAAGGATATTTGCAGGCTTATTACGCTTTTTTCGAGCAGCATGCACCGGCAATGGCGGCGGGCGGACCGGTTATTCCGAGATATGAAACCGAAGAGCCCAAATGGATGTCGCGCTTTACTCGCCCGCTGATTACGAGCTGCATTTACAAAGGAAAAAACATCTTGGAATTTAAGCGCGGAGAGTATCCGATAGGCGCAAACACCGCTTTCCGGAAAGCAGTGTTTGAAAAGACAGGTACTTTTAATGTTGATTTAGGAAGAAAAGGTAACAGCCTTATGGGTGCGGAAGAAAAGGATATTTTTGACAAAATGCACTCCGCCGGTTTGAAATATTATTATCTGCCCGGTGCTGTGCTTTATCATTTTATTTCCGGAACGAGATTGACGAAAGATTATTTCAACCGGCTTACCGGTTCTATTGGGAAAAGTGAAAAAATGCGTACCCTTGCCATCTCGAAATGGAAATACGCCAAAAGAATCATTTTGGAAGGCGTTAAATGGGCAGCCTCTATTGTTTTATGTATCGGATATACGTTGATGCTGATGCCGCAGAAAGGGTGGAAGCTGATTCTTTTTCGGTGGAATGTAACAAAAGGATTAATTGAGAAACAATAAATACCGACAAAAAATGCAGGCAATTATTTTAGCAGCCGGTATGGGCAAGCGTCTAAAAGAGTTAACGAAGGACAATACGAAATGTATGCTCAAAGTAAATGGAGTTACTTTGGTAGAGCGGCTTTTGCGGCAATTAGATTCGTTAAATTTGAACAAAATAATATTTGTTGTAGGATATAAGTCGGAAAATTTGATTGAATTTATCAATCAGTTAGCCATAAAAACACCGGTTGAGTTTATCGAAAATCCTGTTTATGATAAAACGAATAATATTTATTCCCTTTATTTGGCAAAAGAAGCTTTAACCGCAGACGATACGCTGCTTTTTGAATCCGATTTGATTATAGAAGATCGCGTTATTGCTAAAATATTGAATAATCCGTATCCCGATTTGGCTCTTGTTGCCAAATTTGAAAGCTGGATGGATGGAACCGTCGTAACGATAGATAACGAAAATAATATCATTCGGTTTATCCCGAATAAATCATTCAAATTTGAAGAAATCCCATCTTATTATAAAACGGTAAATATTTACAAGTTCAGTCGAGATTTTTCGACTAATTTATACGTTCCGTTTCTGGAAGCTTATTGTGCTGCATTGGGAAAAAATGAATATTACGAACAAGTGCTCCGGGTAATCACGTTGCTCGATAAGCCCGGAATCAAAGCGCTCCCGCTCGACAATGAACATTGGTACGAAATTGACGATGTGCAGGATTTGGATATTGCCGAGTCAATCTTTGCCGGTAGCGATGAGTCGTTACAGAAAATTTCGACACGCTACGGCGGATATTGGCGCTATCCGGATATGCTGGATTTTTGTTATTTGGTGAATCCATATTTCCCAACTCCAAAATTGACAGCCGAAATCAAAGCTAATTTTGACCGCTTACTGTGTGAATATCCTTCCGGATTAAGAGTTAATAATCTGCTGGCAGCCAAAAATTTTGATATTAATCAAAATTATATTTGCGTTGGTAATGGCGCTGCTGAGTTAATAAAATCAATCACCGCTCTTTTGACCGGAACTTTTGGCGTCATTTTTCCAACTTTTGAAGAATATCCGAACCGGTTGGATAAACATAGAATCATCTCTTTTTCTACGGATAATCCTGATTTTTCGTATAATGAAGATGATGTTATTCGTTATTTCTCCGGTAAAAAGGTTGATAATTTAATCATTATCAACCCCGATAATCCTTCCGGTAATTTTATTTCAAAAAACGGATTGGAAAAACTGTGCCGGTGGGGTCAGCAGCAATCAATAAAATTAATTGTAGATGAATCTTTTGTCGATTTTTCCGATAGCGAGGTCGAAATGACTTTGATTACCAACGAAATGCTCGAAAAATATTCCAATTTGATTGTCATAAAAAGTATTTCAAAGTCGTATGGAGTTCCGGGTTTGCGCCTGGGCATTATTGCTTCAGGCGATGAGGAGTTAATTACGCAAGTGAAAAAAGATATTGCCATTTGGAATATAAATTCCTTTGCCGAATTTTATCTTCAAATTTACGGCAAATATCAGGATGATTACAGGCTGGCTTGTCGTGATTTTATGGAAGAAAGAAAACGCTTTAAGCAAGAATTGGAAAGAATATCGTTTCTCCGGGTAATTCCTTCGCAGGCAAATTATTTTTTATGCGAAATAACCGGAAGTTATACTTCGTCAGGATTAACGAAAATCTTATTGGAAAAACACCGGATACTTATTAAAGATTGTTCGCCAAAAATGGGGAGCAGGAATTTTGTGCGCATAGCCGTGCGCAGCACAAAAGATAACAACGAAATTATTAAAGCATTATCTGATTTGGGATGAAAGTTATTGATTTTGACACGATTCAACAATTAAACATTTCGCCATCCGAATGTGTGAAATGGGTAAAATATACATTTGAAAAAAAATACGAATCACAATTGCCGGCAAAAATCAGCATAAAAAATAATGGAAACGTATTTTTCAATACAATGCCGGCAGAACTGCCTTATCTTAATAAGTTTGGAGTAAAAATAGTATCGCGTTTTCCGCAACGTACACCCGCTCTTCAAAGTGATTTATTGTTGTATGATTCTAAAAAAGGAGATTTTCTGGCATTGATGGACGGTACTTGGATTACTACTATGCGTACAGGTGCCGTTTCGGCATTGACTATCAATTTGTTGCAGAAAAAAAATGCCAAGATATATGCCTTTATGGGTTTGGGAAATACCGCTCGTGCAACGCTTTTGTGTTTGCTCGGTATTCAAGATAATCCGATTGTTGTTCGTTTATTAGCTTACAAAGGACAAGAGTTTACGTTTATTGATAGATTCAAGGAATATTCGTCCATTCGGTTTGAAATTTGCCAAAGTAGCGAAGAGCTGATTACGGGAGCTGATGTGGTTGTTTCTTGTGTTACGGCAGCAGATGATTTGATAGCTTCCGATGATTGTTTTGGAGAGGGCGTTTTACTTGTCCCCATACATACCAAAGGATTTCAAAATTGCGATTTATTTTTTGACAAAGTGTTTGCCGATGATATTGAGCATATTCGTTCGTTTAAATATTTTGATAAGTTTAAATCCGTTGATGAAATGTCGCGCATACTGCTTAATCAAGTTCCGGGGCGAGAAAACGATACCGAACGAATATTGGCGTATAACATTGGTATCGCCATTCACGATATTTATTTTGCATCGAAAATTTATGAAAAATTACCGGTTTCAACGGAAGAATCAATCTGTTTAAATAGCCCCCAAAATAAACATTGGATATAATATTATGAATGAGGATTTTAGCAGATATAATGGTAAAGATACAACATTACGCAAAGCTCAAATGCGCATGTTGCAAATTTTAATTGAAATAGATAAAATTTGCCGGAAACATAACATTACTTACTGGTTAGACTCCGGTACATTGCTGGGTGCAGTACGACATGGAGGATTTATTCCATGGGATGATGATTTGGATATTACCGTATTAAGAAAGGATTATAAAAAATTACGAAAAGCGCTTCAAAGTGAGTTGCCGGAGCAGTTCGTTTTTCAGGATTGGACTACAGATAAATATGCTTTCGATCATTATGGGCGTGTACGTGATACCAAATCGCTGTTTGATTGGGCATATTTTCGTAAACAAACACATAGGGGTTTATTTTGCGATATATTTGTAGCAGAAAAGGGAGTTTCCATGGAGATAAAGAAAAAAATAGATTTTTTGTTCGGAAGAGTATTCAGAACATTAAATAATTACGGATATGTATCCTGCAATTCCATTATTAAGCGAAAATTGCTTTATTTTTGCGCTGTTTGCTTGGCTCCGCTTGCTTATTTATTGATTGGAATGGAACGAATTGCAGCTAAAATCATTCCCGGCAATTTATTGATTTTGAGTTTTGGGACAAACTGGTATAGTCAGCGATATACAAATGATATTTTTCCTTTACAAGAGATTGAATTTGAAAATTATTTGTTTTATGCGCCGCATAATACCGATAAATATCTAAAACATATATATGGAGATTACATGAAATTACCGCCCGAAGAAAAACGGAGAGATTGGCATGGCGTAAATATTGAGGTTTATGATTAATTAAAAGAAGTTTTACAATGAAAAGGCAACCCTTAGTTTCCATTATTACCGTAACCTATAATGCGAAAAAATATATAGAACAAACCATTCTGGGGGTTTTGGATCAGACTTATCCGAATATTGAATATATCATTATTGACGGCTGTTCGACGGATGGTACGGTAACTTTAATTACGACTTACGAATCACGAATTAAAAATACCTTAAAGCGTTTTATTTTTGTAAGCGAGAAGGATAACGGACTTTACGACGCCATGAACAAAGGGATATGTATGGCGCAGGGAGAATTGGTCGGCATGGTAAATGCCAGTGATTTTTATGAGCCTGATACGGTAGAGACGGTTGTTGCTGCATATTTGAAAAGACAGGATGCGGGTATTTTTCACGGAAATGTGAACATGTTGAATGAGGATGGATCATTTTTCAAGATTAAAAAGCCGAATACCAACTTGGAAGAGTTGTATAAAGGAATGTCGCTACAACATCCGACATTTTTTGTAGCGAAACCAATTTACGACAAATATGGACTATACGATTTGCGATATAAAATTGCGGCTGACTTTGATTTTGCAATAAGGTGTCATTTGGCAGGTGTGAAATTCTTTTATATTGATAGTATTCTTAGTAATTTTCGCAAAGGCGGCGTTTCGTCAAAAAGAGAAAAAGTTGCGCAACAGGAATGTAAAAATGTGCTGGTGCAAAACGGTTATCCTGAAACAGTCGTAAATGCAGTTGGAAAAGAATGGGAAAGATTGAGAAGGAAAAATAATGTATATGCAGCATTATATAAGATTTTGAAATACATATTACCGGAATCAATCATTAACAAAATAGCGGCTCATGCGTCAGTAAAATAGTAGGAATCAGGATGAAACCCATATCAACTGATACTCAACAAATAGAAAATTTTACTTTTTACCGCCCGGTTGATTAGCTTTTCTTTTTCAAGATTTCGAGTATGTCTTCCAATACTTTCGAGCCTGATACTTTCAGCGAAATAAAATAAAAAACGGCTGCGGCAATCATTTGCAACACAGTGGTCGGATAAAGCCCGAAAGATAATAAACCGATGCTTTTTATAACCAGAAACATTACTCCCGAAACTGCCGCGTATGGGAGAATGTCTTTTGCCTGTTGTAAAACGCTGTAGCCGGTTCTGTTTTGTACGCAAATAACGTCGGCGATATATGAAATAATACTTGCCAGAGTGTAGCCGACCAATATGACTTCGATACTCGAAGAAAACAAAAAGAGAAAGACAATGCACAGTACATTCCGGAATAGCTCCAAGCAGAAATAGACCTTTGAGTAGCCTTTCACTGCCAAAATATTCAGATTTAAAGTATGTAATGGGAAAATGGCTGCCGAGACGGCTAATATCTTAAAATAAGGGACGGCAGGCAACCATTTGTCTGTCAGAATAATCACAACCAAATTTTCGAGCATGCCAAACAATACAATCATAACCGGAAAAATCAGGAAAGCCGTTACCCGTATTATTTTGCGGAAATAAGTTAGCTGTCGCTCCTGTTCATTGTTCAACCGTGATAAAACCGGATACGAAACGCCCGATATGGCAGTGCTGATAACATTGCTCGGTATTTGCTGAAATTTATTTGCCTGGTAATAATATCCCAAATCTTCGGCACTGTACTTTTTTCCGATAATTACGTTATATACATTCTTTACTACCGTATTTAATAAGGAAGTAACCAGTAAGAAAAAGCTGAAAGAAAATACTTCGCGAATGATGCCGAAATCGGGTTTGCAAATTGTCCACCGGCTAAATATCCACAGCAATCCGACACGCACAATGTGTTGGGTTACTTGTTGCCAAGTCAGCGCCCAATATTCATATCCAAGAAATACTAATAAAATAGTTACAACAGCAGATACAACGGCGGAACTGATATTGGCGATGGATATTTGCTTGAATGACAGTGAAATTGTAAGCAGAATATTCGGAACTATCCCAAGCGAATTAGCAAGAATAGACAAAAACAAAAAGCGGGAAAGGGCGCATAATTCAGGCATTTCAAAATAATCCGCAATCAAGGGTGCGCATAAGAACAGCACCGCATAGAATGATACGGACAGCGCCACGTTTACAAAAAAGATAGCCGAGTACTCCGCTTTCTTATTTTCTTTTCGCCTGACCATAGCCGAAGTAAAGCCGCTTTCGGTCAAAATCGTACTCAGCAGGGTAAATATGCTTAATGCACCTATCAACCCGAAATCCCTTGGCGTAAGCATCCGTGCCGTAAAAATTCCGACAAAAAGAGCAAAGACTTGAAATCCAACTTTGTCGGTCATATTCCAAATGAGGGAAGTGATTGTATTTTTCTTTAATGAATCGGACATGCCGCAAAAGTAAAAAATATAGTTCGGATAATAGAGTTAATGTGAAAAAAGAATTACTTTTGCAAAGTAATAAAATAAATAAAAGTAGATTGTGATTCAATACAATCCATCAGAAATATGTATAATTTTGTAAAAAAACACATCAATTTTATGAATAAAATCAATTTTAACTGGTCTAAGATTTTTCCTCACATTGGAATTATTTTTTCTTTTCTCGTGCTATCGTTTATCTATTTTTCTTCTGTTTTTGAAAACAAAGAGTTAAAAACACATGATGTCGAAAGTTGGGCGTATGTGGCAAAAGAAACATTAGACTACAATAAAACACATGATGAGCCTACTCTTTGGACGAATAGTTTGTTTGGAGGTATGCCGAATTATCAAATAGCAATGTCGTCTACTAAAAATATAATACGAAATATTCATACTAATCTTTTTGCAAACACATTACCTGAACCGGTACACGTCCTATTTCTCTATCTTACTTGTTTTTATATTTTATTTCTCTGTCTGGGATGTAACAAATGGCAGGCTTGTATCGGTGCACTGGCTTGCAGTTTTGCTTCCTATAATTTGATCATTGTCGCGGCAGGACACATGTCAAAGGCGAAAGTAATCGCTTTTATTGCTCCGATAATCGGAGGCATTTGGCTGGCATTCCATAAAAACAAAATAGCAGGGTCATTGCTTACGACGGTATTTCTAAGTTTAGCTATTGTCGGAAATCACCTGCAAATATTGTACTATGCCATATTTATTATACTGTCTTTCGGGATAGTCGAATTAATCTATGCAATTAAGGAAAAGCAGTTGAAAAACTTTTTCCAAACATCGGGATTGCTTTGTGCCGCGGCGGTAATTGCTATCGGAATGAACGCTACCTTACTTTTCACCACTTACGAATACAGCAAATTCACGATGCGTGGCGATTCGAACGGATTGACGCCCAAAACCGAGACATCAATCAAGCCGGGCGGATTGGACAAAGATTATATTACCGCGTGGAGCTATGGCATTGACGAATCTTTCACGATGCTTATCCCCGATTTTAAGGGAGGGGCGAGCGGCGGAACGCTTAGCGCCGGTTCGGAAACCGGAAGGGAATTGAAAAAAATGGGCTATCCGAAGGTAGAAGAAATGCAGTTGCCGTTGTATTGGGGAACGCAGCCGTTTACTTCCGGACCGGTCTATTTGGGGGCAATTGTCTGTTTTCTGTTTGTTCTTGGGTTTTGCCTGGTAGAAAACCGGATAAAATGGTGGCTGCTTCCGGTCATTGTGCTTACGCTGATGCTTTCCTGGGGGAAGAATTTTATGCCACTGACCGACTTTTTTATTGATTACATCCCGCTTTACAATAAATTCCGGACTGTGGCTATGATACTCGTTGCCACCGGATTGTGTATGTCGATAATAGCGCTTCTCGGATTGCGCGATTTCCTGAAAGAAGATGCCGACAAGCAAAAAAATAAGCGCGCGTTATATATTGCAGCCGGTGTTGCCGGTGGACTTTGCCTGATTTTCTGGCTTATACCGTCGTTGAGTGGAAATTTCATCGCTCAATCAGATGCACAGCTTCCAGAGATTTTACAAAAAACACTGCCGCTCGACCGTGCAAGCCTGTTGCGGTCGGATGCTTTCCGCTCACTTATTTTCATTGTTATAACGGGAGCGGTTTTGTGGTTTTACAATGAAAAGAGGCGCTTTAATATCCGTTTCATTTATATTGCCTTGGCGCTACTCGTTCTGGCGGATTTGTGGAGCGTCGGAAAACGTTATTTGAACGAAGATAATTTTGAAGAAAAAAGAAAGGTAAACCTACTTCAACCATCCGAAGCCGACAAATTTATACTGCAGGATAAATCTACGCACCGCGTGCTGGATATTACCGTAAATATCTTCAACGATGCTAAACCGTCTTATTTTCACCAGAATATCGGAGGGTATCACGCTGCTAAACTGAGCCGTTACCAGGATTTGATTGACTATCATTTGGCAGGCGACATCCAGAAGCTGCTCCAGGGATTGAATACGGCAAGAACGCGCGAAGAGCAGGAAAACGCGCTTCGCAATGCGCACATCCTGAATATGCTCAATATGAAATACCTGATACACGATCATAAAGGTATGCCGATTGTCAACCCGTCGGCAAACGGAAATGCGTGGCTCGTATCGTCTTATCGCGTTGCCGGAAATGCTGACGAGGAGATGCTGCTGCTCGGACAAATAGACACAAGAAACGAGCTGGTTGCCGACAAACAGTTTGCCGGTATGCTGCCGGATATAAGCAACCGCGACACTGCTGCCGCCATTGAGCTGCTCAGTTACGCACCCAATAAACTGGTTTATGCGTTCAATTCGCAGTCAGACCAGATCGCTGTTTTTTCCGAAATATTTTATGACAAAGGCTGGAACGCCTACATAAACGGTGAGGAAATGCCTTATTTCAGAGCCAATTACCTGCTCAGGGCAATGCCTTTGAAAGCTGGCGATTACACGATTGAGTTTAAGTTCGAACCGCAAAGTTTCCTTATCGGAAATGCGGTTGCAATCGCTTGCTCCGTTTTATTCATCGTGTTGTTGGTTGGGTATGTTGTATTTAGAATAAGAAACACAACATTGTAAATTGAGAGTGGAGAATTGAGAGTGGAGAGTGGAGAGTGGAAATGCTCTCAACTCTCCACTTAAACTATAAATTCACAGTTAATAATTCGTTGCCGAAACTATGCAATGCGGTTTCAATTTTTTTTCTTTGCGCTTCGCGAGGTTTTTTTAATCCGGAAGCATAGTGATGCAAAAGTTTTTGATTGATACCGGTAATACGCTCTAATGCTACATTTGTAAATATTTTATTGTAATGGTTTAAAAAACTTTGTGCATCATATTTATATTCAATTTTATATTCTCCTTGCAGTATGGCAGGCAAATCCTTTTTATCTCTTGAAGAAATAAACAATTTTAAGCCTTCCAATGCGTTTCTTTTTGCTTCTTCTGCTGTTTCTCCGGCTCCATATATTCCCTCACAGTTTTCGGCATAAGCATCATAAAAATCTGCGCTTTTTTCGATAATAATTTTTATTGTTTCCATTGTTTTTATGTTTTTTGAGTGTGAACTATTGAAGCCCCAATTCTCTGATTAGTTTCTTTTTTAATCCTTCACCTATCTCTTTTGCTCCGTGATACGGTTTTCCGTCTTTTGTGTAAAAGTAATGACTTCCTTCTGCGTGCGAGTATTTCCATCCGTTTTTTACAATTTTTCTGTGCAACTCCGTGTATTTCATTTTTTATAATTAGTTTTAAATCGACCACACAAAGATAACTATTTATATACCTTAATACAGTCGTTTCTGTAATTATTTTTTGAAAAATTTTTTCCGAATAAATGTAGTGAGTAATTTTTGATGCGAAAATGAGTATTTCCGATCAAAAAAAGTAAGTATTACTATTCAATTTAATCACAAAAAACAACTACATTTGCAATTCCTAAATAATGTTACTAAAATAGAAGTTAATAGACTTAACGGCTTGTAATGGTGTGTGTATCCGAAAGGACACAGCGTTTTAGTAACATAGCGCAGGACACCTAAAACAAGCCGTAATTTTTTATCCTAAATGTTTATGTTACAAAGAATTGAAACCGAAAACGGCAAGCGTTGGGCAGTCGTTTTCAATCGCGACGATTTCCGGTTAGATGAGATTGTCGAAATGCAAAAAGGATTAGTCAATACGCTAATCAGTGTTACACAGACAGATTTTTACGACAGTTCGCCAATGGATTTCTTTGAAATGCTCAAGTGGCTGAATGAGAGTCTTCCGAACACGGAGCAATGCGTTGAGTTTGAACGGATTCTGAAAGCAAGAGAGAGTTGAAAACAGTTGAGAATGGAGAATGGAGAGTTGAGAGTGGCTCTCCATTTTTTACGTTTTCATAAGAGAATTTTTAATTTGTAATCTGAAAACTTCTAACTGAAAAAAAGAAGCATTACTGCGCCATTAATCACAAAAAACAACTACATTTGCAATTCCTAAATCAATTATTATATGTTTGAAACAACTGAATTAACGGCTCGCAATGGTGTGTGTATCCGAAAGGACACAGCGTTTATAATTGAACGCAGGACACCTAAAGCGAGCCTTTTGTTTTATTCCTAAATCAATTATTTATGTTACAAAGAATTGAAACCGAAAACGGCAAGCGTTGGGCAGTCGTTTTCAATCGCGACGATTTCCGGTTAGATGAGATTGTCGAAATGCAAAAA
>QMCD01006761.1_pt1 | contig 11290 bp, 17 predicted proteins | sample 1821841 | NCBI WGS metagenome assembly QMCD01 (sample SAMN01991225, study PRJNA193472) | Termite gut metagenome, whole genome shotgun sequencing project. | isolation source: worker | host: Macrotermes natalensis | reverse complement strand
GTAGCCAACATTGCGCTGTACTATCTCGCGCAGTGGCTGCCGGGCGGACTCTCCCTCGATCGCAGGCAGGTGCTCTACGAGCAGGCGATCGAATGGCTCACGCGCGTAAGTAAGGGAACTGCCATGCCCGACCTGCCCGCCTACACAAATGAGGATGGCACCGAAACCCCGACCGGGCCGATACGTTTCGGCGGAAAACCTGCCACCGAAACCGGATATTAAACAGCGGTTAAATGCCGCTTAAACGCTATTTATTCGCCGAATGAATCTATTCGATAAAATCATGTCCTCTGTCCCGGGGACAACAGCCCATCACCGGCGCGATGTTATGAAACTTGCCGCCGAGTTTGCGCAGACGGTCAAAAAGAAAAAGGATCTGCTCATCGAGCTGAAGCAGCAGAGCGAGAACCTTACGAAAAAGGACATCGCCACCTGGCGGCGGGCTTGGCAGGCGGCGCTCGATCACGAACAGCCCGTTCGCGGGCCCCTGTACGATGTGTATGGCGATGCGATGATCGACCTCCACCTGACCGGAACTATCGGGCAGCGCAAGGGCGAGACGTTGCAAAAACCGTTTATGCTCACCGGTAAGAGCGGGAAAGAGGATGACAAAGCGCGGCTGATATTCGAGCGCGAGTGGTTTATGGATTTTATTGACCTGGCCCTCGATGCTACGTTTTGGGGGCATTCTCTCATTCAGTTCGGCAATATCATAAGCGAAAACGGCGTGATGTTCTTCGAGAACGTGGAGCTTGTGCCTCGCAAGCACGTAGTGCCCGAATACGGGGTTATTACTGCGGAACCGGGTGACGACTGGAAAAAGGGGATACCGTATAGAGAGGGCAACCTATCTGCCTGGTGCATCGAGGCAGGCAAACCCCGCGACCTCGGATTATTGCTCAAGTGCGCGCCTCAATCGTTGGCCAAGAAGAATATGATCGCCTATTGGGATACATTCGGCGAGATCTTCGGTATGCCTATCCGCATCGGTAAGACGATGTCGCAGGACACAAAGGATATTACCCGCATCGAGACGATGCTCTCCGAGATGGGGGCGGCCTCGTGGGGTCTATTCCCCGAGGGTACCGACATCGAGATCAAAGAGACGACCCGGGGCGACGCCTACAACGTGTACGACAAGCGTATCGAGCGTTGTAACTCGGAGATCTCGAAAGGGGTTCTCCACCAAACTATGACTATCGACAACGGCAGTTCGAAGTCGCAGTCGGAGACCCACTTGGAGGTGTTCGAGAAAGTCTGTCGGGCGGACGCTTCCAGGATCAAATACCTTGTGAACGGTCGGCTTATCCCGTTGATGCTCCGGCACGGTTTCCCGCTCCAGGGCGTTACGTTCGATTGGGATGAGGCCGCAGGCTTCACACCCGGCGAACAGCGCGAAAATGAGCGTCTGATTCTGCAGGAGTTCGATGTCGATCCGAAGTATTTCTCAGATAAATACAAAATCCCGATCGTCGGCAAAAAAGCCGTGAGCGCAGGGAGTTTTTTCGAGTAGGGGCTGACGCGACAGGTGGCAAGGACGGCAGCCCCTCGAAAGTGCCGGCAAAGAATTTTCGGGCGTTTTATCGCGGTCTCGAAGATGCTATGGCGCAATTATACCAACCTGACGGCAAAAGGCTCGTAGCGGGCGAAAATGGGGCGGACTCAGCCTTTAACGACGAGGTGTTCGAGCGCGCCGCCGAGTGGATACGCGAAAAGGGAGGTTTTTCGCCCGAAATGCTGAAAGAGCAGCCGGCCCTCGATGTAATCGCCGAGACATTCCGCGTCCTGGACAGTGCAGTATCGTCCAGCATTCCCAAAAGTATGCCTGGGGATTTGGTCGGCTTGCTTGAAAACAACGCCTTTATCTTTTCGGGATTAAAGTCCTACCACTCGCTCAGCGAGGTCGGGCTGTCTCTGGTCGGTAAGGACGGCGGGATAAAGCCCTACAATGAATTTCAGGAGGAGGTCGTCAAAATCAACGAGACCTACAACCGCAATTACCTCGAAGCCGAGTATAATCACGCTGTTGCCTCTTCACAGATGGCCTCCAAATGGCACGAGTTCGAGGCCGCCGGCGACCGTTACGATCTCCAGTACCGAACCGCCGGCGACGACAAGGTACGCGAAGAACACGCCTTGCTACATAACATCACTCTGCCGCCGAATGATCCGTTCTGGGCGCAGTTCCTACCGCCCAACGGTTGGAATTGCCGCTGTACCGTAGTGCAAGTTCGCAAGGGTAAATATACACCCAGCGACAGCGCTCATTCGATCGAAGTAGGCGAGCGGATCACCACCGAGCCGAAGCAGCAAATGTTCCGGTTCAATCCTGGCAAAGAACTGAAGATTTATCCCGACAAGCACCCCTATAATAAAGCCCCGAAACAGGCAAAGGACATAGCAATACAGTTTGCCGAGGAGCGTGCCATCGGATTACGCAAGCAGGTAGATGTGGCGGTTCGTGCGTGGATCCGCGAGAACTTGCCCGAAAACGGTGTCATGGAATCTAAGGTTTTCGAGACTGGGGAGGTGAAATTTGGCGCCGACAGTATTAAACGCTACCTCGGCCACGCGCCGAATATGGCGGCCAAGTGGATGCTTCGCCACATTCTCGAACGCCCCGAAACGATGAAATATGTGAGGTTCTCACCGCTGGGCGCCACAAAGGACATGAGTAATCCAGCGCACATTAAGAATGTGGCAAAAAAAGAGAATAGGCACGTTATGGGATATAATATTTATGAATTCGAATATCGCGGCGAGATATGGATTATCGGCTTTGAGAAAATTAAGCGAGGGAAAACATCATATGAACAGCCATATTTCATCAAAAAGAAAAAGCCTTAAATGTGCGCAGTTACCAGCATTCGCCGGAGATCGTCTTCACAAGAAAGGCTTTTATCTACTGCAAATATAACGCTATTTTGATAAATAACAATACAAATGCCAAAACCCGTTAATTTACTGCGAAATATCCTCTCGGATATGAAAGTCGAACTTACCGAGATGTTCGACCGAAATTTCGAGCGCAAAGGGTTCTTTGGATCCAAATGGGCGCCACGCAAGGACACCAAGGCCAAAGGGTCGCTCCTGCTCGTAACGGGCAAAATGCGGCGCTCTATTCGCTCCGGGATTAGCGGACGCGGCGTGAAGTTCACTTCGCCATTGCCATACACCGGACTGCACAACACGGGCGGCAAGTTTACGCAGACCGTCCGCTCGCACAGCCGGACGAGCAAAACCGGAAAGAGTTATACCGTGAAAGCGCACTCACGGACAATGACGATGCCCCAGCGGCAGTTCATCGGCGACCATCCCAAAGTGCAACAGGCGATTTCAGAGATCGTACACGATAACATCGCCGAGTTCTTCGATAACCTCGCAAAAGATTTACGAAAATGAGAAAAGCAATCTACAAAGCCATCTATGACCGACTGACCGCCGCGAAGTTAGGCATTCAGTTTTTCAGTCTATGGAATCAGAACACCGAACAGATCCGCCAACAAAAGGCATTTCGTCTGCCGGCCGTGTTCGTGGAGTTCGAGCCGATCCTATGGGAGCAGCGCACTCAGGGTTGCCGAGGTGCTACGGCCCGGGTGCGGCTCCATATCGTCACAGGTACTTTGGCCACGCCTGAGGCTGGTGGCAAATACCAAGATAAAGCCCTCGAGCATTTGGATTTTCTCGAGGGCGTGGAGGCCGCAGTGCAGGGACTTGCCGGCGACGGGTTCAATTGCTTCATGCTCGCCGAGACGATCACCGACAATGATCACGAGCAGATTCGGCGCGATGAACTGTGTTATGTGACCGGCATTACCGACACATCAGGTGTGAAGTCTCGAGGCACTGCAATCAGTGGAGTTGCCCCCGGGAGCGGGCCGCGCTAAAACTGAATGATTTTATAGACGTACTGGGTATCGTCGAAAAAGAGTTCGTTATACGCCGGCTCGCCGTCGGCCTCCTCATAATATGAGGTTCCGTCAGTGGATTGCATATGATACCAGGAGCGCAGTTCGTATTGATTTGTGGCAATCCTTGCGAAACCCTGAAAGTTTATCACATCCATTGGTAAAGTCGCCGGCTCCGAATATATGGCACTATTCCCATAGCTGACTATCAACATATCGATCTCCGGATTTGTTCGGAACGACTCAACTCGTTCGTTGTAAATAGCCATTAACTGCTCGTTGGCCACAAATGTTTTCAGCCCCTCGGGCATATCACTCGTATCGACCTCCACGGGAACTTCCACCGGCACCTCTATGATTTTCTCAACAACTTCTTTTTCGCAGGAGGTGATCAGCAATGCCGCAAAGGCTAAAAATAGCGTAACAATCTTTTTCATAGTAAGAGGCTTTTTGTTAGGGCAAAGCTACAAAAAAATCCCGACACCGTTATGGTTGTCGGGATTTTGTCGTTAATCGAATAAGGTAGGATCCGTTTCTTTTGGCAATGGTTCGTTTATATAGCTCATATACGTCATGTAGCAAATGCCGTATCGAGGTTCGATATATTTGCGCCAAACGGCCTTGTAACACTTCGATTGGTTGCCCTCCTCGTAGTGCTGCCGCGTGATCTCGCACACCTCGCGTATGCGACGCTCCGTGCTTTTATATCGCTTTTTTTTGCCCATTGCCAAAAACTTACTATCTTTGCAGAAGTGCGTCCAACACTTGCTCGTTAGTCCGTTCTTGGCTGGCGGGCTTTTTTATTCTATTACGCCGGAGCCGGCATAGGGCTCGATCGTAATTTCAATGTTCACCGTCTTTTTTATGCGACCGCTGCCGGCGCAGACAGGGCATTTACTCGGTCTCGGTTCGTCATCAGGCTGGACCATCCCTATACCTTGACAATTGCGGCATACCTCGATGCGCACTTTGTCGTATGTACGTTCCTTTTTGCACATTCAGCCTACTGCTCCTCTTTTTTCGGTTCGACGAAGAACGTTTCGTCCTGATCGACAAAGATACCGACCTTTTGCATCAGCTCGGGCAACCCATCCAGTTCGCGGTCAGCGAGTAGTTTATCCTTCGCCGGTTCCTCTTTCGTTCGGATATAGTCCGGAGCAAATTCCTTGAGCATCTCCAGCACCGCCGCCCATGTGAAACCTTTGCGCGTCTTGACCGACGGGGTACCCGTGCGAAAACCCAGGACACCGTGCGCCGTCTCCATGCTCTTTCTCTTCGAGAATAACTCGTCGCGGTTCTCGACGGCGAAGGTTTGCATCACCTCAAACGCATCCGTTTTATCCTTCTGGTGCCCGGCCAAATCGTCGGCATACTTTTCGCGGATCCTCGTGATCTCGGCATCCATCTTGGCCGTGATGCCCTGCGCTTTCGCGTCAGCGTAGGCGAATTTCCGAACGCCTCCTCCATCTGGTCGCGCGTCACTCCCGACACGACGACCTTCTTTTCTCTTGTTTTTGTCATTGTTTTGATATGGTTAAATGGTTGTTGTATTCTTCGATCAGTTGGAGGATCTCGGCATAGCCGCACAAATCCACAAGATTGTCCCGCTTGTGATTGTGGAGCTCGCGCGCCAACTTCACAGCGATCATAATCTTGCATATCTGCGCCTCGGTCAGCGACAGCCCTGTGATGGCGTTGGCGATCTCCTTAATGCGCCGGAAGTTCTCGACGGCATCGCCGTAGTCGGCGTTGCGTTCGCCACTGCGTATCCTTGCCGCCTCGAGCAAAATACTTTCGGGCAGAAATTTCATTTTCTTGACGTCAAATATTGGCGCCCCTTTGAGCGTATCAGCTCCGTCTGTTGGTTTTTCGGTCGAATTGATAGTGCAACGACACTGAAGATGGAGGGGGTCTATTTTCTTCAAAATCTCTACGCCGCGCTCCCACCATTCCTTGCTGGGAGGAGAAAAATCATCGGCAATTATGGCCACATCACACATACCAATGTGTTGCAAAAGGTCGAGCAGACTTTCCCGAACCCCAAGGGTTCGCAACAAATCAATCGAATCCCGTAGCTGGTCAAATCTTTGTTTTTGGCTTGTCCGTTCTTTAGCTGGGCATCCGGGCCCCGCGTTCTCTACTTTTCCACCACACCCATCGGGGTGGCCATTTGCTTTTTCTTTGCTCATTGTTATCTATTTTGACATGTTAGAGGTTACTCCTAATAGTTTTTTCCGTGTTTATAAGGGCGCGATGCGTTGTATTGCATCTTGAGTTTGATATGCCGATCTATATCGATAGACTTGTAGGCGCACAAGTCAAGTAGCCTGATGATAGCATCCGAGATCTCATCTTCGAAGGTGTCTTTGATGTGATTCTCGAATTTATCTGTGAATGCATCTACGCCCGTTCTTGGTGTTATCTGGTGTTCGGCGTCAAAAGCCGCTAAGTCGGCATGGCGATCTTTTCTATCGGCCTCCAATGCCTCCGATAATTCAGAGACAACCAACATAAGCCTCGTACCCACTTCGGTAGGTGTTTCGTAAAATCCTTTTTCGACGGCATTCTGATGAATGTCCATCGCGAGTCTGTTCATTCCCATATTTTCGGTTTTATGCCTTTCGGCGATTATGTTTGTTTTGTCGTTTCCGGCGCCGCTGCAGGCGGGTGATCCGTTGTTTCCGACGATTCTTTCGAGGCTTCGGCTGGATGCCTGTTCGTATTCGTTTCGGCAGGAGTTTGGATAATATTTTCAAATGAAACTCAATCGCCTTATTGAAGTCGCGCATCGCCAGCACCATCGCCAATACCGACGGTCTCGTTCGATGAACGGGCGGGTGTCGTATCCCTACGAGCTCCCCATCGACATAAATTGAAGGGTCGCCCCATTGTTGTTTTCCTGCCATGTCAGTAATTTATGTCGTCAAACACTGCGGGCAATGCCTCTTGGAGCGCGTCCAACAACGGGCACATTAGCTCTCGCATTTGCGGGTGGGCTGCGGAAGCCGTGCGTTGCTTGAAGATCGTGCGCCATTCCCGGAGGTTGGCCGTCATCACGATCTCCGTTTTGAGTGAGTTTGGCAGAACCGAACGGGCGATTTGTGGCGACACACCGAACCGTATAAGTTGCAAGTACGCCTCCTCTGCTTGTTGCATAACCCACTCCCACGAATCCTTTTCCTCGGTATGGTTCAACGGTGGGCGGATGAAAGTCAACTCGCCGCCGAACTTATCCTTCGAGTAGTTGCAGTAGCGGGTACTCTCCTGCGAGAACGATGCGATGCGATGCCGGACAAGTTCATGCGACACACCGCGATCGCATACGAACAGCACGGAAATCTTCTCGTGCTCCAGCACCGACTCGTGCCCTCGCTTGATGATCATACGGACAAATTGCGCCGCGCTGTCATCGGTAATCATATCCTCTGACTTGTAGCAGGTGCGGCCTGCTCGCTCGATGTTTCTCAGCATATCACCATCGATGGGTGACAGGACGCTGAATGATGGATTGATGACTTTCATATTTTATTTCAGCAATGAGAGGGTTTGTATCTTTACTTTTTCGAGGTCGATCATTGACTTGATCGTGTCGTTGATGGCCGAGGCTTGCCCGACATATCCGGGGTCGCTTTGGATTCGCTGGATCGTATCCAGTAGCGTGTCCTGGAGTTTGGTGTACATTGATGTACCGCCCAAAATCACATCCACCACCTCGGGGTTCTTAACCAGCGCATTCGACTCTACGAGACGAAAGTCCGGCAAATAGTCATCGAGGCCGTCGAGTGGCAGTTCGAGTTCGTCGTGGTCGGTGATCAGCCTGGCTTTGTTCCCGCTGATCCTCACATCGTTGATCAGAATCTTCCGACCCTCGAACCGATAGGTGTTTCCTATCATTCGTTCGAGCTTTTGCATTTCCTTTTCTTTTTCCATTTTCTTGATTTTTTAGTGACCGATTTAGTATTATTTGTTGTCGTTTGACTTCGAGTAGTTCGGGGTGGTTGAGCAGCTCTTCTTTCAGTTTTTCGTCGCGCCCCCAACGACTACCGGACATATAGTTGGCGACCATCGAATCGGGCAAATTCAACACTCCGGAATTTTGGAGCATCTGCTCCTGGCGGCTGATCAGGTAGAGATTATCAATATCGCAATTTAACGGGTCTCCGTCCATGAATTGGACATTGTAACCTTTGGGTATCGGCCCGTGATGCTCCTCCCAAACGAGGCGATGTTTGAGCTTGAATGTGCGCGGCTCAGCGACCTTTACCTCGATGTAACCGTAGATATTCACTCGCTCATGACCCACCGATTTGTGATTCCAGCCACTTTGTCCTTTCTGAAATCGCGTTGCCTTGGTTCGCTCAATGGCCTCCGCTGTCATATATTCCGTTTGTTTCCGGCCCTTATTTTTCGGCACATTGCCCTTTTGGATTAGGAATTTGCGCCCTGGGTGGTTCGGGTCGGCCATGCGCTCGGCGGAGGTTCTGCGCACGAATTCGGGATCTTTCCGTAGCTTGAGCCGGAATGCAGCGTTATACACGGCGTAAATCGAACACCCGAATTTTGCGGCGATATCGCAGGCAGCCGTATTTGGATATATCTCGCGTAACTCATTCAACTGAGTCTCGGTAAAATAAAACCGTCGCTTGGTTTTTGCGAGGCCGAACTTCAACGCCTGTTGTTTGATCGCCGACCACGTTCTATCGGGGAAGAGTGCACATAGCCCCTCCGTCGTCATGTCCGGGAATTTTTCCCTCAGCAGTTGGATCTGTTCCGGTGTCCAGGCGCGTTTCATAGTCAGTTTATTGCAGGGGATTTGGTGGAAAAATTTGACATCATGAGCCCGGCTGCGATATCCTCGACCGCATCAAAGTCCCGCTGTTTGTTTCGGAACGTGTTGTATATGTTGCGCAAACGCTCGGCGGGGATCTTATTAAAATCCTCGTAGCCGGTAGATCTGCACGCTATGCCTTTGATTATCTCGGAAGAGCTGACGTGGTTTATCTGCCGGAGGTAGCCGCCAATGGCCGCCATTGCCCGTTTGCGCAGTTTGTCCATCAGGTTCGCCTTGCTGTCCGATTGCTTGGAAAGCGAGGCGCAGATGTTGATCAGATCGTGCGTGTCGATGTCTGCGCTACTTTCGACCCCGTAGCTACTAACAATCGCACGTTTTTCATCCTCCGTTATCCCGTTCAGAGAACAAAGAGTGTGGAACTTGCGTAGTATTCCGTTGTGTATTTTATCCATTGTTGCCATAGTCGTAATTTTTATAAGTTTAAGTTTTCAACCCAGTACTCCTGGGCGCCGCGCCCCCAAATAATGAAGTCCTCTCCACCCTCGCCGGGGTCGCCCTGGAAGCGCGTCGTCGTAAACACTTTGAACCCCTCGACGCGCATTTTGATTTCCGAGAGTTTGCGAACGTGCTGCGCGATCGCCGGGTGTGGTTTTTTGTTTTCCTCGTGAGCCATGAATATGAATAGCTTATCCGGAAACTCGTCCATCAGCTCGGCGTACACGGCCCGGGTGAATCCGATCAGCGCCGAGATAGAGTCGATCACAATGATTTCGGGACTCTTACGTTTGCGGAGACGTTCCTGCAATTCGGCGATCGGTTCCCGCGACAGTACCACCACCTTGGAGCCGACTTCGTGCATCGCGCACTTTTTCCACGCCTTTTGGAATGATCCGCGCACCTTTGTACCCGTACCCTGTTCGAGCGTATTGTAGGCCACCTTATTGACAAATTGGGTCAGGTACTTGACCAACATCAGCGCGAAATGTGTTTTCCCGCTGCCGCTCTCGCCGTAGATGATCCACGCGCCACTCAACTCGGGCTTACCGAACGAGGCGAGCCACGGCCCCTCGAATTCGGCAAACTCGCACTTCGTGTCGAGAACGTTTTTATTGCTGATAGCCCTTGCCACTTGAACGCTGTTTATTTGGTGGTTGAACGCTGTTTGATTGCGTGAACTTTGCGCTTTACGCGGCGCAGGTCGTTGTCGCAATCGGCAATAATTTCGTTGATGGCCGCAGGATCCTCCACTCCGTTGGCGATGCAGACGGCGGCAATGTCCTGGCTGTCGGCGATCTGTATCGGAATGAACTTGCGGCCCACGCGGCTGTAAATCTCCTTGTAGCCCTTGCGGTTGGTGCGGACACCTTTTTTGATGCGCTTTTCGAGAAAGTCGGTCGCGCACAGAATAATCCCCACGTGATCCTCGAGTTTGTTGTACAGGCTGATGAAAAAGTACAACGCCTGGTCGCTCAGTTTGTCGGACTCATCGAGCACCACGATCGGGTTCTCTTTTTTCTTGAGCGCGCGGGTAGCCTCGCCCATCATTTCCGGAACCGTGCTGCCTGTCGAATCCAAGCCCATGCTTTGGAGTAGCTCCATCATGAAGTGCTTGCGATTCCAGTACTCCGAGCAGGAGAGGTTGAACACATTGCGGTTGCCGGCGGCATAGCACTTGATGGCCTCGCTCTTGCCGCAGCCAGCCTCGCCGGTCACGGCGAATACCAGTGCGTTGTCCTGGGCGTCACGCAGTAGCTCGGTCATGCGTTTGTAGCCCCGGGTTTCGACGACCTGCCAGGCGCGCGGATCATAGCCGATCTCCGAGGCGATCGTGCGCCACATCTCATCGGACACAAGCTCCCATTTGTCGTTCAACACCATCGAGATTGTCGCCGGGCTCACGCCGCGCATCGTGTCCGCCCTTGATCTCGCAGAACTCCGCGAGCTTGGCTTTGATTGATTGTTTTTCGTTCGTTGTCATAATTTTTACTATTTCAGATTTAGTATAAGTCTGTGGTATTCTCGACCTCATCGGCCATCGTAGCAACCCTTTTCACCGGCACCACCTCGATGGCCTCGGCATACTCGACCTCGTGGGCTTGGAGGCGGCGGGTCTGTTTGTGGTTTTTATTTTGCCCCTCACTGTCGCAGAGCAACAGTCGCGTTGCGACATCGAGTTGCGGATTGTCGTGGAATAGTTGTTCCACTCTGTCGTTGGCAAGTGCGAGATGGCTGGAAACGGTGGTTTCGAGTGCTTTGTTGAAGTGCTGCACCCGGGCGAGTTGATCGGCATCGCCCTCTATGCGTTCCGCGAGTGCCATCGGCTGAACGTGCTTGCGCTCGAGCATAAAGCGTAGCGACCCGTCCTCGTTCACCGCAAGTATGTTGTCGAGATTGTCGGGGTCATACTTGACCACCCAGCGAACGTGCGCATGGGCACGGAATTTCGGATCGAAACAGTCATAGGCACGTTTGATGCCGCCGATGGTCGGACGCAGGCCCGTTCCCTCAATGGCGTTTTTACAGCCGGTTTCTGCCCCGAATGTGAGCAGATATTGTTCCTCTGTCATCGGTAGCTTGCGCTCTGTCGGCA
>QMCD01002108.1_pt1 | contig 11302 bp, 10 predicted proteins | sample 1821841 | NCBI WGS metagenome assembly QMCD01 (sample SAMN01991225, study PRJNA193472) | Termite gut metagenome, whole genome shotgun sequencing project. | isolation source: worker | host: Macrotermes natalensis | reverse complement strand
ACTATCCAAAAAATTGTATACCATTAAGTCTCCAGGAATAATTTATTCTACCGCTGCTTAACAGAAAAAGAAGGCATCCCCTTTTAGGACACCCCCATAATTCTTATCGGAGTCCTTTTATTCTTCCATCAATTGCAAAACGCGGTCATAACCCCATTTCTCTTCCACATCGTCATCCGATGTAAAGACGTTTTTCCATTTGAAATCCTGTATCTCTATTCTTTTTGAGGCAGAACCATTCCAGTCGATCGTAAATCCTGCATCTTTAAGAACTGCTACTACTTTATTGCCAATAAGAATGGCTTCTTTGTCATTCTTCTCTTTTTCTCCATAGAACCCAATACAGAGCGTTCCGGTTTCTATCACACGTTCTAAATCCTGTCCGTGGTAATAACAATAACCGATAGGTTTAATACCTTCGTCTTCCAGATCTTTCCATACATCCTGTACGTCATAGATGGCATCAGACTGGGTGTATCCGGCGTTGTGCAAAGCAACTATCTTTTCCTTGCAGAGGGTATCGAATACTACGCGTAGTTTTTCCGTATCAGTTGGATGCTGCCATGTTTTGCTCTCGTCCTCATTCTTTTTGTATTCCCTTTCAAATGTTTCACGAATCCATTCTTCGGAAATTTCGCTCTCCCAGCCTTCATCTTCCACAGCCTCCAGCGCATCGTTAATAATATCTTCTAATGCTTCAAATCCTGATTTTATACTAATAAGGAAATGATCGTAGAGATATTTCTCATTTTCTGTCATAGTGTAAAAATTGAAAAATTGTATTATATCATATTTTAATCCAATCGCATAATGTTAGCACCCAGTTGATTGAGCCGGACATCTATATTCTGATATCCACGGTCAATCTGTTCTATATTATGTATTGTGCTTTTTCCGTCGGCACACATTGCTGCGATAAGTAGCGCGATACCTGCACGGATATCAGGTGATGTCATCGTGGTGGAACGCATCGGACGTTTACCTGTACCGATAACCGTTGCCCGGTGGGGGTCGCATAATATGATCTGCGCACCCATATCTATCAGTTTATCGACGAAGAACAGGCGGCTTTCGAACATTTTCTGATGAATCAGTACACTGCCCTTTGCCTGTGTAGCTACTACCAGCAATACACTGATGAGGTCGGGTGTCAGGCCCGGCCACGGTGCATCGGCAATAGTAAGTATAGACCCATCGATAAATGTGTCTATTTCATACTCTTTCTGAGCAGGGATATGTATATCATCGCCTTTCCTTTCCAGATGGATACCCAATCTGCGGAAAGTGTCGGGGATAATTCCCAAATCGTCGTATGCAACATTCTTTATAGTGATTTCGGAGCCTGTCATAGCTGCCATCCCTATAAAACTGCCTATTTCGATCATATCTGGCAAAATACGGTGTTTTACTCCTCCGAGAGAATCTACTCCTTCTATTCTTAACAGATTAGAGCCTACACCCGAAATTTTAGCTCCCATCTTATTCAGCATTTTGCTCAATTGCTGCAGATATGGTTCACAAGCTGCATTGTAGATCGTTGTTTCCCCTTCTGCCAATACAGCAGCCATCAGTATATTTGCCGTACCGGTTACCGATGCTTCATCAAGCAACATGTATGTACCATGTAGCTTCTCGGCAGTGATGTTATATATCTGTTGAGCATCATCATATACAAAGTCGGCACCCAACTTCTGTATACCTATAAAGTGAGTGTCTAAACGACGGCGGCCTATCTTATCACCTCCCGGTTTTGGCAACATAGCCTTTCCGAAGCGGGCTACGAGAGGGCCAATAATCATTACCGATCCCCTGAGAGATGCACTTTTCTTTAAGAATTCAGGTGTTTGCAAATAATCGATATTTACATTTTCGGCTTTGAACGACCATGTGTCTTCTCCCAATCGCTTTGTTTCTACCCCCATTTCGCCCAGCAGGGCAATAAGGTTGTTTACATCCAGTATATCCGGAATATTTTCTATTATTACTTCTTCTGGTGTGAGTAATACTGCACAGATTACCTGTAATGCTTCGTTTTTTGCTCCTTGTGGAGTTATTTCGCCGCTGAGGCGGCAACCGCCTTGTATGATAAATGATGCCATGTTATTAGTTATATGTTTAGTTGTTAGCTATCAGTTGTTAGCTATTAGCTTTTGCACAAATGGCTATAGGCTAACCGCTATGGACTAATAGTCATCAAAATATTCTTACTTCGGGTTCCAATTCTATATTGAATGTGTCTTTTACGGCACTTTGTATTTCACGCATGAAACGCACAATGTCGTTTCCATCCGAAGAACCATAATTCACGATGATGAGCGGCTGGTTAGGATATGTGCCTATATTGCCGATTCTTATTCCTTTATACCCGGCTTTATCGATAAGGAAAGCGGCTGATGTCTTCACCGATCCGTCTTTCTGTAAAAAGGCCGGGAGTTCGGGATAATCAGTCTTTATCTTTTCTACGTGTTCCTGGCTTATATATGGATTCTTAAAAAAGCTGCCGGCATTAGGCAATACTTTTTCGTCCGGTAATTTCCGTTGACGGACGCGTATTACCGCGTTGCGTACATCTTGTATAGTGGGTTCTTCTATATCTTCCAGTTCTTTGTTCAGGTCAAAGTATTTCGGTGTATAAACAAAAGTCCGTTTCAGATGGAATACAACTGAAATAATAAGGTATTTGTTCGTACGTTTAAAGATGCTGTCCCGGTATCCAAATTCGCATTCCGCATTAGAGAAAGATACCGCCTCACCTGTCACCATATTTATGGCTACAACTTCGTGGATAACGTCCTTTACTTCTGCTCCGTATGCACCGATATTCTGGATGGGCGCGGCACCGACAGTGCCGGGGATAAGGGAAAGATTTTCGAGTCCGGCAAAACCGCGTTCGACACAATAGGAAACAAATCCGTCCCAATCTTCAGACGCATTTACTTCAATGAATATGTCCTCGTCTTCTTCCTCTTCGTCCGATATTTCACGAAGGCCTTTCAACTCGGGATGGATAACAAGCCCGTCAAAGTCTTTTGTGAAAAAGAGGTTACAGCCGCCTCCTATAATTAGTTTTTGTTCGTATGGATGCTCTGTGAGACATCTTCGGAGTTCTTCTACATTTTTGGGCTGGCAAAATATCTTTGCCGATGCTTCTGTCTTGAATGAATTGTAATTTTTTAGCGAGAATTGCCTATAATAGTCCATTTCGGGAATAATTGGTTCGACATAATCCGGTTACCGCTTTCGCTTAAACCAGAAGAATAATATGGCTAAAACAGCCAGTACACCGATAATAATCAGTATGGTTTGCCAATGGAGCATCACAAATTTAACAATAAAAATCAAAGCTACCACTATAGCAACAAGCCCTGCCACCTGAATAACTCTTTTAATAATGATTTTACGTCTGGCTGCAAGTTCTTCTTCACTTAGTCCGTCTTCGATTTCCTCCTCATATGTTTCAACTTTGACTTCTTTCTGTTCGGATTCTATGATAGCTTCGGTAATTGTATCCGGTTCTGTTTCGGAATCAGGATATAATTCCGATTCATAGTTTTCTTCGGACTCTAATGATATACCGGTTTCATCAGTCTCACCTACCGGATTTATATCTTCGAAAGGTACATAATTTTCCGTGTCTTCTTCAGGTGATGATTGTAATTCTTCGTAATCTATATCTTCCGTATGGACAATCTCCATAGGTATGTCGTCCACAGAAGCATATTGAGATACTCCTTCATTTTCCTCCGGCAGATCTGCAGTTTCATCTTCTTCTGTAATCAGAATCTCATCGGGATTGTTTTCCGTATTCTCAGGTTCTGTAATTTGAGGTATGACAATCCTGCCGGCCTGTGCCGCTTCGGTATCTGTCAGACGAATGATTGTATCTACACGTGATGAGGCAACTTTAGTGTCAAAATCGCCGTTTTCAACCATTTTTATCAGTTCGTCCTCAATGGCAGGATATCTCTTCATCAAAGTCTGGCAAGCGTTAGCAAAGTCACGGAAACGTTGCATCTTGTCTATTTTTGACTTCACTTCATCACCACTTGCGGATGATATATCCAGTATTTTATCGGCCAGAATTGCTTTTAAGCGTTCCATCTTTTATTGTGATATATTATCGGTTTCCATACATTTGCTTGTAATACTTCATATAGTCACCTGAGGTAACCTCTTCTACCCAAGTCTGGTTGTTGAGGTACCAGTAGATTGTTTTCACAATGCCTGTATCGAAGTTTGTTTCGGGCAGCCACCCAAGTTCCGTGCTTATTTTTGTGGGGTCTATCGCATAGCGGTGGTCATGCCCCTGACGGTCTTTGACGAATGAAATCAAGCTGTCATTTATCCAGCTTATATCTATACTGCCATCAGCAGCGACTTCCTTTTTATTCAATACTTCACGGTACCGGGGCTCTTTTTCCATAATATCGTGGATAGTCTTGATAACGAGCTTTACTATATCGAGATTTTTTTTCTCATTGTGTCCGCCTACATTGTAAACTTCATCGATGCGCCCTTTGTGAAGAACTGCGTCTATAGCCTTACAGTGATCTTCAACATATAGCCAGTCGCGCACATTGCTGCCGTCTCCATATACGGGCAGCTGTTTGCCGGATAAGATGTTGCGTATAATAAGCGGGATCAGCTTTTCAGGGAAATGGTAGGGGCCGTAATTGTTCGAACAACGGGTTATATTCACAGGCATTTTATATGTTTCGCCATAGGCACGCACAATCAGATCGCCTCCGGCTTTGCCTGCACTGTATGGTGAGCGGGGATCCAAGGGAGTGGCTTCAGTGAAATAGCCTTCGTCGCCTAACGATCCATATACTTCGTCTGTAGATACTTGCAGGTACTTTACGCCTTTGCGCCATATAGGATAATTATTTTCATCTTTGCCTGTTGTCCAGTGTTTTTTTGCAGTATCCAGCAAATTCTGGGTACCGAGAATGTTCACCTGCAGAAATAGTTGTGGATTTTCGATGCTTCTGTCAACATGACTTTCGGCAGCAAAATTGATGACATAGTCGATAGTGTGTTCCGAGAACACTTTCTCGGTTGCATTCCTGTCACAAATGTCCCCTTTTACAAAAGTAACTCTGGTATCTTTCAGTTCTTCTGATAATGTTCCAAGGTTCCCTGCATATGTGAGGGCATCAAATATGATAAGTTTTGCATCCGGATACACGGCCAGCATGTGTTTCACAAAATTCGAGCCGATAAAACCGGCTCCGCCTGTGATTAAATATGTCATTTCTTTTTAAATTATATTATTCGCAAAAATAAGAAAAAAACGATATTAAAAAGCATCTGTGTCACAATATATATGGTAAATATATGGTTATTCTTAATTTGAAATGAATAAATTATCGCTTTTTTGAAACAAAAGTTAACAAATGGATATTTTTTTTCTATATTTGTAGCATCCATAAATCAAAATCCGTAAATTGAAATGAAAGTAGAACAAGTACTAGAGGACTTAAAACGTCGATTCCCAAACGAGCCTGAGTACCATCAGGCAGTGCATGAAGTATTAGAATCCATTGAAGAAGAGTACAACAAACATCCTGAATTTGAAAAAGCTAACCTGATAGAAAGGCTCTGTATTCCGGACCGTATTTTTTCGTTTCGTGTAACATGGGTCGATGATAAAGGAAATACGCATACCAACATGGGATACCGTGTGCAGCATAGTAATGCTATTGGCCCGTATAAGGGTGGTATCCGTTTGCATGCATCAGTGAATCCTTCGATACTTAAATTCCTTGCATTTGAGCAAACATTTAAAAACTCTCTTACCACACTGCCTATGGGTGGAGGTAAAGGTGGTTCAGATTTTAATCCTAAAGGTAAGTCGAGCTCCGAAGTTATGCGTTTTTGTCAGGCTTTTGTGACGGAACTGTGGCGTCATATCGGTCCTGATACGGATGTTCCTGCCGGAGATATAGGTGTAGGCGGTCGCGAAGTAGGTTATATGTTCGGGATGTATAAGAAGTTGGCTCGTGAGTTTACAGGAACTTTCACGGGAAAAGGTCTTACATTCGGGGGATCTTTGATTCGTCCGGAAGCTACAGGATATGGAAATGTGTATTTCCTGCTGGAGATGCTGAAAACTAAAAATATAAATATAAGCGGTAAAAAATGCCTTGTGTCCGGTTCGGGCAACGTGGCGCAATATACCTGTGAAAAACTGATAGAACTGGGAGCGATACCTGTAACATTGTCAGATTCGAGCGGTTATATCTACGATCCGGATGGCATTACGGCAGAGAAACTGGAATATGTGAAGGAGTTGAAAGAACTTTACAGGGGACGTATCAGTGAATATGCCGAAACTTACGGGTGTAAATATGTAGCAGGTGCCCGCCCTTGGGGCGAAGAAGGCGATATTGCTTTGCCTTCGGCGACACAGAACGAGATTAGTGGCGAAGATGCGCAGAAACTTGTAGCGAATGGTGTTATTGCTGTTTCGGAAGGTGCAAACATGCCGTCGACGCCGGAAGCCATTGCTGTATTCCAGAAGGCAAAAATCCTTTATGCACCGGGTAAGGCTGCCAATGCCGGAGGTGTTTCAGTATCTGGTCTGGAGATGACTCAGAATTCGGAGCGTCTTAGCTGGTCGGAAGAAGAAGTAGATAGCAAGTTGAAATGGATTATGGCTAATATCCACGAGAACTGTGTGAAGTACGGTACAGAGCCTGATGGTTATGTGAACTATGTGAAAGGTGCAAATATCGCCGGATTTATGAAGGTCGCTAAAGCTGTAATGGCTCAGGGAATAATCTAAGGCTCAGAATAAATATTTTAAGTTTAGCGGCTGTCTTTCAGAGGATGGCCGTTATTTTTTATTCAATAAATTTCAGACTTTCTACTTTTTCGAGACGGTTTCTCAATTCTTCGAATTTAGCTTTACGTATTTCGAGAGTCATCAGGCAATCCATTTCGTAGCTCTGATTTAAAATGGTTGGCTCCAGATCTTTCACGATTTTCATCACATCATTCATAAAAGGATATTCAAAACCAAACGAAATTTGGCAATCCACAGTCTTTTTTACTATTTCTGCTTCCCTGATTGCTTCGGCTGCCGCTTCTCTGTATGCCACAATCAGTCCGCTTGTGCCAAGTTTTATCCCACCAAAATAGCGCACTACGGCAATAAGGATATTTGTCAGCTCATTGGAGTTTATTTGCCCGAGGATCGGCTTTCCTGCTGTGCCTGAGGGTTCTCCATCGTCATTTGCCCGGAAGTCTTTTCGGTCGGCACCTAGCATGTATGCCCAGCATACATGGCGCGCGTCATAATATTCTTTCCGTAATTTTTCTATTTCAGCTTTAACCTCATCGGCAGACAATACAGGAATAGCGTAGGCTATAAATTTGCTTCGCTTTTCTGTATAGATTGCTTTGGATGCTTTGACGATTGTTCTGAAAGTATCTTCCATAGTCAGCAAAGATAATCTTTTCTCTTAATATTAGCTTTGTGGTGAATGTGGTAAAATATTTATGGGGAACTTTATCTATGTATTAGCTGATGGCTTTGGGTTGTTAGCATTCAGCTCTTTGAAGTATTGGATTAGGATTTAAAAATTTGATGTTTAAGGATTCAATCATTAAAATGCGTAAAAGCTGTTACCTTTGTTACTTTTTAACAAGTAGTAAGTATTGAGTAATAAGTTGAACGTTATATGAGATACGGGTAGACAAGAAACGGGATGCAAGTCGTTTACTGTTTACTGAAACAAGTGTTACCTTTGTTACCTTTTAACAAGTAATGAGTTTTAAGTAGTAAGTCATGAGTCTCTGTTAATTTATAAAAGCTAATTATTAATTTTTTCATCCTTAATTATTAATTGCTTTCCGTGTTACCTTTGTTACCTTTTTGCAATATTATCCTTTTGTTTCTGGAATTATCCTTATTTTTATAAACAATAAATCAAGTACCATATGGATTCTTCTCTTATAGCAAAACCTGTACGGGTAGCCTCGATAGATATATTCAGGGCTTTGACGATGTTTTTTATGATTTTTGTCAACGATTTCTGGTCTGTATCGGGTGTTCCCCATTGGCTGGAACATGCGGCGGCTTCGGAAGATATGCTGGGCTTTTCGGATGTCGTATTTCCTTCTTTCCTTTTTATATTGGGTATGTCTATACCTCTGGCTATGGAGAGCCGGATGAAGAAAGGTGAGAAAAAAAAACAGATCTTATGGCATATAGTCGTGCGCTCGGTGGCATTGCTAGTTATGGGACTCTTTACCGTAAATCTGGAATCGGGTGTGGCGGACGAAACGGGCATAAGTAAGCCTGTCTTTACTATATTGACATTGTTTGGTTTCTTTCTTATCTGGAACGTTTATCCAAAACAGGGCGGCCGCAAAAAGTATTTGTTTACGGCCTTGAAAGTTTTGGGGGTTATTATACTTGGTGTATTGGCAGTAATCTACAGAGATGGAGAGGGTGGATTGTTCCAAATCCGCTGGTGGGGAATTTTAGGGCTTATCGGCTGGACGTATCTCCTGTGTGCAATCATTTACCTGTTTTTATACAAGAACCGGATGTATTTGTGGATTGCAGCTGTGTTGTTTATATTGTTATGTGTGGCCGGATCTAATCATTGGTTAGGATTCTTCCATGAGATAATACCGGGGAATGGTTGTTTCCATGCATTTACAATGGGAGGTGTGTTACTTATGTTACTTTTTAAACGTCCCGAAACAGAAGTTAGCCGGAACCGGAAATTGGTCACAACTTTCGTCGCAGGTATGGTGGCTCTGTTGCTTGGATTCCTGTCTCATTCATTCTGGATTATATCTAAAATACAGGCTACGCCGACATGGTTGTTTTTGTGTTTGGGAATATCCCTTCTGATATATGCTTTTATATACCGGCTCACCGATATGCAGGGGAAAGCATCGTGGTTTGATATTATAAAGCCTGCAGGAACAGCCACCTTGACCTGTTATCTGCTGCCGTATTTATTATATTCGATTTTTACATTGATAAATCTGCAATTACCGGAAGTCTTGTTGGTTAGTCCGGTCGGATTATTGAAGTGTGCAGTATTTTCACTGCTGACTATCGGGCTTACCGCATTGTTGGTGAAGGTTGGGGTGAAACTGAAAATATAGGATTCTTTTTATGGATTTTCGCATTATGGTTTATCTATATAGAGTAACTCATATTCGATAAGCTATGAAGAAAGCATTATTATTTTTTCTTATATCAGTAACCATCTTTTCTAATGCGCAGGAGGGGAGTTTAGGTAAAGACAATATATATATTCCTGTGGATATTATGCCCCGGTTTCCCGGAGGGGAGCAGGAGATGTATAAATTTATAAAGGAAAGACAGAAGTATCCGGAATCGGCTATAAAAGCTAATGCTGAAGGGCGGGTTATTACCAGATTTACAATAAAAACTGATGGAAGTATAACAAATGTGCATATCATCAGAGGTATTCATCCCGATTGTGACAGTTTAGTTATGGATATAATAAAGGCGATGCCTAAATGGGAATGGGAGAAAGATGTGAAAAATATTAAGGATACAGATTTTACACTTCCGGTTATTTTTCGTCTGCCAATAGAAGGTGTTGCAGATGGTGAACCGATAATATTAAGTGCAGATCAAATGCCGTCTTATCCTGGAGGCGAACAGGCAATGTTTGAGTTTATAAGAGATAATCTGAAATGGTTGGATGATGGAACTGATTTTCAAGGTCGGGTAGTAATCCGTTTCATCGTTACCAAAGAAGGAAATATTGTAAAGCCTGTAGTAATAAGAAGCCTTTCATCTGCAACAGATAAAGAAGCCCTCAGAGTAATCAATTTAATGCCGGACTGGATACCGGGAAAACATAAAGGAGAATTAGTGAATGTATATTATACTATACCAATTGTATTCCGGCTGTCTCAATAAAAAAGTCCGCACATTGCTGCACGGACTTTATATATTGAGGTTGAAATATTAATATCCTCTGATAGCTTTAATTCCCGGAAGAACTTTTCCTTCGATGAACTCTAGCAAAGCACCACCACCTGTAGATACATAAGATACCTGATCGGCAAGGTTGAACTTGTTAACAGCAGCAACAGAGTCACCACCACCAACAAGAGAGAATGCTCCGGCTTTGGTTGCAGTAGCAATCGCTTTAGCAACAGTTTCTGTACCGTGAGCAAAGTTGTCGAATTCGAATACGCCCACCGGACCATTCCAAAGGATAGTCTTGGAAGCCATGATTACATCAGTGAATTCTTTTTCACCTTTAGGGCCTATGTCGAAACCTGACCATCCGTCAGGAATATTGCTGGCATCTGTAAATTGTGTATTTGCATCGTTAGCAAATTTGTCACCAAGTTTAGCATCGCTGGCGATAACGAGGTTTACACCGTTAGCCCTAGCTTTGGCCATAATGTCTTTAGCCAGTTCCAGTTTGTCGTCTTCGCAAAGAGAATTACCGATCTTGCCACCGTTCGCTTTTTCGAATGTGAAAGCCATACCACCGCCGATGATAAGGTTGTTCACTTTGTCAAGCAGGTTTTCGATGATATCTATTTTAGAAGATACTTTCGATCCACCGATGATTGCTGTGAACGGACGCGCGGTATCTTTCATTACTTTTTCTACAGCGTCGATCTCTTTCTGCATCAGGTATCCGAACATTTTATGTTCTGCATCGAAGTAATCAGCGATAAGTGCAGTAGAAGCATGTGCACGGTGAGCTGTTCCGAAAGCGTCATTTACATATACATCTGCATAAGAAGCAAGTGTCTTTGTAAATTCTTTCTGGCTTTCTTTGATAGCTTTTTTTGCAGCAGCTTTAACATCATCGCTTGCATCCTCGGCCAATCCGCGAGGTTTGCCTTCTTCTTCAGCATAGAAGCGGAGGTTTTCGAGCAAAAGAGCTTCGCCCGGTTGAAGAGCAGCAGCTTTTACTCCGGCTTCTTCGCCTACACAGTCGTTAGCGAATTGTACGTCAACTCCGAGAAGTTTAGATACATGAGCAAGGATATGTTTCAGCGAATATTTTTCTTCTACACCTTTTGGGCGTCCAAGGTGAGATGCGATGATCGGGCTACCACCGTCGGCTATGATTTTTTTTAGTGTAGGCATAGCAGCACGGATACGAGTGTCGTCTGTGATGTTGAAATCTGCATCCAGAGGCACATTGAAGTCAACTCTGACGAACGCTTTCTTTCCTGAAAAATTGAATTTGTCAATTGTAATCATGATTGTCTGTAATTAAATATAATTAATATAATTGATTATCAGTATATTGTTTGCTTGGATTTCCTATCCTTA
>QMCD01002652.1_pt1 | contig 11311 bp, 14 predicted proteins | sample 1821841 | NCBI WGS metagenome assembly QMCD01 (sample SAMN01991225, study PRJNA193472) | Termite gut metagenome, whole genome shotgun sequencing project. | isolation source: worker | host: Macrotermes natalensis | reverse complement strand
AAGTGAGCATCCTGCATTTGGAGCCGCACCGAGAAGCGTAGGCACCGCAGTAGGCATCCGGCGGAGTAGGCATTTCGTAATCGTCTTGTCCGGCAATGAGTTAAGCCCTGTTTGTGAATCCAGCCGGGGGAGCCAATCTTAAAACGCCCTTTTCCCCTTGTGGGAGAAGGGTTTTTTCGTTTTCGGCGTCCGGAAATTCGATGCGATTCCCTTCCTTTTTCGCGTCCGCGTAAGTCCTTATTTGTCCGTGCGAGTCCGCACCGAAACTGTCCGGTTTCCTGTCCCATTTTTTAGGTGTTTTGGCAGGCGTATCGTTCATCGCCGGCGGCACGTCCAGGTCGTCCGTCCCAGTGCGCGCCGTTGCCTGTTTGGGTGCGGTCGGGAGCAACGACGGCAGCTTTGCCAGTTCGTGCGCCTTGTCGGCGATGAGGACGTGCGTATAGATTCCGGCGGTCAGCTTCGGATCGCTGTGCCGCATCAGCTTCTGCATGACGGCCAGCGGGATGCCAGCCTTCGCGCCGAGGGTTGCGAAAGTATGTCGCAGGCCGTGGAAGTCATACACAAGCCCCAGCTCATCCACTGTGATGAGAACGCCATCCGCGTTGCGTGAAAGCACGCCGGCCGCTTCCAGATCGGCCCGAATCATCTCCGCGCCTTTGTCAGCCCACATACCGGGGAAAGCCTTCGCGCCGGGAAGGAACAGAGCCATCCGCACCTTGAGGTCTGCCGCCAGTTCAGGGCGCAGGGGTAGCGTGTCCTCCTTCCCGTTCTTGGCGTCCTCCGCCCGGATAGTGATGGTGGCCGGTTCGGAGTCGAAGTTGAACGAGGCGCGAGTGAGGCTGCGGCATTCAGACCAGCGAAAGCCAGTCTCGACGGCTGTACGGTATAGCAAGGCTCGGTCGGAACCGGTCATGCCGTGGACAATGCCCCCCGCTTCCGCAGCAGCCAGGAGCAAGCCAAGCTCCTCAATGTTGTAGGGGTGGCGCTCATACCGTCGATCCGCTTTGGCGTTCAGAAGCGCAACAAAGGCGAGGGGATTCTCCGCCAGACGCTTTTCCTTGAATAGCCATCCCGTGAGACTTTTTACTGCGCGAAGGTGATGGTTGATGGTGGCCACCGCACGTCCGGCCGTGCGCTGTTCGACAAGCCACTGATTCAGCGATGTGGAAGATATGTCCGACAGCGTTCGCCAGCCGCATTTGCCGCAAACCTTGGTTGCCTTGGCGACAGTCTCGGTGATGTGCTTTGCTGTGTTGTCCCTGGCTTCCAGTTCCAGCCGCCAATCCTTGATGTGCGCGGCCAGAGTCTTGCCCGCCGCCGCCCGCTCGCCGGTGATGATGTTCCATTTGCCCAGCATATTGCTGATTTTGCCGGGGCAGGATTCGAGGAAACGGGACAACTCGGCGTCCGGGCCCGCCCCGGCCATGCGGAGGGCGACCAACTTCTTCAACTGGCGTTCAAGCTCGGCGCTGGCGCTCCGATCGGTGAAAGCGGCCACGCGACGAACGACGCCATCATGATCAGTAAACTCGACCGTCCATGTCGCGTCCGGCTTGGTCTTGCCGCTCTTGCCAGCACGGCGCCTTTTGAAAACGCTCATGACTTGCCCTCCTTTTCCAGTGACTCCCGCAGAGGTGGGATGATGAAGTCCATCAACTCCATTTTCATATCGTGAACTGCGGATAATCAAGTTGAAAATGATTTTACCCCGCTGTGTTCATGGTATCCCACTTATCCCGGGACGGACACCCCGCCGTAATCCAACCTTCAAGCTCGTTGCGCTGCCATCGGGCGAGCGCTCCGAGCTTTACAGGGCGCGGTGCCTTGCCGGAAGACACCAGCTTGTACCATGTCGACCTGCTCATGTCGCACATCCGCGCAGCTTCTTTCGCATCAACCAGTATGGAACCAGTTTGTGACGTCGTCATTGTTCGCTCCATCGACACGAATTTGCGTATCGTGTCCTATTGGCCGCATCAGCGGCCATCTCCTCATGCGTCCCAAACAGCCGCAACACCGGAATAGCCGAATACCAGGTTTTGGAGACGAGGCTGGAAAGATAGAACGACATGTTTGTTACCTTGGAGTTATTGTCAACGGCAGCGGGCATCATAGGCATCCATGGGCATCATTCAGCGAGCGTCATGAAGGCCCCAGAAGTACCTGCCGTCTTTGCCGAACCCGACTTTTTTGGGATTAATGCCCAAATACTCACGGGCTGTTCTGATCTCTTTTTTGGAAAAACCGGCCGCCTCACCTTCTTCTATTACCTCTGTTGCCGGGCGCTCCCCATAGGACAGCGCATTACGGATGAAAACCACGCTCTGCTTTTCGCGAGTGGGGCGAGCGATTGGCGGAGCAGGCACGATACCCTCCACCGGCTCGCCTTCCTCTTCCCGCGCCTTCCATTCCACTCTGGCAGTGTGATGTTCAGGAACGGCGTGGATACGGTACGCAATGCCTGTAGGCTTCTCCTCAATGTTTGATTTGACGACCTGGAAGACATACCCCTCTTCGGGGTCGGAGGGGTCTCCGTCGACCATAAAAGCAATCCTCACAGCATCAATGAAGGCAGTGGAGCCGCTGGCGCGGTGAACAGCCCTTTGCGCCTGCGATTTGTTGATATGGTGAATAAACATCACCGCGATTGACAGGCGTTCCGCCATTTCAGTAAGGGGGAGAAGCGCGGAACGCACATCGCCGATCTTATGGGAGTCAGCCCTCCCCAAAAAAGCGGTCACGGGATCGATGATGAACAATTGCAAATCAGGGATGGCGCGCAGGGCTACTTCGCAGCGGTACATGCAGTCAGGATCGGAGAGATTGAAATGCATAGCTGTACCGTTTGTCAGCGCCTCGCTGTCCAGCACGAAGAACTTGGAGGAGTCACCGCCCGCAGCTTCAAACCGGGGGCGAATAGTGTCCCCCACGTCGTCCTCGGCTGTGATATAGACTACAGCACCTGCGGGACAACCGAGAGAACCATCTGGCCAGATGCGGCCGGTCGTGACAACTGCGGCGAGCTCGATGGCAATCATCGTCTTGCCCAGACCGCCGCCGCCGAAAAAGCAATGCAGCTTGCTCTTCGCAAGATACCGACACCACAGCCAGTTCACCGCAGTCCGTTGGACATCGGATAGACACATTATGGGCCAGTTGGTTGTTGTATCTGTTCCATCCATAACATATCCTTCAGCCCGAGATCAGGCGGCCAAGGTCGCTCATCGTATAACTGCTGTGACTCACGACCATGACCGCCTGTAAAAGGAACTATCCAATCACAGTGTTACCCGGAAAGAGCATGTGGAGGACTTCGTCCCGGAGATACGGCTGCATTAGCCCCACCGCTTTTGCAATGACGTCGGGACCGTAACTCTGGACGTTTTTAAGTACGCTCTTGGCCGCGTCCAGCATCTTCTCTTCCGAGGATTTTTGGGACTTCATCTTGCCCGCCACTTCGATGAAATCACCGGACTCGCGCGCTTTCATCCAGGCAGCAACAGTATGGCGCTCCACCCCACACATGGCCGCCATTTCCTGGATGGTGTACTTCCCCACTCCCCCACTCGCGAGAATGGCCCGAAAAAGCTCTTTTTTGGCTTTATTGGTCATAGGGAGCGGCCCTTGGTTTTCTTCGCCGCCAACGATGATGGCGTCTTCAGCCGTGCCTTCGAATACGTCGCACACAGTATCTGTCTTTCCGAGACCAAGGTCGGCTGCAATCCGGTGATGCCCGCTCCCGATGTGATAATTCCCATCCGCGTCACGAATAACACGGGGGTGAGGAGGCTCCGTCAACTCCCGCATCTCTTGGTAAAGACGGACTTTCTTTGGATCAAGCTCTCTGCCGGCGGGCTGGCACGCATTCAGAGACGAGATCTGGAGAGAGAGGCCAATCCCAACCGGTTTCAACGTCGACAAATGCCGGGACGAAGAAATTGAATTGGGAGCCGCCAAAGACGTCGAGGAGTTGGCTGTATTCCTCCTCTGAGGGTTACGTTTCCGGGTCGGCTTTACCGCAATCGGTACCTTTGCCTCAGTGTCATCGATGGCAGGATCATCCGGCGCGGTTTCCGGCCCGTGCTCAGCGGCAGTGACAGTGGCCTCACTCTGAGCCATATCCAAAACCTCGTGCGGATCATCGGAATTCGTGTTATTCATTTTCATCCTCCTGGGCATAATTGCCTTTTTCAAGGACATTTTTCCTAGACACATTCCGGCTCTTGTCATAGAGTTCCAGAGCGTGTCGTAATTCTTCATACTGCTTCTGGTTCCAGAGGCGGCGCCCTCCCACCAGAGGTACATCGGGGAGAAGGCCATTGCTGAGCAGATAGCTCAATCTGTAGCTTTTGACGCCAAGACTCGAACAGACTTCCTTGAGCGTGCGCAACTCGTCTTCCATATCGGCTCCTTTCGGCGATTTTTGTCATGACCACGACAACAGTTCCGTCGCTCATAGGGAAAATTCGGCTGAGATTTCTTTATTTTTTATATTCATCTTTCATATAAGGGGTTGTGAGCTGATGCGCCTTGAAAACACGCATGCCATCCAAGTAGAAACCAAAAAAATCGTCTACGGAACCCCGGTATGCGGTGAGTTCGACACCGAGTGCTGGCCCTATCTCTTTTCCGATGAAAGCATTGGGAGCATTATTGCATTGGGGCAGCAGGAAGCCTTGGAGAGATACAAGGCAGAGCCGGAAGCGATTAAAGCCGTGTCTGGGCGAACACCAGAAAGATTTTTCGGTTATTTTCAGCGAGTCATGGAGGAGGGTAACAAAAGCAAAAAGGTTTCATCTTTTCCCTTGAAGATAATGAAATTCCACGGGGTTAGATTAAATCGAAAAATATCCTTCAATTTCACGCAGCAAGCGTTTGGCGGCGAAAGCATCGACATTGTCGCCCTCTTTGAAGGCGCGATTGATGAATCCATTAGTAAATTCAAAGATAGAATGGCAAGTATTATTTCATCTAGCGATAGACTCCATTGGTTTGAGAATGAGATGACCCGCATATTTCGCCTTGAGAGGCATACAATGCGCCGCAGTATCTCCCAAATTCCCGACAATCCAGCTAGTTATAAAGATTATCAGAGAAAACTGCTCTCAATGAACCCGAAAGACGTGATTCGAGAATTGGCCAACGCAAGAAAAGATGCAAAAAACGTCGATAGATGCCGAAATTCAGAATACTTTATTGATGACATGTACTATCCGATGGTGGAACTCCCGTATTTTTACGGGGTGCTGAAAATTTTCGACTCCGAAGTTATTTCATTCAAGTCATACTTATCCAGGCGATTTTGTACCTGTTTTCTGCACTCTCAGCAACGTTTCTTGGATCACATTATTCCTGCACTCCATCCGATCTGTGAACTCTTCCTACGTTCACGCAGATTCATGTCCATCGCAAAACAAGCATACCAAGAGGACGCTCAGAATTTTGAAGCTCTCCTTGGGGCTTTTTGGGCAGCAGCAAACATATATCGTTACTATTGCGACGTTATTCGGACAACAGATTCAGAGCGTAAAAAGACCTCTAAAGATGAAGCGTATGCATATGAGAGGTGGTCCAAGGAAATGGAAGCGATAAAGGGTTTGCACCCTAACACGATACCGGAAATAGAGTTGCAGTGATCGCGTTGCTTCGCTGTGGTAGTTTTCCCATGCTTCTGCTATTTTCTCCATGGTAGTTTTTACGGACATCACATGATATCTTATGCATGCCTCTCCCATAGGGCGAACGATTCCTCCATCATCTCAATGATAAGCTCCGCTGAAATCAGGTCGCACTGCGCCGACGCGTGAGCACACAATGCCACCATCTCGGCTGCTACCTCCTCGCGCACTTCCGCCGTTGACCACGCGGGCGCAAAGGCGCTGAGCCAGTTTATCACGACCTCGCGAATATAATTGTGACCGCCGATTTGTCCACCCAGTTCCCGGTGGGCGATTGTCGCCTCCGCGTTGCCGAGCATGTCGAGGAAACGCTCGCGCCATGATGACGGCAGGAAGAATTCCAGACGGTTGTCCTCTGTCCCGCGAAGACCCAGTCCTAGGTAGCGGTCTATGGCGTTGACTGTCAGGCCACCGTCCACGCCCATCGCGCCATCTGTCAACTCCGCCGACTGAACAGCAAGGTCGACGATTTGAGTTTTCGGCTCCGTGTCATGCAGCTCCAGTCCGGCTTTCGTCAGCAACCCCTGTATCTCCGCTATCAATGTTCTGGCTTCGCGTTTGTCCATGAATCCGAACACGCACAGGTCGTCGGCATAGCGTACATAGGTGAGCTGGTCGCCGAGCAGCCTCTGTAATGGCACGTCCAGTGTGTCATGAAGCAGGATATTGAGAAACAGCGGGCTGAGCGGGCAGCCTTGCGCGAGACCCTTTCCCGCCCGCGCATATTCGTTACGCTGAATAAAGCGCCGTAGCAGTTCCATCGTGCGCGGACACCCGATGTACCGCGACAGGGTGCGAATCAGGGCGACGTGATTGACATTGTCGAACGCTTTCCTGATGTCAGCGCACAGGACGATTTTCCCGGGGCTGTGCGGGTAGCTGTTTTGCAGATCAGCCAGGGCGTCGAACCGTTCCTTATCAGTTCTGAACCCCATGCTGGCGGGCAGGAAGATTTCCTCGAACATGGGGCCTAGCACCAAGACAGCCGATTTGGCCACCGTTCTGTCCAGAACCGTCGGGAGGGAAAGAACGCGTACCCCGCCGTCCGATTTGGATATTTCCACTCGCCGGAGCGGATCAGGCTTGAAGCCGGTGCCGGGCTTTCTCTTTATTTTGAGCACAATGCCCTTGAGCCACCGCATTGCTTCCCGGGTGAGCCTGTCGTTGTTCCTGCCGCCGGTGATAACGTCGCTCCAGAAGCCTTTCTGGACAATCTCGTATGGCGAGAATTCAAACAACCTGTCACAGAGAGCGTTTCGGCAGACAGCGGAAACTGCCTGCCCAATGCATTTCACCACCTCACGGGACAACCTTTCCAGAGCTTTGATCATGATGCCGGCGTCTCGTCGCATGTCCAGGCATTCCTGGCTGAACCTGAGTATGTGAATCCCGTTTTTCATCGGCCTCAACTCGTAGCCTTGATACCGTTCCTGCTGCGTCAAATCCCGCATTTCTGTGGGGCGCATCTTCAGGAAGTGATCCGGCGGGATCGTATCCATACTGACCCTCTCCTTTCCGTTCTGCAACGAAAACGCGCTCACCCTGTGTTGACGCTGCGGATCGCAGGCCAGCAACAACGCCGAGACCTGCCATGCGGGCGCATCGGGGAAAACGGTATCGGAAAACCGAGGCCGCTTGTGACCGTACAAGCGGCAGGCTTCAGCCCATTTGCGGTAGACGTAGGCTCGCCAGAGCTCGTCGCGCCGGACACCGTCAAGCCCGGCGGCATTTCCGTGCCCACTGTCATAGGCCGCTTTGAGGGTTCTTTCGTCCGCAATGAGCTCAAACATGTTCCGGGCGAATGTGTTCCTCCGCCAATCGGCAAGCGGCGATATTCGACCCAGATCACGCGCATCCTTTTCGAGAAGATCGTAATACGTGGATGCGGACATTTTGTGGTCGTTGTAGCGCCTACCTTTCCGTCGCCGCCGCCAACGTGAGCCTCTCTCCGTATACTCTGTCAAAGCATATCCTCCATAAAGGAGCGTTTTTCCTTACTGTACAGGCATATCCGGTTGATTACTGGTTCAATCAAACATCTTGTTTTCATGAGGATCATCAGGTCTGTTTGTAGTGAAAATCTGAAATTTTCGGTGAAGGCGGAGCCTTCCGTGGTGAACGCGTCTTGAGCAATTATCCAATACTCTCGGCGCTCCATGCGGAAAGAACGATATGTGGAAAGCAAAGTCATGGAAACGTGGTTGCAGTTGCGGTGGTTGCGGTTGCGGTTGCGGTAGTGGTGGCGGTTGCGGTAGTGGTTTGAGGTGGCGGTAAGGCGGTTGCGGTGCATATGGTGAAAGCCTGCCAAACCAGTGCCGACCCGGTCACACCCCAAACGGTGAATATGGGTGATGCCGATGCTGCTCCATTCCATGTTTTCCAGATCGTCTGCTCCTGTTGCGCCCGGCCCTGTGGGGCTTTCGGGGTGATAAAGGCCATGCTGACAGCGGAGCCCGCCCCAGGCGATAGCCTGCGGCAGAATGGAAGCGACGGTGTAGTAGGCATGCGCTGTCATCGCGGGGTTCCTTGCTGCTCCATTCTGGGGGAACTGCCAGTAAGCCTTCCGATTATTTTGCGGTTTTTCCTTTCCACCGGACCGCGACCGGCAAAAACGACCAAAGGAAAAAGACCTATTGAGGTCCTCATGAACATGATCATGATTCCACATAATCCCTGCCCCCACCTCAATACGGCATGGAATTTTTTGACCTGAATAGGTCTGATGCTCTTGAACCGCACCTACGGTACACATAAAAAATATGTATGAAACACCTGTAAAATGGGGAGAAACATGCAAAACGCTCCTGTGGGAATGGGAAAATTTCCCCCTTCCAATCGACACGCCTATATGGATGCGGATGCGGTCAAACGTCTGGTGCGCTCTGTGAAAGCCGGTCTGGAGCACACGGCAAACCTTGAGCGAAAAGGCGATGGCTGGCGCTTGAGGGTCAAATTCGTGATGCCGGACGGAAGCAGTGTCCGCCGGGCAATAACCCTGCCGGATGCGGAGACTGCGGAGTGGGTTGGCGGGTATATCGAGAGAGCGCGGCTGGAAGCAGCAAAGCGGCGTTCCCGTCTGAAAAACCGGAGTCCCTCAAAACGAGAACCTGCAAAAGGAGAGCAGCCATGAACAATCTTTATGACGCTGTCAAAGCGCCGGGTACAAGCTGTGAAAACATACGATTGTTTTCCACAAAGGACGACTTCCCCGCCACTGTTGACACTCTGTTTTTTTTCCCCATACCGCACGGCCACACGCTGGTCGAGGCGCTCCATGACGTGCGGCCGGTGCAACCCTTCAAAAAGGAGTCTGAAAATGGATGAAGAACAGGAACCTCCGTGCTCCACGGATCCTTGCGAGGCGGAAAACACGCTGCGGTTCCCGCCGCGCGAGCAAACCCTGGACGAATATTTCGAGAAGGAGCGGCAGAACAGCCTCCGTGTTTACGCTCCAATATTTTTGGGAACCTTGGCCCAGCGGCGCGTCACGCCGCTGGACGAGACCGCTCCCGAGGATCTGCCGGATGCGGCCGATGCCATTCTCCTTGCCCATTCCGCCAGGATGGTGATCCGAGCTGTTGCGAAGGTCGAGCAGGCTTGGGGGAAGTGGGACGGCAGTTGCTGGGATTTTGATACCGTACCTTTATCCTATGCCATGCAGGTGCTGCTTAAGCAACGGGATCATGCGGTGGCATTCTTCCACAAGATTCGGGAGACGCAGGCGCGAATCCAGCATTTGGGGTCGATCTGCGACAGGGGCAAGACCCAGTCCCAGTCAAAGCCGCGTCTGCCCCGTGCCAGGAGGAAGGGCGTCGTTGGCTAAAAAAAAGATGCATTTGAATGATATCTCTTTATAAAATATTGCGTTACAAGCAGATTTACCCGTTTTTCGGGCGAGTGTGCTGGTGATTTTACCATTATGCGTGCAATCAGTACGGTTACCCGTACTGAAAGACAAAGGCACCCTCCGTTATGCATTCGGAGGGCGCCCGAGTCGTCAGTCCTTGCCGAGATACGACAGCACGCTCAATACGATGAGCAGGTCGTCGATGAGCCCTACTACGATGATGAAGTCAGGGCACAGGTCGAACGGTGATATGCAGTACAGCAGCGCGGAGATGACAATTGCCATGTTGGTGCAGGTCAGTCCGTCATCAAGTAGCATCTGCCATAGCTCGTTTGCCTTCTCGGCCAGGCGGCTGTCCTTCACCTCGGCCACCCAGCGTGTGAACTCGGCGAGGACGCGGTTCCGCGCCCACGCCGTTTTTCCCGATTCGATCCAACTGGACGACCAAAAGCCGCCAGTAGGGGTATCACAGGGTTCGCTTGTGTATTCGGCCATGCAGTCTCCTCTCCATGAGTATATTTCGATGTAAGGCGAGATAACAAGCTGACAGGCGTTTACTCGTCGCCGTCGGGTCTGGGATCGTTGTACTCCGGCGGCTTGCCGTCCCACATCCAGAACATCCAGCCGTTCGACACGCCCTTGCGGCCGAGGTTCTGGTCTGTACGCTGCTGCTCGGTGGCGGCGATCATGGCCTCGCTGAACGAATCGCAGACCGTGCCTTGCGCCGCCCCGGAGGTAATGCGGATCTGCTTCCCGGATTTGAGGCGCTTGGCGGCGGGGATGATCTCGGCGGTGTAGGTGATGCCGTAGTAGTCGGCGGAGAGGATCGTACCCGTGTCCGGCCAATCCCGCTCAATGTGGCGGCGACGGCGGCTCTCATCGTCGTCCTCAAGCTGCTCCGTCCTCGCAGCCCCGGCGACAGGTTCGGCGACCACGGCATCGGACTGCGGAAGCTGGGAGAGAATGAAGCTCACGTCCTCCACCGGCATGGCGGCGAGGGTTTGCTGATACAGGTTTTCCATTTGCATGTCCTTTACTGGATGTGGCGATGGTTGTTGGCAAGGAGTGACTGGAGCTGGCGCATCACGGTCTTGGGGAGCTGATCGAGGGAGTTGACCACGACGGAGCGGTGATGCAGATCGGCGACGCAGTTTTCGAGGATGCCCACCAGCGCCACGTCGATGCCGGCCCGCTCCACGCGCTTGATGCTGTCCTTGGCATGCTGGAACGTCGCCGCATCGTCGTGGAGACCGACCTCCGGCCTGCCGTCCGTGAGGACAAACAGCACTTTGCGTTCCTCACGGCGGACGGCGAGTTCCCGCGCGGCGAAGAGGATGGACTCGCCCAGCGGCGTCAGATACTGACTGCGCATATGATCGAAGCGTCCCGAGGTGCTGCGGAATGATTCGCCAAAGCGTTTGAAATGCGTGTGCCGCAACGGGGCGATGCGATACGAGGAGACAAGTTCTTCAAAACTCATCCCGGTTTTCGCCTCCGTGTCCACTTCGTAGCAATCCGGCTCTCCCGTGCTGAACCCCACCACGGCGCAGGGGATGTCGAGACGGGACAGCGCTTCGCAGAAAACCAGCGCCGTGTTGGCGGCGAGTTTGATCTTCTGCCCGTCCATGCTGCTCGATTGATCCACCAGCAGGGTGACGGCTGTGTGCAGGCGCTTCGTCCGGACGCGCTCGCGGAACACCCGCTCGGCGCCGGAGCTTTCCTCTCTCGACGTGGCAAGACAGTACAGCGCGCGCGGGTTGATGCGCCCCGCCTCCTTGTCGCCGAG
>QMCD01002107.1_pt1 | contig 11311 bp, 7 predicted proteins | sample 1821841 | NCBI WGS metagenome assembly QMCD01 (sample SAMN01991225, study PRJNA193472) | Termite gut metagenome, whole genome shotgun sequencing project. | isolation source: worker | host: Macrotermes natalensis | reverse complement strand
AAGGATTTCAACCGTATTGCCGACCTCTACTACGCAAAGTTGACCGAACTCTACGGCGCGGCGAACTACTACGCCATCGACCCCTTCCACGAGGGTGGTAGCACCGAGGGCGTCGACCTCGACCTGACCGGGAAAGCTATTATGGGCGCGATGAAGAAGGTGAACCCCGACGCCGTGTGGGTTGCGCAGGCGTGGGGGGCGAACCCGCGCCCCGAGATGATCGGGAGTATGCGGCGGGGCGACCTGCTGGTGCTCGACCTATTCAGCGAGAGCCGCCCGATGTGGGGAGGCATGGAGTGGTCGGCGTGGCACAGGCCCGACGGCTATGGCCAGCACGACTGGATATACTGCATGTTGCTCAACTTCGGCGGCCGCACGGGGCTGCACGGCAAGATGACCCCCGTGATCGACAACTACTACGACGCCGTGGCGCACCGCAATGGCGAGACCCTGCAAGGCGTGGGCGCGACTATGGAGGCGATCGAGAACAACCCCGTGATGTACGAACTGCTCTATGAACTTCCCTGGCGGGCTGAGAGGTTCACGGCGGCTGAGTGGCTCGAAGGGTATGTAGGGGCGCGTTACGGCCGTGCCGACGGCGAAGTCGTGCGCGCGTGGGACATCCTCTCGAAGACGGTCTACAACTGCCCTTCACGATCGACTCTGGAGGGAACTGTCGCGAGTGTTTTTGCAGCAAATCCCTCGTTGAATATACGCAATGTGTCGTGCTGCTCGATCGTGCAGCCGTTCTACGATACCGACTCTGTGAGGATGGCGGCCGAGGCTATGCTTTCCGTGGCTGAGCAGTACCGTGGCAATAACAACTTCGAGTACGATCTGGTCGATATCGTGCGCCAGACCGTTGCCAACCGTGCCTACTATCTGCAACTCGACATCGCCGCAGCGTTCAACGCGGGCGACAAGGCATCGCTCGCCAGCCTCTCCGCCCGGTTCCTCGACCTGCTCATGGCCCAGGACAGGCTTCTTGAGACCCGTCCCGAATTTATGCTCGGTACATGGACCGGACAGGCGCGGAAGATAGGCGCGGTGGCGGCCGAGAAAGACCTGTACGAGTGGAACGCCCGCACCCAGATCACGGTATGGGGCAACAGGTCGAGTGCAGGAATGCTTCACAACTATGCCTACAAGGAATGGTCGGGCGTGCTACGCGACGTCTACTATCCGCGTTGGGAAGCCTTCCTTGTCGAACTCGCCGCCGCGCTCGACGAGGGCCGCGAACCCCGCCGTCCCGACTACTTCGGCATGGACGAGGAGTGGTGCAGCCTCACCGGCCACTATCCTTCTGCCCCCTCGGGCAACGCCATAGATACAGCCACCGAAGTTTACGAAACGATGGTGAAATAGCGATTGGAACTTGTTGGTATCTTTTCGCTATCTTTGCCTTCATAAAATCGAAGATACATTATGAAAAAGGAATACATGCCCTATGTCGAAAAGCTGATCGAACTGGCGATCGCGGAGGACATAGGAGATGGTGACCACACATCACTGGCGTCGATACCGCATGATGCACACGGTCGTATGCGCCTGCTGGTCAAGCAGGAAGGTGTGATCGCGGGGATCGAGGTCGCACGAATGGTCTTCCGCAGGCTCGATCCCGGGGTGGTGTTCGAACAGCTTATCGAGGACGGCGCGAGGATAGCGTACGGCGACGAGGCATTCCTGGTAGAGGGGCGCATCGTATCGCTCTTGCAGGCCGAGCGCATAGTGCTCAACATCATGCAGCGGATGAGCGGCGTGGCTACCGAGACGGCGCGTTATGTGACGCTGTTGGACGGGCTGAAGACCAGGGTGTTGGATACCCGCAAGACCACGCCCGGAATGCGCGTGCTGGATAAAATGGCGGTCAAATTGGGCGGCGGAGAGAACCACCGGATGGGGTTGTTCGATATGATCCTGCTGAAGGATAATCATATAGACTTCGCAGGCGGTATCGTTCCGGCGATCAGGCAGGTGCGCGAGTACCTTGCAGAGACCGGCCGTACGCTGCCCATCGAGGTGGAGGTGCGCACGCTCGAAGATATAGATAAGGTATTGGCCGAGGGAGGCGTCGACCGGATAATGCTCGACAACTTTTCGGTGGAACTTACGCGCGAGGCGGTGAAGAAAATTGCCGGACGCATTGAGATCGAGTCGAGCGGAGGGATAACCTTCGACACGATCCGCGCTTATGGCGAATGCGGCGTCGATTTCGTATCGGTCGGGGCGCTCACACACCAAATCAAGAGCCTCGACATGAGCCTTAAAGCAGTGACTTTGTAATGGTTAAATAATATGAGATATCTATTTTCTTTTTTGATTTTTTGCTTTGCATTCTCTGCCAGCGGGCAGTACATGTTCGACTATTCGGATATCCGGGGCGGGCGTTTTAGGGCAAGGACTGTTTCGGGCGTGCGCTCGATGAACGACGGTGAACACTACACTGTGAACGCCGACGGACGAATCGATAAATACAGTTACAAAACCGGCGCGCTCGTGGCGACGATATTCGATATCAAAGACCACCCGGCGATCGGTGGACGCATGGCGGGTTACGAGTTCAGCGCCGATGAAAGCAAGATGCTGATAACCACCGATCCGCGACCGATCTACCGCCACTCCTACACGGCCGACCACTGGGTTTACGACGTCGCGTCGCGGACTGTGCGCAGGCTGACCGAGGCGGGGCGCGAGCAGGTTGCGGCGTTCTCTCCCGACGGCATGAAGGTTGGGTTCGTGCGCGGAAATAATGTTTATTACGTCAACCTGGCCGATCACGAAGTGCATGCCGTGACTGCGGACGGACGACCGAACGAGATAATTAACGGCCATGCCGACTGGGTTTACGAGGAGGAGTACGGCTTCACGCAGGCGTTCGAGTTCTCGCCCGACGGTGGTTCGATAGCCTACCTGCGTTTCGACGAGAGCGATGTGCCGCAGTATTCGATGGAGATATGGGGCGAGCGGCTCTACCCAGCGCTCTACACCTATAAATATCCGAAGGCCGGCGAGCGGAACTCGATCGTGGAGCTTCATGTCTACAATATCGCGGGAGGGCGCACTACGAAAGTGGACACCGGAGCCGAGACCGACCAGTATATCCCGCGCATCGGCTGGACGCCAGAGGGACGGCTCTTTTTCTACCGCGCCAACCGCCTGCAAAACCATTTCGAACTGCTCACCGCCGACGCTTCGGGTGCGAGCAGCGTACTATACAGCGAGCGCGACAAGCGCTATGTCGAGCGGCCGAATGCCGAGACGGTGACCTTCCTGCCGCGCGGCCGTTTCCTCGTGAAAAGCGAGCGCAGCGGGTATATGCACCTCTATGTCCACAATGAAAAGGGCGCGGTGACCGACACCGTGACCCGCGGTAACTGGGAGGTTACGGGCCTCGTCGAAGTGGACGGCGACCGTGTCTATTATATGTCGAACGAGGGTTCCCCGCTGCGCAACAACCTGTGGAGCGCACGCCTCAGCGGGAAGGGCAAAACGCGCCTGACCGGGGACGAGGGTACGTTCCGCATCGAGCCGAGCCGGAGAATGAAGTACTTTATCAGTTACTTCTCCAACGTCTCGACGCCCAACCTCGTACGCCTGCACGACTCGCGCGGCAAGGAGCTGAGAGTACTGGAGGACAACGCTTCTTTGCGCGAAACGCTCACGGCGCGCCGCGTACCCCGGAAAGAGTTCTTTACGTTCAAAACGCAATACGGCAACACGCTGAACGCCTGGGCGATAAAACCGCTCGACTTCGATCAGACGAAAAAATATCCGGTTCTGATGTACCAGTACAGCGGCCCGGGATCGCAGGAGGTTACCGACGGCTTCTCGATGGACTGGTACGACGTGCTGGTGCAGGAGGGCTATATCGTCGTGTGCGTCGACGGGCGCGGCACGGGCGGACGAGGGGCCGAGTTCCGCAAATGCACCTACGGCAGTCTGGGCGAATTGGAAACCCTCGACCAGATCGAGGCCGCGCGCTGGCTCGCATCGCAAAGCTGGGTCGACGCCGACAGGATCGGGATCTATGGCTGGAGCTATGGCGGGTTCATGGCCCTGAACTGCATGCTCAAGGGCGGCGGGCTGTTCAAAATGGCGATCGCGGTCGCACCGGTGACCTCGTGGCGGTTCTACGACACGATATACACCGAGATATACAACGGCCTGCCGCAGGACAATCCGCGCGGGTACGATGAAAATTCGCCCATAAACTTCGCGAAAAACCTCGATGGCAGGCTGCTGCTCGTCCACGGCACGGCCGACGACAACGTCCACGTACAGAACACATACCGGATGGCGCATGCGCTCACTGCCGCGAACAAGCAATTCGACATGCGCATCTACACCGACGACAACCATTCGATGGTCCCCGGCGGGATGTACAATGTGCGCGAGATGATGGTGGGGTATACGCTCGAAAATCTTTAGGTATGTCTACTCGCATTAGCGATTTCGGCCAAAAATCGTATATTTGTTTTTCAAAAACGGCATAACAGATGAAAATTGCTATCGTAGGAACTGGATACGTGGGCCTGGTCACCGGGACGTGCTTTGCCGAAATGGGGGCCGAGGTCGTGTGCGTAGACGTGGACAAGGCGAAGATCGAGAAGCTCCGCAAGGGCATTTCACCGATATACGAACCGGGGCTCGACGACCTGCTGGCCAAGAATATGGCGTCGGGAAGGCTTGTTTTCTCGACCTCGCTGGCCGAGGTGTTGGAGGAGTGTGAGATCGTTTTCACAGCGGTAGGAACGCCTCCCGACGAGGACGGTAGCGCCGACCTGAAATACGTGCTCGAAGTGGCGCGCGAGGTTGGTCGGGCAATGCAGTCGTATAAGTTGGTAGTGACGAAGAGTACCGTCCCCGTTGGTACGGCGGCGAAGGTTAAGGCCGCGATCGCCGGGGAATTGGAGCGCCGCGGCGTAGAGATACCGTTCGACGTGGCTTCGAACCCCGAGTTTTTGAAGGAGGGCAGCGCGGTGAAGGACTTCATGTACCCCGACCGGGTGGTGGTGGGCGTGGAGAGCGAGACGGCCCAGGAGATACTCACGAAACTCTACCGGCCGCTGTTGCTCAACAACTTCCGGGTGATTTTCATGGACATACCCTCGGCCGAGATGACGAAATACGCCGCCAATGCTATGCTTGCCACACGCATCAGCTTTATGAACGACATCGCCAACCTGTGCGAACTTGTCGGCGCCGACGTGAATATGGTACGGCAGGGTATCGGCAGCGACACGCGAATCGGTAACAAATTCCTATATCCGGGCTGCGGCTATGGCGGGTCGTGCTTCCCAAAAGACGTGAAAGCCATTATACACACCGCCGACCAGCACGGTTACGATATGCGGGTGCTCAAGGCAGTCGAAGAGGTGAACGAGGAGCAGAAAAAACTGCTATTCCTCAAACTCTCGGAACGCTTCGGCGGCGACCTGCGCGGCCGGAAGATCGCAATGTGGGGGCTGTCGTTCAAACCCGAGACAGACGATATGCGCGAGGCGCCGTCGATAGTACTCGCCGGGTTGCTCCGCGAGGCCGGGGCGGAGGTAGTGGCCTACGACCCGGTGGCAATGGAGGAGGCTCACCGCATTCTAGGCGACACGATCAAATACGCCAAGGATAAATACGAAGCGCTGATCGACGCCGACGCCCTGCTGATGGTTACCGAATGGAAAGAGTTCAGGATGCCGTCGTGGGAGACCATGCGCAAACTGATGCGTGAGGCGGCAATCTTCGACGGCCGCAATATCTACGACCGCGCGGAACTCGACGCGGAGGGGATCGCTTATTACTGCATCGGAGGCTAAGAGCTTGTTTGGAAAATTCCAAACAAGCTCCAAGCATCGTTATGCGTCATCACGCTTTATCGGCAAACGGGAAGAAGACTTTGACCAGCAGGAAAAGCGTGGTGAGCAGCCAGATCACGATCCCCGCCCATGAAAGCACCTGCAACAGTTTGGTCGTTACCGATTTGCGTGAGATGAACGAGCCTTCGTCGAATATGACGCTCACCTTTGGATAATGGAATGCCAGTTTCCGGTCGTAGTCGCGGATTTTCTGTTTATATGTATTCATATATTCGAGCCCGCTCCTTATCTTCAACAGGAACATATAATTGATAAAGAGTCCCCCTATGCCGATTATCAATAACAGGGGGTACGATTCGGTCGGAAGGTCTTTGTTATAGAAGAACGTGAGGACGGCTATGAGCGCGAACAGTATGGTGCACTGATGCCCTATCTTGGTCCAGTTGAGGTTGTCTTCATGCGTATAAAGGTCGATAAAGTTCGAGACGCGTGTCGACATTGTCTGGCCCACGTCGTCTGCTCCGTCGTGTATGTTCATCAACCGTATATCGTCGCGGAAGTCTTTGTCGTCATAGGCCGGACGTATCCACGCCGCGCGTTTTCTCGTTTTACCGTCGCGGTCGGGCTCGGGGACGAAGTTGAGGAATTCCGAGAACCCGCGCCTTTTATGGAACTCGCAGCTTATTTTATTGAAGGGTTCGGTCACGACGGTGGCAACGGCCGGCCTGTCGCGGGGTATGACCGAGAAGAGATGTTTATAGAGCACCGTGGCCACGCCCATATTCGCCGCATCGGGGGAGACAAATATCTGTTTTATCAGTACGAAGTCTTTCCTGACGACATATTTCAGCAGCGAATTGTTCTTATCCTCCGGCGGGATGTTCATGCTTTCATAGGCCATTAGCACGCCCGTTATCTTTCCGTTGTCGGTCATCTTGAAAAAATATTCATAGATATCCACGAAACGGCGATAATCATCTTCCGAGAAACCGGAGACGAGGAACCCGTCCCCAGCTCGCGCGCCGCGTTTGTCCAACAACAATTCATTCTGCAAGGCTGCGATCTCCGGAATGTCGGCTAAAACTACTTTCGAAATCTCCATATTGCTGATCTTTTTGACGATTATCTACAAATATAGTCAAAATAGTCGATTTTCATTAAATCTTACCGTCTCTTCGATCGTGGCCGTGAACGGCTGCCGTTCCGGATAATGATGGGCGGAGATTAGGCCGCTTCGAAAAATAGCGTTACCTTTGCGGGGTACGATAATGTAAAACCAATCTTAATCGCATGTCATACAATCTGTTAAAAGGAAAGAAAGGGCTGATATTCGGAGCGTTGAACGAGCAGTCGATAGCATGGAAGGTGGCCGAGCAGGCCGTGGCCGAGGGTGCGGAGATAGTATTGACCAACACCGCGGTCTCGATCCGCATGGGGACGATCGACGAGCTTGCCGCACGGTGCAACGCAATGGTCATACCGGCCGACGCGACCAGCGTGGAAGACCTCGAAAACCTGTTCGACCGCACGATGGAACACTTCGGCGGCAAGTTCGACTTCATCCTTCACTCGATCGGCATGTCGCTCAACGTGCGCAAGGGCCGCACATACGACGACCTCGATTACGACTACCTTGCCAAGACGCTTGATATTTCGGCCATCTCGTTCCACAAGGTGATGCAGGTGGCGCGCAAAAAAGACGCGATCAACGACTGGGGTTCGATCGTCGCACTGTCATACATCGCCGCCCAGCGCACCCTCTATGGATACAACGATATGGCCGATGCGAAGGCGCTTCTGGAGTCGATCGCGCGTAGCTTCGGGTATATCTACGGCCGCGAGAAGAAGATACGAATCAACACCGTATCGCAATCCCCCACCCCTACCACCGCTGGCAGCGGCGTAATGGGAATGAACGACCTGATGGACTTCGCCGAACGCATGTCGCCGCTCGGGAACGCCTCGGCGCTCGACTGTGCGAACTATGTGATCGCGCTCTTCTCCGACCTCACGCGCAAGGTGACCATGCAGAACCTCTTCCACGACGGCGGGTTCTCTAGCATGGGTATGAGCCGCCGCGCTATGGGCACGTGGGGCAAGGGGCTCAGCATGGAGTTCAACGATGTGCAGAGCAACCGGTTCCCGTTCGGGAAGGACGAGGAGTGATCGGTTGTTAGTGATCGATTGTGGCCGCGCGTGAAGCGCGTTTTTGACAAGCTGACTATAAGGTGGTTACAGTGAGGATCAAACCCTTTGACTCCACAATTAACACTTATTGTCAGTGTATTACAACATTTGTACACAAAAAATACACACTCAATTGCGAGTGTGTATTTTTTTCAATACTATTTTTATCGTTTACTTCCTCTTTTGTGCCGCCGAGTGCCGCGACGCACTCAATTACCACCTTATCGAATTGCTCACTCCGGGCTTACGCGCACGATGCCTGGCGGTGGCTGTGGTAGTTCTATTCTTTCATCATTCCCCTCCATAACCATTTACATAACCTTCTCACGAAGTTATCCCTCCTGTATTGCCTATCGAAACATCAGCCCCGGATCACCCCAAATAAGGCTTGAGGTGCTTGCTACGTGCATTGTGGCGCAGGCGACGGATCGCTTTCTCCTTAATCTGGCGGACACGTTCGCGCGTGAGCCCGAATTTCTCGCCTATTTCTTCGAGGGTCATCTCCTGGCATCCGATCCCGAAAAAGTATTTTACTATATCCTTCTCGCGGTCGGTGAGTGTCGACAGTGCGCGTTCGACCTCGGTGGCCAGCGACTCGTTTATCAGCCCGCGGTCGGCGTTGGGTGAATCGGTGTTCACCAGCACGTCCAACAGCGAATTATCCTCGCCGTCGGCGAACGGTGCGTCGACCGAAACGTGGCGGCCAGATACGCGCAGGGTGTCGCTCACCTTCTCCTTCGGAAGGTCGAGCGCCCGTGCGAGTTCCTCGGGCGACGGGGTGCGTTCGTGTTCCTGTTCGAAGCGTGCGAATGCCTTGTTGATCTTATTCAGCGACCCCACCTGGTTCAGCGGCAGGCGCACGATGCGCGACTGCTCGGCCAAGGCTTGCAGGATCGACTGGCGGATCCACCAGACGGCATAGGAGATGAATTTGAAACCGCGCGTTTCATCGAACTTCTCGGCGGCTTTTATAAGCCCGAGGTTACCTTCGTTGATCAGGTCGGGGAGGCTCAGCCCCTGGTTCTGGTACTGTTTTGCGACAGATACCACGAATCTCAGGTTCGCTTTTGTGAGTTTTTCCAGCGCTTCCTGATCCCCCTTGCGGATCCGTTGGGCGAGCTCCACTTCCTCTTCGACTGTGATCAGATCCTCCTTACCAATCTCCTGCAAATACTTGTCCAACGAAGCACTCTCACGATTGGTAATGGATTTCGTGATTTTTAGTTGTCTCATGTACTATTTTGTACCTATAGTTATTTTTTCCGGCAGGGCGCAGGTGGTCGAAGCACCCTGCCGGTATCAATATCGTTCCGTCGTTCCCTTCAGTCTCTCTCACAATATTACAAACGCCTCACAGCCCATTGCAATGTTTCAAAAGCCTCCAGCCCACCTCCGCGATTATTTACTCCTTATGTTTGATCGGATAGCTCCAGTACCGTGGCCTCGGCCCGGGATACACTCCGTCTACCCGTGTTATTTTTTCGGTTATTTTCCTCAGGTCGCCGACCGAATGTACCGGCCTGCCGTTGATCTCGGTAATTACGAATCCGCGCCTTATGCCGTTTTCGCTCATCAGCCCGCCTTCCTCGACCGACCTCACCACGACTCCGCCTTTCACATCGAGTTCCTCGGCACCTTCATCCGACAGATCCCCGAACGTTCCGCCGAGGGCGTCGACAGCGAGTACGGCATCCTTCTTCATCAACTCCGCCTTACCAGCCATATTACGCAGAACCACCTCGAAATGTTTCAGCTTTCCGTCCCTTTTTATTGTCAAATCCACCTTGTCGTTCGGGCGCTTCTTCGCTATATATTCCAAAAGGGCCGCGGAATTGTCAGTGCGAACGCCGTCGATCTCGACAAGGATGTCGCCCACCTCGATGCCGGCCTCCTCTGCGCCGCCTCCCGGCTCTATCGAACCTATGTAGAGGCCGCCCGCTTCCTCGATGCCGAGTTCTTCGCCATTGGCTTCGACGAATTCCGGTGTCAGTTCATTATAACCTATCCCTATCATCGCTCGCTGCACCACGCCGTACTCCTTCAGGTCGACGACCACCTTCTGGACGATCGACACCGGAACGGCGAACGAATACCCGGCATAAGTCCCCGTGGGCGAGGTGAGGGCGGTATTGATGCCCACCAATTGCCCGCGCGTATTCACCAGCGCGCCCCCGCTGTTACCGGGGTTCACTGCCGCATCGGTCTGGATGAACGACTGTATGCTCATCCTGTCGCCGATCGAGTGCAGGTTGCGCGCCTTTGCGCTCACGATGCCCGCCGTGATGGTCGATTGCAGGTCGAACGGGCTTCCTATCGCCAGCACCCACTCGCCCAGACGCAGTTCGTCCGAATCCCCGAACGGCAGCGTGGGCAGGTCTTTTGCCTCTATCTTAATGAGCGCCACGTCCGTCGATGGATCGCGGCCCACCAACGTGGCGTCGAACATGCGGTTGTCGTTGAGCTTAACCCTCAGCCTCGTGGCATTCTCGACCACGTGGTTGTTGGTCACGATATAGCCGTCGGGGCTGATAATAACCCCGGAGCCTCCCGAGCGCCTTTCGCGCGTGGAGCCTTGTCTGCCTTCCTCCTGCGGGATGCCGAAAAAGTCGAAGAACGGGTTATACTCTCCCCGGCCGCGCACGCTCACCTCGCTGATATTCTCGATGTTCACGACGGCGCGCACGGCATTCTCGGCCGCGTAGGTAAGGTCGGGATAACCCTCCTTCTCCCACGCCGTGAAATGGGTGCCCGCCCCGCCCGAGCGGAACTCTATGTCATACGCGGACTTGTGTCCCCGGGGTTGCGTAAGTTTCGCAACGGTAAAAGCCGTCACGCCCGAAGCCAGCAGGCTCGCCGCAACGACCGCAATGATAAAATGACTTCTTTTCATAATTTATCCTCCTGAAAAAAATTAAAAACTATAAAAAGGTCAAATGTGCTTCATCCGGTAATGGTTTGTTTGTAATAGAATGCTTTTCCCCCTGAGGGGTACTATTATTAACGTCCCGAAATCCCGATTATTGCATCTTTTTCGCTATTTTTTCAGGCGGCTGTATACAACATTATGGTCGGGAAATTATCTCAAAGACGGGAAATTTGCGTATCTTGCCTCGCGAAAACGAAGAGGATGAAACGATTCGAACTCAACCGGAAAAGGCCGCTCATAATCGCCGGCCCGTGCAGTGCGGAAACGTGCGGGCAGGTGCTTGATACGTGCGCCGCGATCGCTGCCACGGGGCGGGTCGATATGCTGCGCGCCGGGGTGTGGAAACCGCGCACCAAACCGGGGACGAATTCCTCTCCGCGCTGGAGCG
>QMCD01002573.1_pt1 | contig 11318 bp, 12 predicted proteins | sample 1821841 | NCBI WGS metagenome assembly QMCD01 (sample SAMN01991225, study PRJNA193472) | Termite gut metagenome, whole genome shotgun sequencing project. | isolation source: worker | host: Macrotermes natalensis | reverse complement strand
CCATACCACGAACGAAAAGACGACGATCGACAGTGCGAGCCTTCCGACCCCTACACGGGTCACCTCGCTGTCGTATTTGAAACGAATCTTACCCAACAGGTAGAATCCCAACAGGGCGAACACAACGATCCAAATGGCCAAATAAACCTCTCTGTCGAGAATTCCCCAATGGTAGGTCTGGTCGGCCACCGAAAGGAATTTCAAGCCGAGAGCGATCTCCACGAGACCCAGAACAACCTTCACCGAGTTGAGCCAGCCGCCGCTTTTAGGCAACCGTTCCATCAGGCGCGGGAAAAACGCGAAGAGGGTGAACGGCAGCGCAAAAACGGTCGAGAAGACCAGAATCGTTACTATCGGCCTCCAGAACTCGCCCTGCATCGACTGTATCAGCGCGCTTCCGACTATCGGAACGGTACACGAGAACGAGACCAGAACAAGGGTCAGCGCGAGGAAAAACACCCCTATCAATCCCGCTCTGTCGGCATTTTTATCGGAACGGTTGAGCAACTTCGACGGCATTCGTATCTCGAACGCACCCAGAAGAGACGCCGCAAAGAGCATGAACACGGCGAAGAACAGCACGTTGGGGATCCAATGTGTGGCCAGCCAGTTGAATATGTCGGCCGTCACTGCCTCGCCGCCTCCGAACCGCGCGGCAAGCAGCAACACGGCGATGGGCAACGTGTATATCGCGATTATGAAGACTCCGAACATCAGGGCGCGGAACTTTGCCTTCGCCCGGTTCTTATCGTCTTTCAAAAAGAACGATACCGTCATCGGGATCATCGGAAAGACACACGGTGTGATGAGCGCGAAAAGGGCCCAACCCATCGCCGCGAGTATCATAGCCCACAGCGAATCGTTATTCGGACTCGCGGCAATCGCATCGCCTTGAACTGCGCCGTCGCTCGCGGTTTCTGTGTCGGATGAATATACATCGCCCTGCCCGGAGGCGTCGTGGCTACGGCTATTTGCCACCACCGCTTCTTCCTTACCAATGGGTACGCCGAATTCCCACACTCCGCGTACACAGCCCACCTCGTCGCGGCATATCTGATATTCCACTTCTCCGGCCACCTTCGCCGCCGCATCCGTGACGCGCACCTTCTGCCCGAAACGGCCCGTCGTCTCGAAATATCCGATCTCAAAGTCGAAAATCTCATCATGTTTATGCACGGGATTGCCCACTTCGAATGGTTCGCCGACAAGTTCCACTCCTTCGGAGGCGGAAAAATCGAAGCTCGTGGCCATTCCCGGAATTTCGTAAGGTCCGAGGTCGTAGATGTGCCAACCCGGCGTAATGCGAGCCTCGAACAGCACCTCGTACACCGCCTCCTCACCCTCTACGAGTGAAACGGTCGCACTCCACTCCGCGCTTCCGGCGCTGATGTCCTGTCCCCCGGCAGCGGAAAACAGCGCGGCGAATAACACTGCGCATAGAACCGACAGCGCCCTTCTCATCACTTTACCGGAGCGTTTTCGAGAGCATCCGTCAAAAAGCGCCAAAATCTTTCCACCGAAGCGATGTTGACCTCCTCGTCGGGCGAATGGGGATATCGTATGGTCGGGCCACACGAAATCATATCCATAGCGGGATACACTCCGCCAATGATGCCGCATTCGAGACCGGCGTGTACAGCCGTAATTTCGGGTTTTTCGCCGAACAGCCGTTCGTAACCCGCCGCCATAGTCTTCAGGATGGGCGAATCCATATTGGGGTTCCATCCGTCGTATGAGCCTGTGAGTTCACATTTTGCACCTACAAGCTCACACAGTGCGACTATCCTTTCGGCGACGAACTCCTTCTCGGAGCGCATGGAGGAGCGCATAAGAGCCTGCATTTTCACGACCTTGCCGTCCGACACGACGCGTGCGAAGTTGTTCGAGGTCTGTACGAGGCCGGGCATCGAAGTCGACATCTTCACCACGCCGTCGGGCACGATGCAGACCAAATCGACAAGGTTCAGGGCCGTTTTCGCAGGGATAATCTCTTTCGGATAATCGGCGGGAGCAACCTTCAGCGAAATGGTCTCCTCGATATCCTTGAACTCCCTGACAAGAGTGGCTTCCATCTGTGCCACAGACTCGGTGAGGGTCGCAAGGTAGTCGCCTTTCACGAGCAGGACTGCTTTCGCTTCGCGCGGAATGGCGTTGCGCAGGCCGCCGCCGTCTATCGAGGCGAGCAGGGCGCCTGCCGCCAAATGTGGTCTCAAAGTACGCGCCAAAACTTTGTTGGCATTGGCCCTTTGGAGAATTATCTCTATCCCCGAGTGGCCGCCTTTCAGGCCCTTAACCTCCACCGTCACTGCCTTGTACCCTTGTGGTGCGGCCTGGGCATCGTAGGGCAGTTCAATGTTGGCGTCGGTACCGCCGGCACAACCCGTACAAAGTTCATTACCGCGTTCGGAGTCGAGGTTTATCAAGATTTCGCTTCTCAATTCGCCGGCTTTCAAGCCGAAAGCGCCCACCATACCGGTCTCCTCGGTGGCGGTGAAAAGAGCCTCCAGCGGGCCGTGCTTAATCTCTTTCGATTCGAGAATCGACATTATCGCCGCCACGCCTATTCCGTTGTCGGCACCGAGCGTCGTACCGCGAGCCTTCACCCTTTCACCGTCGATGTACGGTTCGATGGCGTCTTTGGTGAAGTCCATCTTGCGGTCGCTGTTGGCCTGCGGTACCATGTCGAGATGTGCCTGAAGCGCTATGCCCTTGCGTCCCTCCATTCCGGGAGAGGCGGGTTTGCGGATTATGACGTTATCGGCCCCGTCGACAGTGTGCTCGAGGCCGTTCTTTTCGGCGAAATCGACCACGAACGCGCGAATGGCCTCTTCGTGATTCGAAGGGTGTGGAATGGAGCAAATTTCTGCGAAATGGCCCCACAAAACTTTAGGATTCAGGTCTGTAATTTTCATAACGGTAGTCTTGCTATCATGTTTTTGGTGTTCTCCTCTATTTCGTGCAGGCGGTCGGCGGAGTGGGGCTTGTGGAACTTCTCGCCCGTGATGTTCTCGTACAGTTCGATATAGCGCTCGCTAATGCTGGCCACGATATCGTCGGTCATTTCGGGCACCCGTTCTCCGGCACGCCCCTGGAATCCATTGTCCATAAGCCATTCGCGCACAAACTCTTTGGAGAGTTGGCGCTGCGGCAGGCCCTTCGCAAAATGTTCTTCGTAGGTATCGGCATAGAAGTAGCGCGACGAGTCGGGGGTGTGTATCTCGTCGATGAGAGTAATCTCGCCGTTGCGTTTGCCGAACTCATACTTGGTGTCGACAAGAATCAGGCCCCTGCGCGCCGCCATCTCGGCTCCCCGCGCAAAGAGGGCAAGAGCATAACGTTCGAGCGTTTCGTAATCCTCGCGTGAGACGAGGCCGCTCGATATTATCTCCTCCCGCGAAATATTCTGGTCGTGGGCGCCGATTTCGGCCTTGGTGGTCGGGGTGACTATGGGCGCCGGGAATTTTTGGTGTTCGCGCATGCCGTCGGGCAACTTCACGCCGCAAATCTCCCTCGCACCCGCCTTGTAGTCGCGCCACGAGCTACCCGTAAGATAAGCGCGTACTATCATCTCGACGGGAAAAGTCTCGCATCTGTACCCGGCGGTGACCATCGGGTCGGGCGAGGCAATCTTCCAGTTGGGGCAAATATCGGCGGTGGCGTCGAGGAATTTCGATGCTATCTGGTTCAACACCTGTCCTTTGTAGGGGATGCCGCGAGGCAGAACTACGTCGAATGCCGAAATACGGTCCGTCACTACCATAACGAGGTAGCGCCCTTCGATGTCGTACACGTCCCTCACTTTACCCACATAGAGGCTGCGCTGCCCCTCGAATTTGAAATCTGTTTTAACTATCGCCTCCATTCTGTATTACGAATTAAAAATTACGAATTTTCTTTGCCAAATGCCGCGACTATCTCCTTGACGAGGCGGTGACGGATAATATCCCCCTCGTCGAAGTTCACCGTCGCGATGCCCTTAACCCGCCCCAACAATTCCAACGCCTTTTTTAGTCCGGAGTCGGAAGCCCTCGGCAGGTCGATTTGGGTCAGGTCGCCCGTCACGATGAACTTGGCCGACGGCCCCATGCGCGTAAGGAACATCTTTATCTGCGAAAGCGTTGTGTTCTGCGCCTCATCGAGTATAACGAACGCGCTGTCGAGCGTGCGGCCCCGCATGAATGCGAGAGGGGCAATCTGCACCGTCCCCTCTTCTATGTATTTAGCCAGTTGCGCTCCGGGCACCATATCTCCCAACGCATCGTACAGTGGTTGCAGATAGGGGTCGAGCTTCTCCTTGACATCACCGGGCAGGAATCCCAACTTCTCGCCCGCTTCGACCGCCGGACGCGTGAGGATTATCCGCCGCACCTGCTTCTCCTTGAGCGCCCTCACCGCCAACGCAATAGCCGTGTAGGTCTTTCCGGAGCCTGCCGGCCCTATGGCGAACATCAGGTCGTGGTCGGCAGCCTTTTCGACCAGCAGCCGCTGATTTTTGCTCTTGGCGCGGATGACATTGCCGCCCACCCCGAAAAGAATCACCTCTTCGGCGACAGGCGGTGAGATAGACTCGCCGTCTGCCTGGCCGCTGTTTCCACTGCCGTCGTTTCCTCCCACTCCGCCGAACGCCTGCCTGACTACCTCGCGCGAGATGTGGTGGTACTTCAAATAGTAATCCATCAGCCCGCGCAGACGCCGCTCGAAGCGCTCTACCTCACCCCGGTCGCCCAATACCTTCACCACCGAGCCGCGCGCTATCACCTTGACCTTCGGCGATAGGGTCGTTATCTCGTCGAGGTTGGCTCCTCCCGGGCCGTAAAATTCTCTCGGGTCTATGTTATCGAGCTTTATCTCCTTTTCCAGCATAGGCACGCGCCCGTTTAGAACATGATGCCAACTCCCACCGACCAACTCGAAAATTGACTCTTTATCCCCTGCCAGTCCTGTCCTTTGAATTCCATCTTTTTGAAGTCGCCGTGGTAACGTCCGTCTATAACAAGCGGGCCGAGGTCGACACTCGCTCCGACAGCGTATCCCACCGGAGAGCGCAGGGGTTGCTCCCACTGCCAGTCCCCTCCAAAATTATTCATCAGATTAAATACGGGACCCGCCTGTACCCTGATAAGGCTCACTTTGAGACTCAACATCAGCGGCACATCGACCGTTTGTATTCGGATTTTGGTGGATATATTACCTCCGGAACCTACAGTCGCACCCACAACTTCCGGAATGGATACCGGCATCTTCCCCTTGATGTTGCTCTGCGAATAGACCACTTCGGGTTGGAAGAACAGCCCCGCGCCCAGCAACCCGTCGCCGAAGCCGATAATGCGTATGCGCGATACGGCGGCTAAATTCCAGCCGAGACGCGCTTTGGCGTCCTGCAAACCGGCAAACTCCATATCCATATCCTGCGACCCCACGCCCACGCGCGCACCCAGTTCGAATTTCTGTGCCGCCGCCTTTTCAGTGGCCGCACCCATCGTCAGCGCTGCCGCCAACGCTATTAACAATACTCTCTTCATAACATTCGGTATTAGTTTGGGAACAAAGATAGTGCAAGCCGAACGCAAACGCAAATTTATTTGCAGTTTGCAGAGGCACAGCCTATCTTCAACGCACGAAGTGCGATTAAAGATAGTGCAAGCCGAGCTATAATGCAAGTCCGATTACGATTATCGGAGGTTTGCCCGGTTATATCCCTATTCCTTTATGCCCAACCCCTGTTTCGAGGCGTAGAGAACGGCTATGGAGATGCGCACGTCGGGCACGGCGCGCACGATGGCTTCGGCGCACGAACCGATGGTGGCGCCGGTAGTCAGAACGTCGTCCACGAGCAGGATGTGCTTCCCGGCAAGCCTTTCGGGACGGCGCACTGCGAAAATCCCCTCGACATTCTCCCAACGTTCGTGCCAGGTCGCCATTTGGGTTTGGCTGCGGTTACCCACACGCCTGACTACGGCGCGGGTTTCGACGGGAACCTCCATGCTGCGCGACATTCCCCGCGCGATGTATTCCGACTGGTTGTAGCCGCGCTTTAAAACTTTGCGAAAATGCAACGGCACGGGAACGATTGCATCGACCCCTGCGTAGGCGTCCGTATCGGCCAACACCCTTCCGAACCAGCGTCCCATATCGCGCGCAAGGCTCCATCTGCCGCCGTATTTGAATGAGTGAACCACCCGCCGGAAGCCGCTCCCGTCGGTAAACCAAAGAAAAGCCGTAGCGCCACGAATCGGCACAAGGCCCCAAAAGCGTCTTGCGACCGGGTTGTCGGCTTGGTTTTCGTATCCGGTCAGCGGCATCTCCCATTGGCAGGCGGTACACAGAAACCCCGTCCCTTCGGGCATGACCCTGCCGCAGGCCGGACAGACACGCGGAAAGAACAGCGAAGCTATATCTTTGAAAGGAGAAAACATGGGTAGGAACAAAGATAATTAAAAAAATTTGACTAATTTCGCGGTTATGGAATACAAAAGAGTTTTGCTGAAATTGAGCGGCGAATCGCTGGCCGGAAAGCAGAAAGACGGTTTTTCGACGGAGGTGTTGGCATCGTACGCACGGCAGATAAAGGAGGCCGTGGATGCAGGCGTGCAGGTCGGCATTGTCATAGGCGGTGGTAACATCTTTCGTGGGATTCAAGGTGCGGGTAAAGGATTCGACAGAGTGAAAGGCGACCAAATGGGAATGCTCGCAACAATCATCAACTCGCTGGCGCTGCAATCAGCCCTTGCCGATGCGGGCGCACGGGCCAAAGTGTTGACCTCCATCCGTATGGAGCCGGTGGGGGAACTATTCTCGAAAGACAAGGCGCTCGAATATCTCGCGGCGGGATACGTCGTGATAATCGGTGGCGGCACTTCGAATCCCTATTTCACCACCGACAGCGCATCCGCCCTGCGCGGTATCGAAATCGAAGCCGATGTGCTGTTGAAAGGCACTCGCGTGGACGGAGTCTACACCGCCGACCCCGAAAAAGACCCTAAAGCAACCAAATTCGACACGCTGACCTTCGATGAAGTTTATGCAAAAGGGCTTAAAATAATGGACTTAACGGCATTCACACTCTGTCGTGAAAACAACCTGCCCATAGTCGTTTTCGATATGGATACTCCCGGCAACCTCAACCGTATTTTAAAGGGGGAGGGAATAGGAACACTGATAGAACCCCGTAATTCGTAATTTTTAATTTGTAATTGAAATATGGAAACTACTCAACAGATTTTGGAAAGTTGCAGCGGCAGGATGCAAAAAGGCATCGATTTTCTGGAAGAGACCCTGCTCAACCTGCGTGCCGGCAAGGCAAGCGTAAACGTACTTAACGGCATCATGGTCGATTACTACGGCTCTCCCACCGGTATCGACAAGGTGGCCAGCGTCAACGTTCCCGACGCGCGTACCATTTTAATCCGTCCATGGGAGAAGAACATGATAAATCCCATCGAGAAGGCCATCATCAACTCCAATATCGGCCTCACTCCCTCTAACAACGGCGAGGAGATCCGTCTCACCATACCCCTGCTGACCGAAGAGCGCCGCAAGCAGATAGTCAAGCAGGTGAAAGAGGAGGCTGAAAAAGCGCGCGTCAGCCTTCGCAACTGCCGCCGCGACAGCGTGGAACAGTTCAAAAAAGCACAGAAAGATGGTATGCCCGAGGATGAGGCCAAGAACGGCGAAGTCGAAATCCAAAAAATCTACGACCGCTTTTCGAAGAAGGTCGACGAGGTGGTCGCCACCAAAGAGAAGGAGATAATGACCGTTTAGAGTTTGTTTTCAAGAATCCGACATGAGGACTATCTCCTAATAGAAGAGACACTCAAACGGAGCGGACTTCGTAAAAGAAGTCCGCTCTCTATTTTTGGTAATGTGGAGAAAACTATTGGAGAGCCGGAAGAATATGCTTCCACACAAGGCGAATCTCGGCGGGCATGTCGTCGGAATTTGCAGTGAGTGCGACGACCGCGTCACGGTCGGGAATCACGAATATGAACTGCCCTCTCGCTCCGTCGGCCCGATATACGCCCTGGGGGGTACAACGCCACATTTGGTAGCCGTAACCCTGCGACCATTCGTCGTCGGGAGCGCGGTCATGCTCGTGACCCGCCGGACCCGACTCTATCTTCGATGCCGAAGCCTCCTCTACCCATCCTTCGGGAAGCAACCGCTCGCCGTTCCAAATGCCGTTTTGCAGGAACAACTGGCCGAATTTGGCCATATCTTCGGTTTTGATATAGAGGCCCCAGCCGCCGCCGGCGATACCTTCGGGACTCTCTTCCCACCTGTAACCTTCGATTCCCAACGGGCCGAAAAGACGGGTTTGCAGATAGTCGGTCAGTTTCTGTCCCGACACCTTTTGCACTATCGCCGATAGCATGAAAGTAGCCATCGAGTTGTAACGGAACGTGGCTCCGGGAGTGTCTTCGACGGGAGCGGCCATAAATGCGGCTATCCAGTCCTGCTGTCCCCGCCGCGAAGGCTCCCTCACCTGCCCCGTCGACATGGTCAATAAATTACGCACGGTAATCTTTTCGAGGTTCGGCGAGTGTTCGGCGGGAACTTTGTCGGGAAAGAACGAAACCACCGTGTCGTCGAGCGAGACGAGACCTTCGGCGACGGCAAAGCCGACAGCGGTGGCCGTGAAGCTCTTGCTGACGGAGTTCATGATGTGAGGAGTGTCGGGAGCGCCCTGTCCGAACCATTTTTCGGCCACGACTTTTCCGTGTTGCAACACCATGATGCTGTGGATGTCGAGACTGTCGGCTGCGAAAGCCGCCTCGAAAGCTGCGATGGCAGCCGGGTCGAAGTCGTCGGAAGGGGTTTCGGCACGGACGAGCCGCCCGTCGGGAGTGGTGTTCATAAACTTTTCGGGTGCACGCGAACACGCTGCCGCCAAACACGCGAGTGACAAGAAGAGGAGTTGTAGTCGTTTCATATTCGTATGAGTTATTTGGTTTGATTTCAGACCTCGAGCGCCTGCCGTAAATCCTCATAGGTGGTGCGTTCCCGCGCTTCGCCCGTCAGGTAGTCGCGGGTCAGCACTTGTCCGAATCCCGTCCGCCCGGCCGAGTCGGTCGCTTCTATCAGCAGCGTGTCCGCGCCGGTCCGGGAGGCCAGATTGTGGGAAAAGGCGAAGCGGAAGGGAATACGCGCCCGCCAGACGGTCAACGAGGTGCAATGCGGGGAATCAGACATTTTTTGCCCTACGTGCTCAAGCCCGGGCAACTCCATCCGAGTATTATTGTATACTGAAGCGCGCTGAGATTTCGGCTTTTCGATCCCCTGACCTCAACGCGCGCTTCGGGATTGGGATTGACGTTTCCCGAAATCTCGAACGCCACGGGTATAATGGGGAGGAAAGCGGTCCTTTATCGGAACATCAAGGTGCGGTAATACTTTCCGGTTTCCGATGACCCCTTTCCATGAAGGCGAACGCGAAATCCACCGATAGTAACGTTACGCTCTTCACAATACGCGCTTGACAAAGGAATGCTGCCATGAACGAACACGATAGCCGGCGTCAGGAAATTATGCGCGAGCTGGCGGAACGATTCAAGAATTCCTCGGACATCATGCGCACCATCGCCAAACGCATCGGCGACGCCGCCGAAGTCCACAACGCCAACCGTCGCCGCATCGAGCAGGCCTCCAATCCCCTGCGCAAATGCGTCGACATCAAAAACGGCGCCATGCCCTTCTCCTACCGCGAGTTCATCGAGTTCACCTCGGCCGACGAATTCGAACGCTTCCGCCGCCTCGACCCCATCACCCGGGACGACGTCGCCAATGTCGACTGGGACGAACTGGCCAAGGGGCTTCTGGAATAGCCCGCCCTCTTCAATCCCTGTGCGAACGGCCCGCGCCCATGCTTCGCGGGCCGTTGCTTTTTTCGCATATTACAGCGGTTTAATCGTGCGTAATCAAGGCGCGCCGACCGGCAGGCTCATTTTCGCAGAAAATGTGCCGAAAGGGAGGCGCAACGCAGAGTACGCGCGATTATAAATGACTGATTAAATCGTTCTATCAAGAAAATTGCGCCAACGCCGCGCAGAGCGCTACATCCGCACAACCGTCCATCCCTTGAGGCAATCGCGGTCGTACGGCATATGGCCGTGAAACGGACGCGGGTCGCCGTCGAACACCATGGGCAGGAAATGCCTGTCCCCTTCCCACATGGGGAGTTCGCCCAACCGCTCCAGCTCCACCCACGTCAGCGGCCCCTCCGCGCTCCTCCCGCGGGGAACGCCGGCAAACGCGGTGATGAGAAAAATGAACCCGAGCCAATCCTCGCCCCTGGGACCGAAATTGGTCCAGTTGATGGTTCCCCGGAGGCGCATCGCCGTCACTTCGATGCCGGCCTCCTCGCGGATTTCCCGGATCATGCAGGTCGCCACGTCCTCGCCCGGCTCCATCTTGCCGCCGAGGCCGTTGTACTTCCCCAGTTGATCGTCATGGGCGCGGGCTGTGCGGTGCACCATCAGCACGCGTTTTCCGTCCTCCGACAGGATATACCCCAGCGTTCCCGCAATCGGCGTATAGCGCATGCGCGTCTCCAAAAGAAAACGCCGTCCGGGGACGGCGTGTGGCGGAAAAGCGCGCCAAATGGAATGCGGCAACAGGCTCTTAAATATCGTATCCCATCTCCTTGGCGATGGTCACGACTTTCTGGATCACCTGCGGATTGTCGGGCGAGGAGGCGTCGAACAAATCGGGATCGATGCCTTTCATGATAAGTTTAATCTTCAGGGGCGCGACCAGGCCGCGATCGCCCTTGGTGCGCAACTGGATAAGCCGATCAATCAGTTCTTTGACTTTGCCCGGCATTGACTCCACCTTGTCGGGGCAACGCTGCCGATCCGATCCGCGCACCGGAAAAAAAGTGCGGTTCGGACACACCGTCGCCAGGAGTGCAAAGACACTCGGTTTTGCGATCGCCTCTGGAATTGAGAGGTTGCCTGTTCACAATAGTTACGGATTTGCCGCTTTTGTCAACAAGATTGTGACGAGAAAATGAATTTTATCCATGATCCGGAACGCGGACAGACGCTAAAACGCCGACAATCTCGCCGCCACGGCCTGAATCACATTGAACGGCGCCACCGCCACCAGCCGCCCCGATAACGGGTTGTACCCCAGTGTACACCCCGGACCCCGCCACAATCCGGGAAACACCTCCCGGCGCAACACCGCGGCCAATGCCCCCGCCCCCATCCTCTCCGCCGCGTCTCCCGCATCAAACCCGGCCACGGCCAAACCGCTCCAAAACAACTCGCGGCTTCGCCCGTCCGTCTCATACCCGTCCCCGCCCTCTCCTCCCCCGCGCT
>QMCD01002099.1_pt1 | contig 11330 bp, 6 predicted proteins | sample 1821841 | NCBI WGS metagenome assembly QMCD01 (sample SAMN01991225, study PRJNA193472) | Termite gut metagenome, whole genome shotgun sequencing project. | isolation source: worker | host: Macrotermes natalensis | reverse complement strand
AAGCGGCGCCGTCCACTGCACGATGACGAGTATCATCGCCACCGTCCGGAACTTGTCGTATCCCGGGAAGTAGTAGAAGAACAACTTGGTGAGCCACATAAAGTTGTGCCCCCAGGCCAGCACGATCGCGAGCAGCGATACCGCCACCACCCATAATGTCTTCCGCCGCGGGAACATGAACAACGCCAGCACGGCAAAGAATATCGCCACCGCACCGATATAAGTCGGCCCCGCCGTACCCGGCTGGTCGCCCCAATAGGACGACAGTTGTTTCGACAGTCCCCGCTGCCCGTATTTCGCAAGCTCTTCGGCCACCTGCCCGTCCTCCGAGAAGTTCGCGGAGCCGCCGTACAGGTTCGGGATATACATGTTGAACGTTTCGCCGATGCCATAACTCCACGCCGTGGCATAGTCGAGGTCGAGTCCCTCCTTGCGCTCGTTCGTCCCCTCGGCCTGCGTCAGTTCGCTGCCGCCGCGTATCGAGTCGGCCGACCACTCGTTGATGTACCACAGCGCCGCGAAGTTCGACCCCACGGCGAACACGGCGGCAATGGCAAGCAGTCCTGTCGCCCGCGCGAAACGCGGCAAAAGCTTTTTCCGCACCGCCCTGACGAGTTCGCTTATCCAGAGCGCGAGTATGATAAATGCGAAATAGTATGTTATCTGGGGGTGGTTGGCAGCGATCTGCATCGAGGCGAAAAGCGCCGTCATCGCCGCTCCGAGCCACATATTTCGCCGCAGCGTCCACCACACCCCGCCCACCATGAGCGGCGCCCAGGCACAGGCGACCATCTTCGTTATATGTCCCACGTCAATGATTATCAGGAAATAGGTCGAAAGCCCGTAGGCCAACGCCGCCGGTATCGCCGCCCATGGGTTCACTCGCATCATGATGAGCATCGCAAAGAACGCCGCCATAGCGATGAAGATGAACGAGGCGGGCTGTGCCACGTCGAAGAAGCGCAACACTTTGGTCAGCAACTGCCCGGGATATTTTATGCTGATAAGCTGTGCGGGCATTCCGCCAAAGGAGTTTCCCGTCCATTGCGGGTCTTCGCCATACTCGGCCCGATGGTCGTTTATATCTTTCGCTGCGCCCTCGTATGCGACCATATCATGCATGCGGAGCTCGCGCCCTTCGAACTGCGGTGCAAAGTAGAACCCGCATACGGCGGCGAAACACGCCGCGGCCACGACGTAGGGCAATGCGCTGTGCCAAATCTTTTTTATATCCATTGGGATCGGAAATTAACCGTACAAAGTAAGGAAAAATTAGTGGAATATGGAAACTTAGCCCCTCTTTTACTACCTTTGCATTGTTACATGACGCCACTTAATATAAGTTTTACCGTTCCTGAAGGGATAAAGCCCCTTCGGAAGGAACGGTATGCTTATGCACGATTGGCGTCATGTATACATATTAGCGAAACCGGAGGGGCCTGTTTTAAAACTGATTACACTTCTGCACGGCTCCGAAAAATGGACTTTAAGCTTCAATCCGAATATGTACCCACCGGCGACCAGCCGGAGGCGATCGCACAATTAGTGTCGTCGCTCAGCGGTCACATGAACCATAACACGCTGATGGGTGTGACGGGATCGGGCAAGACGTTCACCGTGGCCAACGTGATCGAACAACTCAACCGCCCGACCCTCGTGCTGAGCCACAACAAGACCCTTGCGGCGCAGCTATACGGCGAATTCCGAAACTTTTTTCCCGAAAATGCGGTCGAGTATTTTGTGTCGTACTACGACTATTACCAGCCCGAGGCATATCTCCCCGCCAGCGATACCTACATCGAGAAAGACCTGTCGATAAACGCCGAGATCGAGCAGATGAGGCTCAAGACAACCTCGTCACTGCTCTCGGGGCGCAGGGATGTGATCGTGGTTTCGAGCGTTTCGTGCCTCTATGGCATCGGTAATCCGGCCGATTTCCACGCTACGTCGGTGACGGTGAAAAAAGGCGACGTGCTCAACCGTCAGAAGTTCCTCTATTCCTTGGTCGAGGCGCTCTACACCCGCACGGAGATCGAACTGACGCGGGGCACGTTCCGCGTGAGCGGCGAAGTGATCGACATATTCCCGGCATACGGCGATACGTGCTTCCGGATAATGTTCTACGACGACGAAGTGGAGATGATCTCGACGATCGACCCCGCGTCGGGCCAGCGGCTCGCGATGTTGGAGCAGGCGACTATCTACCCCGCCAACCTCTTCGTGACCACCCGCGAGCGCATAAACTCCGCCATAGCGCAGATACAGATCGACCTGGGCCTGCGAATCGCCATGTTCGAGCGCGAGGGGCGCATGGCCGAGGCGCAGCGCATAAAACAGAGGGTCGAGTACGATCTCGAAATGATAAAGGAACTTGGCTATTGCTCGGGCATAGAGAACTATTCGCGCTACTTCGACGGCCGCCAGCCGGGAAGCCGCCCGTTCTGCCTGCTCGACTATTTTCCGAAAGATTATTTGCTTATCATAGACGAGAGCCACGTTACCATTCCGCAGATACGCGCGATGTGGGGCGGCGACCGCGCGCGCAAGGAGAACCTTGTGGAATACGGCTACCGCCTGCCCGCGGCGATCGACAACCGCCCGCTTAAGTTCGAGGAGTTCGAGGCGCTGACGGGCAAGACGATATACGTGAGCGCCACCCCCGCCGAGTATGAACTGATGAAGTCCGAAGGAGCGGTGGTCGAACAACTTATCCGCCCCACTGGCCTCGTAGACCCGCCGCTTAAGGTGAAGATCACCGACAACCAGATCGACGACCTTATGGAAGAGATCGAGGAGCGCGTGCAGCGGGACGAAAAAGTGTTGGTGACGACCCTCACTAAGCGCATGGCCGAGGAGTTGTCCAAATATTTCGACCGCGTGGGAATACGCAACAGGTACATACATTCCGACGTCGATACGCTCGAACGAGTGCAGATACTCAATGATTTGCGCGCCGGGATGTTCGACGTGCTGATAGGCGTCAACCTGCTGCGCGAGGGGCTCGACCTGCCCGAGGTTTCGCTGGTGGCCATCATGGACGCCGACAAGGAGGGATTCCTGCGCAGCGAGCGTTCGCTTACCCAGACCTCCGGACGCGCCGCGCGCCATGCCAACGGCAACGTGATACTCTATGCTGAGAAGCGCACCGACTCGATGGCGATGGCGATCATGGAGAGCAACCGCCGGCGCGAAAAGCAGATCGTCTACAATATGCAGAACGGGCTGATACCGCGTGCGGCGCAGAAGACCTCGCGTGCGATAATGTCGGGCGAGAGCCTCGGCGGCAGTGTGTTCTACCCCACGGCGACTGGCGGCGCCATGCTCGCGGCAGACATTCACGGCGAATATCTTACCCGCGCCGAGATCGAAGAGGGCATTGCCAAAGCCAAACGGCAAATGGAGGAGGCCGCGGTAAGGCTCGACTTTATGGAAGCCGCTGTCCACCGCGATATGATGTATGCGCTTCAGGAACGGCTTGCCGAGAAACCGGCGAAAGGGAAAAAATAGTTGACAATGAAAGGTATCCGGCAGGCGACCGAGCGTAAGCGAGGTCGGCAGACCGGAGCCACCCCCGGCGGAGGTTTGCAATCCACCGCGCGATGCCCTTTCACGACCTCCGCTGGCTCCGGCCTGAGAACTGTCGGGAACTTAAGCATCCGGCAGGGAGCAGGGGGTATGTGCGTTGGCCCATGCGGCCTGCAGCCACCCTGGGCGGAGGGCCGCTTTCCACTTCGTTACTCGCAACCCTCCGCTGGCTGCATGCCGAGAACTAAGCAGACCTTCACGGTCTGAGAACTAAGTCAGGAACTGCGGCCGCGCTCCACGCGCGGCCGCCCGAAAAAGAAAGTAAATACAATATGACCCGCTTCGCAAAGCTGCTGACCCGTATAGTCGACTGGTTCTACCTGCCGCTCCTGCGCCGCGTCGTACCGTTGCAGACGTTTCGCTATGCCGCCTGCGGTGGGCTGAACATGGGCGTGGACACCTTGCTGTATTACGTGGTTTTCCATTGGGTGTTCCGTGAGCAGAACGTCGACCTCGGGTTTTTTGTTCTTTCGGCGAGGATGGCCTCTCTGGCCGTAGTGTTCCCCGTGACTTTCTTCAACGGTTTCTGGCTCAACCGCAATGTGGCGTTCAGGCAATCGCCCCTGCGCGGCCGCACCCAGATCGTGCGCTATATGCTGTCGGTGGGTGGGGCGATAGTACTGACCGCGGTATTTATGAAACTGACCGAGATGTGCGGCATCTGGCCCACCCCCTCGAAGGTCATCACGACAGTCCTGACCGCCATATACAGCTACCTGATGCAGAAGTACTTCACCTTCCGCGGCGCCGCGACGATATGAACCAGAGTATAAAAACGCTTATCCTGCCTGTCGCGATGCTCGTCGGGTTCCTGTTCAGCGGGTTCTTCGCGGTGCTCAATCCCTCGACGCCCTATATCCTGTTCGCGATGCTCTTTATCACGTTCTGCCGGATCTCACCCTCCGAGATGCGCTTCTCGCCGATGGTCGTGTGGCTGATACTGTTGCAGGTGGCGGGCGGTGTAGGTGTCTATCTGCTTTTGGCGCAATTCGACACGACCGTCGCCCAGGGCATCGCGATGTGCATCTACGCACCCACGGCGATCGGATCGCTGGTGATCGGCGGCATGCTGGGCGCAAACCTCGCCACTATGGCAACCATGATATTTTTCAGCAACCTCACCGTCGGGCTGCTGTCGCCGCTGCTCTTTTCGTTCGTGGGGCAGCAGACCGAACTGTCGTTTGTCGACTCGCTGCTAACGGTGATCTCGCGCGTGGGCCCGTTGCTGCTCGTTCCGCTAGGCCTGTCGATGGCGCTGAGGAAGATCGCGCCACGGGTACACGAGGCGGTCAGGCGGCGTCAGGACATATCGTTCTGGCTGTGGGTAGCCGCGCTCGCCATAACAACGGGGCAGACCGTCGAATTCGTAATCGCGCAGGACAGCGGGAATTACACCCTTGAGATAGTGATTGCCGCCGGGGCTTTCGTGGCGTGCCTCGTGCAATTCCTCATCGGACGCGTCATAGGGCGCCGGTTCGGCGACCAGATCAGTGGCGGACAGTCGCTCGGGCAGAAAAACACGCTGCTCGCGATCTGGATGACGCAGACGTACTTCCACCCCATCTCGTCGCTCGGCCCGGCGTCGTATGTCCTCTGGCAGAACCTTGTAAACACATGGCAGCTTTGGAGGTACAAGTCGTCGAAGTAGCAATGTTTCCGGTTTTGGGTTGGTTGCCGGGCCGTAAGGGCTGTCGTCGCTTCGCCCCTCGCAATGACGCACGCTAATAATAACTATCCGGTGCCCCGATAACGACTTTCCCCGTCGAATGCACGGCCTTTCCGTCGTCGGTCACCCCTTCTATCAGGATCGAATACTCCGTCCATGGAATATCGGCCGTCCAGAACCTGAACGTCGCCTTGCCCTCCGCGTCGGTCCTCAGGTTGGGCAGCCAGTGGAGCGTAATGCGTCGGTCGTTGACAGCGACCTGATTTTCTTCCTCGGTCTCGTATTTGGGCGAGTAGAACTCGACGGCCTTCTGGTAGCCCAACGGATTGATGGTCTTGGTGTTGAAGTTTCGGTTGACGAAGTTGTGGATACCCTTTCCACCCTTGCTGTAAACGGCGAAGACGAGCCCATACATGGGGCCGCCATTTGCGAAATCATACCCGAAAGGCATCGTTTCCTCGTCCCTCGCCATCTCGATATACTCTATGTCGTTTGTGCTCATGGACATAAAATATCCGAGATGTGTCGGTTCGACATCCCAGTTATCGAATATAATTCTGACGGGTTTGTTGCGGTAAGAGATCGAATCGCCCCAATAGTTCATCATCGGTGCCAGGCGCATCAGCAACAACTCCATGCGGCTCATACCGAGGCGGTCGATATACTTCTTTTCGAACGTTCTGCCCATCAGGAACTGTCTCGAATAGAACCCGCGGTCGGCCACCTTGGCCGTCACCACCACCTCCTCGATCGTCAGCACATCGTCGAGGTTCCAGTTGGTGAGTTGTGAGTTCACCCGGTGCAGATATGTGGTATCGGTCTGTGTGTCGGCCCCTTCGGCGTTCTGGGGACGATCGACCACGAGCAGCGCCGGATCGACGGGCATCTCCTCCGGTTGGTCGACCACGAGTTCTACACGCTTTTTCCCCTTTTCCGAGAGGGCCTGCACGAATATGCGCGAACCCTCCGGGATGTCGAACCCGTCGAATTCGAATGTTCCCTCCTGGCCGGTGACCGTCGTGTTTACGAAGGGCGGTTCGTTAATCAGTATCGTTACCGGCGACTTGTCGACGGGGTTTTGCCTGAAAAGCGTTATCACCTTCCCCGACACCGCGTCTCCCAATTCGAGGTATTCCGTCGGTTTATGGAACTCGCCTTTGAGCATCTTCGGGACGTCGTACCTCCGCCAGCCTTGGGTGAGCATTAGTGCTTCGAGTCCCAATGCAGCTTGCCCGTTGTCAGGCGAGAAATACCATGCCGGATCCTCCACATATCCCCGCAGGTCGGAGGCGAGCAGCAGTTCGGTGAATATGTCCGATGTGCCGTCGGGCCCGGCCATGATCTTGTCGGTCACCGCGACGGAGAAACTTCCCTGCAACGGGTTGCCCGCGGCATCGGTCACGGTCGCCGTAACCTCCACAGGTTCGCGTTTGCCATACTCCTCCCGGTCGACGGTGACGGTGGAGTGGGCCTGGTCGTCGTTGGAAATGAACGTGAGCCTCTCGCTTAGCACATTGAAGTCGCCGTCCGTCAGCAATACGTGCAACACTCCCGACGGAAAATCGGCGCGGTCGAGTTTTACAACCTCGGCAGGCATTCTCAGGGTGTGGATCAAAAGTGGATTACCGCGGGTGTGCATTATAATGTGTAGCGGCATTTTCGGTGTAAATCCGGCGGGCGACTGGGCCTGAACGAAGATATTGTCATTTGAGTGCTTGAGGGCGAGCGCCACTGCGTCGTCGCGCACCTCGGGCAGCTCAAATCTGAGCGTGTCACCCGACGGCCCGGCGCATTCGGCATAATAGCGCGCACCTTTATAAGGCAGGATATTGAACTCGCCCATCCCTTTATACGCCGTGTCGAACTTAGCCAACTCGTTGCCATCCACGTCGACTATCCTTCCCGTCACGTCGACCGACGTGCCGTCGCTCCGCAGCGCCTTGAAGCCCACCGTACAGCCCACCCCGTGGATCAGGTACCCGCCCTCGGGTAAGAACGACACGTCGAAGTCGTCGTCCGGGGCGGGGATCGTGAAGTAGCGTATGAAATCATCGTACTCTACCGTCACCACGTTCCTCGCCGCGGGGTCTTCGAGCCTGGCCGAGAAGGTGAGTCGTCCGCGTTCGCCCACCTCGCGCGCATCGATGAATTTATCGTTGACGGAGACATATATCATTTGGTTGTCTATCGAGTGGCCCGTGCGCGTGTCCTGTATCGTCAGTTCGCCCCTGACCCTTCCCTTTCCCCTTTGTGTGAACTCCATCCGGGCGGGGATGTCGATGACGGCCTGGTCGCTGATACGGATGCGTTTGACGGGGAAGTACTCCGCGCCCGCGTTTTTCATGAAATTGGTGTATGCCCTCATGGTGTAAGTGCCCGACGGGGCGGTCTCCATAAGTGCGATATGTCCGCTGTATATGCCGCCCTCGCGCACGACAAGTTTGGCGTTGTAGGCCACGTCGCCCGTGGGGCTGATAAGGTCGACGTAGACAAACCTGCTCACGGAGGCAGGTATATGCGTTCTCCCGTTTACTACGTGCGTTCTGAACCATATCGTATCGCCCGAAAGGTAGTGGTCGCGGTCGGTGTGGATGTATATTTTCTCCTGCGGCCAGGCATTGAGCTGCATAAGGAACCTGTTAGCCACCTCGCTCGAAAACCCGTCGCCGCCCTGCGCATGGGCATCGAACGCCCCCGCTGCGACGATGGCTATACTCGCCAGTATAACACGTAATAGTTTCATAATCAATACGGTTATTATGGGTTCTGTCATCTCGCAGCATTGAGCGAGATGACAGAACAGAATGGTCTATGGCGTAAACCCGTCATTGCGAGGAACGAAGCAATCCCGTCTCGAAATTTCCGGATTGCTTCGTTCCTTGCAATGACGCGCGGTATTAAAGCCCCAGCACTTCCTTCCCCTGCCTGAACACGATATCTTTCGGGATGCCCGCCGAGGCTATCCTGTCGAGGTCGGCCTGCAATTCGGGGCTGATCGTGCTGCGCGTTTCCAGCCACTCTTTGGCGAGCGCCTTATTGCCGTCGCCCTGCATGACTATAATGTCGTTCACGAGCGATTCTATGGCGGCGGCCATCCGGTCGCGGTCGACGGTGTAGCGGCCCGTTGCCTCGTTGCGTGCGAATGCGCCCTTGTCGCGCAGATAGTTGAACTCGATCATGTTGGCCTGCCCGTGTGCGCTCGCCGCGCCGAAACGCACCGAGCGGAAGATACCGGCGATGTAGGTCACATAGTTATCCATCAGGTCTTTACCCGGGAATTCGCCCATGTTGTAAAGCTGGGTCACCATATAGAGCCCCGCGATGTCGGCTTTGGCCTCCTCGACTGCGCTGTATGTCTCGGCAAGGGCCTCGCGTACCGAGGTTTGCGATCCGTCGACCAGGTATTTCACACCCAGTCCGTGGGCCACCTCGTGGAACATGACGTTCTGGAAGAAAGCATCCTCGAACTTCACGTGGCCCAACTGCGACTCGTCCATCAGAAGCTCGGCGATGGGGATCAGTATCTTGTCGAACTTGGCCTGCATGGCGTTCTTGAGTTGGAGCTTACGTGAACCTTTGGCCTCGTGCACGCGCGGGTCGTTCGGGAGGTTGATCGCGATGTTCTTGCTCGCCGAGTTGCAGTCGCCGCCGTAGTAGATCACGTTGTAGACGTTCATGTCGCCGGTCGAGCTCGTGCCGTCCTCCTTCACCTCGGGTTTGTACTTCGGCGCGACCGGAAGGCCGGCCTGAAGATGAGGCAATACAGCGTTGAAATGCTCGATATTTTTGCTCCATACGGGGTCTTTAAGCAGTATCTGGGCCGAATGGGCCGCCTTGATCCCCTGAAAAGCATCCTCATAGCTCTCGATCGGGCCGACCACGAAGTCGATCATGTTGGTCTTCATGTCCATCCATGCCAGATCGCTCGCCAGATAGTCGTCGGTTCGCAGGGCTTCGGCGCGCAGGGTCAGGTAGTTGCGGAAACCCTCGTCTTCGGCCAGTGCGGCTGCCTGATCGAGCAGTTGCGCCGCCCGTTCGATCTGTTCGGCATACGCCTCGTGGTACCACACGCACTTCAGCGAGCCGTTGTCATTGCGGCGCAACAGGGTGTACCAACTGTTCTTGTTCTGGTCGGCGAATGCCTCGAACTCTGCGGCGGTGATGTCCTGCGGATAGTAGTTCGCGCCGAGGGGTTTCTCTCCGTATCCTTTAATGAAGGGCGCATTGTCGTTCAGCCTGTCCCACGGGCCATAATTTATTTCGGCGTATTTGCGTGTTGCGGGCTGGTCGATGCGGCTGAGAAATTCGGTTTTGTCGCCTATCGCATCGAGCCAGAATATCTCTTCCATGATCTCGCCCACGTCGAACATCAGCCCGATCATCTTGCGCTGATTGTCTGAAAGGTGACTGAGATCGGCCGTGAGCGTCACCTCGGCGTAATTATCCACGAGTTTCTGCATCTCGGCAATGTCCATATTGGCTTCAAGTTTTTCGGTTTTTTGGCCCCCGCAAGCCGAGAGCGCTGTTACGGCGACCGCCATAACGAAGAGGTTTTTCACGATGGTTTTCATTAGAATCAGGTTTTGAGGTCAAAATAACTAAAAAAATGGCAGAAAAACAATAGGTTCCAAGCCATTAAAGTATTTCTGCTGCCGCTCGACAGAAGTGTTGCTTTTCTCCTTTTTTTTATCCAACTTGCGGTTTTTCGTAACTACTACCTTAAAAAAAACACTGAGATATGAAAATGACGGCACAAGACTACATGGACCGCGAGGCCAGATACGGCGCACACAATTACCACCCGCTTCCCGTGGTGCTCGAACGAGGCAAGGGGATCTACCTATGGGACACCGATGGCAAGCGCTATTTCGACTTCCTGTCGGCCTACTCGGCGGTAAATCAGGGCCACTGCCACCCGAAGATCACCGAGGCTATGGTCGATCAGGTGCAAAAACTCCAGCTCACCTCGCGCGCGTTCTACAACAACGTGCTCGGCGAATGGGAGCAGTATATCACCGAATATTTCGGCTACGACAAGGCGCTGGCGATGAACAGCGGCGCCGAGGCCGACGAATCGGCACTCAAACTGTGCCGCCGCTGGGGCTACGACGTGAAGAAGATACCGGCAAACCAGGCTAAGATAATCGTATGCGACGGCAACTTCCACGGGCGGACGATAACAATCGTTGGACTTTCAGACGACCCGTCGTCGTACGCCGGTTTCGGGCCGTTCACGCCCGGATTCGTACGCATACCTTACAACGATGTTGCGGCGCTCGAACGCGAGCTTCGAGATCCGAACGTCGCCGGATTCCTGCTCGAACCCATTCAGGGCGAGGCGGGTGTATTCGTGCCGGATGAGGGTTATCTGAAAAAGTGCTATGACCTTTGTAAAAAGCACAACGTGCTGTTCATTGCCGACGAGGTACAGACGGGCGTTGCGCGCACGGGGAAGATGTTGGCGTGCGACCATGAGGGAGTTCGTCCGGATATCCTCGTGCTGGGCAAGGCGATATCGGGCGGTGCGATGCCCGTTTCGGCGGTACTGGCCGACGACGAGATAATGCTGACGATCAAGCCGGGCGAACACGGCTCTACCTATGGCGGTAACCCGATCGCGTGCCGCGTGTCGATGGCTGCGCTCCAAGTGGTTAAGGACGAGAAACTCGCCGAGAACTCGGAGCGGCTGGGACGGATTTTCCGCGAGGAGATGAGTAATGTTAAATCGGAGCGTGTGGAACTGGTGCGCGGCAAAGGTCTGCTAAACGCCGTGGTTATTAAACCGATGAACGGTAAAACGGCATGGGACGTGTGCCTCGCGCTTCGCGACAACGGGCTGTTGGCTAAACCTACCCACAACCATATCATCCGCTTTGCGCCCCCGCTCGTGATTACCGAGGCCGAACTGCGCGAGGCTATTGCAATCATTAAGAAGACGTTGGAAGAATTCGAGTAGATTGGATGTTTGGTTAGCTGCGGCCGCGCGTGAACGATTTGGTGACTGTTATTGCCATGTCGGGCAAATGGGCGAGAATTGATACGACGGATGGCACAGTATGCTTTTAATCTCTGAAGCAAA
>QMCD01014984.1_pt1 | contig 11333 bp, 6 predicted proteins | sample 1821841 | NCBI WGS metagenome assembly QMCD01 (sample SAMN01991225, study PRJNA193472) | Termite gut metagenome, whole genome shotgun sequencing project. | isolation source: worker | host: Macrotermes natalensis | reverse complement strand
CGGCAAACTGCCGGCCCTCATCGACGACTTTGCCCAAATCGTGGGCGGGGACGCGCGGCGGTGCGAGGCCGGGGATCTAGCGGGGATTACGAGAGCCGTCAAGGGCCGGGGCGGAGTACTGGTGTCCGGCCTTGGAGCCGTAGCCTGCGCGAAGGATGCTTCTGACGCCGAGGCCATTCTGACACTGATGGAAAAGGATGCCCTCACATGGCTGAACGCCGCAGTGTACGGCACTCCAAAGGCCCTGCCCTGGCTGGACCGCAAACTGATGCGCTTTGTTTACACCCGGAAATATTCGAAGCAAAAATAAAACGGTTGCCGGTTAGTGTTGAAAATCGTCATATAGACAAGTATCAAGGGAAGTGTTACCATCGTCCTGAAAAATAGGATGATGAGAGGATTCTTATGGCTGTATCACAAGGCAATTGTTTTATCTGCGGTAAAACAGTCAGTAAAAACGCCGTCAAAAATCATATCATGAAAGAGCATAATACCGGTTCGGAGGAATGTTATCTTATAAAAGCGGAAGGCGCGCATAACAAAGATTACTGGCTTTATTTTAGCGCCGCCCTTGATTCATCGCTTTTGGAAGTAGACGAATTCTTCCGTGATATTTGGTGTGAATGCTGCGGGCATATGAGCGCGTTTCGCAGAGGCTATGAAGAAATTGGCGAAACACGTACAATCGCATCTCTTTTTCCGGGTGAAATATTCACTTACGAATATGACTTCGGTACGACAACTGAAATTGTAATCAAAGTTATTGATAGAATTACCCGTCAGAAACAGAAAGAAGATGTGCAGCTTCTTGCCCGAAATGTTCCTCCTGACATGGTTTGTGAGAAATGCGGAGCGCCTGCCGGTGTGATAAATGCATGGGAATACGAAGCATTGTGTGATGAATGTGCAAAAAACGCTGAAGAAGAAGAGGCTTTGCTGCCGATTACCAATTCGCCCCGTTGCGGCGAATGCGGTTATGTGGGAGAGCGGGATAAATGGACATTTAATCCGAAAGGAGTATTGATATGAAACGTCGCGCGCTCATGAGTGTGTATGATAAAAATGGAATTTTGACTCTCGCGAAATATTTGGAAAAAAGCGGCTGGGAAATTATTTCCACCGGCGGAACCTATAAGTATTTAAAGGATAACCAGACGGCGGTTACCGGAATCGAAGACGTTACACAGTTTCCTGAAATGCTCGACGGCCGGGTAAAAACGCTGCATCCGGTTATTCATGCCGGACTTCTTGCCCGCAGGGATAACGCGGAACATATGAAAACGCTGGAAGAAAGAGGAATTGGGACCATCGATTTGGTCTGCGTAAATCTCTATCCTTTTTTTGAAAAAGTTCAGGCGGGACTTACGCTTGATGAAACCGTCGAGTTTATCGATATCGGCGGTCCAACCATGCTCCGCTCCGCCGCAAAGAATTTTCATCATGTATTGGTTCTGACCGACCCTGCCGATTACGATGAAACAATACAGTATCTTGAAGCGGGAGACATTCCCGAATCATTCAGGAAAAAACTTGCAGGGAAGGTGTTCGATTTAACTTCCGCTTATGACGCGGCTATTGCGCGCTATCTTTTGGATGAACCATTCCCAGAATATTGGCCGCAGTCGCTGAGGAAAGTTCAATCGCTTCGTTACGGCGAAAACGGACATCAAACGGCGGCGCTTTACGCAAATACCGATAAGCCCGGCGTAATCGGTAATATGAAACAGATTCACGGCAAGGAATTAAGCTACAACAATATCAGGGATTTAGATTTAGCCTGGAAAGCCGTATGCGCCCACGGGCTTGAGACCGATAACGCGGAGCCGATGGGAGCCGCGGACATTGAAGCAATCCTCGGAAATAATTCCGTTGGGAAAAAATCCGCCGCTAAACAAGTTGCCTGTGTCGCGGTGAAGCATAATACGCCATGCGGGGCTTCCCTGGGCGGCATACTTTTAGAAGCATACCTGCGACCCTGTTTCTATCTTCGGCGGAATTATCGCCTGTAACGTAAAAGTTGATGAAGCCGCCGCAAAAAAGATGTCGGAGATTTTCTTTGAAATTATCGCGGCTCCTGATTTTGATGAAGAGGCTCTTTCTATCCTTCAAGCCAAGAAGAATCTCCGCATCATCAAAATTACTCATGCCGCTAAGGAAGAAAAAGAATGCACTGCCGTTGACGGCGGAGTTTTAGTTCAGGACAGTGACAGGAGACTCATTGAAAAATGGGAAGTGGTTACCAAAACCCAAGTCGATCCCAAAGATATTGATGACATGATTTTCGGCATGAGGACCGTTGCCTTTGTAAAATCGAACGCTATTGTTATCGTAAAAGACGGGGCGGCCGTAGGAATCGGCGGAGGACAGACCAACCGGATTTGGCCGGCGCGTGATTCTCTGGAACGAAGCCGCGCGGTGATTCAAACCGTAAAAGAGGCGGGAACAGGAGACGGAACACCCGCAAGGGTACTCGCGTCAGATGCCTTCTTCCCCTTCCCCGACATTGTCGAAGCCGCCGCCGAATACGGAATCAAAGCGATTATTCAGCCGGGCGGCTCAATCAACGACAAGGCTTCTATTGAAGCCTGTGACAAACTTGGCATCGCTATGGTATTTACCGGGATTCGGCATTTTAAGCATTAATTTTTTCAAGTTCAGGGGAAATCGATGAAAGTTTTGGTTATTGGATCAGGCGGCAGGGAACACGCGCTAGCATGGAAACTTGCGGAATCAGAAAAGGTATCTTATGTGTATGCCGCTCCCGGAAACGGAGGTACTGCCAGGGAAGCAAAATGTTCCAATGTGCCGTTCGCCGATAATCCCGAAGGCTGGGAGCAGCTTATTTCTTTTGCCAAAAAAGAAGAAATCGATTTTACGGTTGTGGGACCCGAAGCGCCTTTAGCCGAGGGTATTGCGGATGTTTTTCGGAACGCGGGACTCGCCATTATCGGCGCCGACAAAAAATCCGCGGAACTTGAATCCAGTAAGGTGTTTTCAAAAACGTTTATGAAAAAGTACGGCGTCAGAACAGCGGTGAGTGAAAGTTTTTCCGATTATGAAAAAGCCGCGTCTTATGCCGGTCACTATTTTGCGTCATCTCTCAAGCCGCTCGTTATCAAAGCCGACGGGCTTGCCGCCGGAAAAGGCGTTGTGATTGCCGCTGATTACAATGAAGCAAACAACGCTCTCGTTTCCTTTATGAAAGATTCAACTCTTGGCGAAGCGGGAAAAACAGTTGTCCTTGAAGAATTCCTTGAAGGAAAGGAAGTTTCCGTTCTGGCTGCCGTAGATGTAAAAGATAACAAGGGCAGCATCGTTCCTTTTATTTCCGCGCGGGATCACAAACGGCGTTTTGACGGGGGCGAGGGGCCGAACACCGGCGGCATGGGCGCGATAGCACCTGTGCCGGATTATTCGGAAAAGGCGCAGGCGGATTTTATCACTTCTATACTACAGCCGACCCTTGAAGGCATTTTACAGGAACAGATGGATTACCGGGGTTTTATCTTCTTTGGGCTTATGGTTCATGAAGACGCTTGTTCTCTCCTTGAATACAACGTCCGGTTGGGCGATCCTGAAACCCAAGCGGTGCTTCCCTTAATGGATTTTGATTTTGCCGATTTATGCGTATCGATTCTTGAAGGCCGCCTGCAATCGTTTGATTTTTCCTGGAAAGAAGGAGCCGTCTGCGCTCCCGTGGCTGTTGCCGGCGGGTATCCCGGAACATACAGAAAGGGTGATGTTATCAGTATTGATGAAAAGGTATTACAGGATACAGATGTAAAACTTTTTGCGGCGGGAGCTGTTCTCAATAACGATGATCAGCTTGTTACAAGCGGAGGACGGGTTCTCGCATTATCGGCTTACGGGACAAACGCCGAAGAAGCATGGAACAAAGCCTACCAAGCTATGGACGCGGTTCAGTTTGAAGGAATGGGATACCGGAAAGACATTGGGAAAGAATAGACTGTCAGGATAATGCCGTCATTTTTGTTGTACGCGTTATTCCCTGTCTTTTGTTTCTTTCATTATATTTACGTAAATCTTTAGTTCTTTGAGTGAAGAAATGCCGAGTTTTGAGTAGATGTTCCGGTTGTGAAATTTGATCGTGTTAATGCTGACAAATAGTTTGTTCGCTATTTGCTGGGCGGAGAAGTTTTTCATATAAAGGTTGAATACGGCTTGTTCGCTTATGGTGAGGGTTTCGAGGTTCCGGCGGAATTCTTTATAAGCCGCGGAAGCGGATATGTCGGCAGGAACTTCTTCGGAGTTTTCCGGCGGAACGGCACGGCGCTTTGCTTCTTCAAGTTCTGCCGTAAGGCTTTCTTTTTCCGCGTCCAGTGATTTGCGTTCATCGTCCAATGCGGTAAGATATTTCAGCAGGTCATCAATTTCCGTAATCCGCGTTTTGGGGAGACTTGTCCGGTTATCAGTCTTTAAGAGTTCGAGTGCGGACACAACAGGGCGTATATAACGGCGGCTGACGAATACGGCCGCAAAGAAGCTCGCAAGGAGGAGCGCCGCGAGTAGTGCGTAAGACAGGATTCTGCTTTGGCGGGCCGCGTTTTCCCAATCATTAAGCGGCATGAGGACCGCAAGCGCCCATGCTTCTCCCGCAAAGGGCGAACCGGTAGGATAGAACGCGAGTTTTTCCATCCGGCCGGTATACACAACATTATCGTTTCCGCTCCATGCGTCAGGACGGCGGCGGAAATGTGCCCGGCTGGGACTCTCCGCAAAGAGGAGCCCGTTTGTTCTGCTTGCAAGATACGAGTTGCCCGCAAGCAGTCCCGCTTCCGTATCAATGCTGCCGCCGCGAAGCGGAGCGAAGACGGCGAACGCGCGGGGGTATTCCGTGCTGTTCGGGGTATACAGATTTTTGAACAGCATGGCGCTTACTTCTATGCCGCAAAGTCCGTATATTGTCCCATTACGCGATACGAGCGGGATGCACAAGCGTATAGAATGTTCGCTGTCGCCTTCCATCAAATGCCGTGCGCTCCAGTAATAAAGGCGTGATACATCCAATCCGTTGTTTTGGCGGGCGGTTTCCAGCGCCTTCCCGTAAAAGGCCGCGTCGCTTATATCAAATTCCGTGTCCGATAAGTTCGGCTTTATTGGCACGGGCGACGGACGCGGGCCCCCGCAGACAATAGGTTTTTGACGGAATAGCGGTCATGTTATTCGGTTCGGTACGTTTGAAGTAAAGACCCGCCCGGGACGAAGTAGTGTTATGCGCATCATCAAAAATGATGAATACGCCGCTGCATATATTATTTTCGAGGACGGCAATAAGCTCCCTCGCTTCTTCCAAAAGAATGTTTTCAATTACATCGGGACGCGCGGCGATTTCATCTTCGGTGATTCCATTCCTTTCCGTCCAGAGACTAATGTCAGACGCGATGGTTCTGGCAAGAGCGACTCCACGCAGTGAGAGCCTGTTGAAATCGTCTGAAATGTTTGACTGCAGATGTCTTGTTTCCGCGTCCAGCCACGTTGTATGCCGCCGTTCCGCGGCATTGAAAAGCCCCGTCGAGGTTAAAAGGAGAAAACCTCCTCCCACAAGCGCGATTCCAAAGAGAGCGAAGAACGCAAACAGCCGTACCTGAAGGCTTCTCGCTTCCTCCCCCCGGATACGCCTGAGGAGGAGCAGCGCCTCGTGAAACATATTCACGTTATCGTCCTTTATACATGGTGTTATTCATCAGTTTACTTTTGCAATTCCGCGGTAAACTCGGCAAGAGCATCGTTTTGACGCAAGTTGCCGCCGTTAAGGTAGGCTTCCCGGTTTTGCGTCAGTATCTCCTTATAGCGTTTTTCATAGTCTTTCGAGATACTGTCGAAACTTTCAAATACCGGCGCGGTAAAAAAATCGTATTCCGCGTACATCATTGTTACCGTCTCAAGCATCTGTCTGATGTAAGGATTTTCCACCGCCGCAATGCGCAAGGGCATTTGGGTTTCAAAGGCTTCGTTGGTAACGGGAAGATAGCCGGTTTCGGCAACAAAACGCATATTCTGTTCCGGAGCGGTAAACCATTTAAGGAATAACGCGGCGGCGCTTTCCCGTTTCTTATCGGATTTAGCGACTATAAAGCCGTTTCCCCTCTGGATGGCTGCTTTTTCCCCTCCGTTTAGCACCGGGTACGGCAATATGCTGTACTTGACCAGTTCGACGCGGTTATCCGGGTAGGTAACGGTATCGCCGTAGAACAAAATACCCGCCGATGAACCTATGGAACAGATAATATCCCCGGTCTTGGAAAGGTCTGAGGAATAACCGTCATAGAGGACGATGCCGCCTGTAACGGACGGAGTATAGAAGGTTTCCCAGATGTGCCGGTACGCGGCAGTATCAAGCGCGGGAACTTCCCCGTTAAAGAGCCTTGCGCCTTGTTGAAACATGCCTGTTTGGGCAATATTTATCCAGGAATCAGCGGAAAAAAATTGCCGGCTGTCCCGCGGAATATCAGGCGTTTGGGCGTTGGACCACTCATAGTACCGCATCGCCGCGTCCGCAATTCCTTCAAAGGTTTTAAAGCAGTCCATTGTTATACCCGCCGCCGCCGCGAAACGGTCAAAGAACGTTTGATTGACAAAAAGAATCTCAGTGGATTTAGCGAAAGGAAACACATAAAGGCCGTTGTCTCCAAAGCGGCCTTCGTCCACAAAGGCCGGAATATACGCCGCGAGTTCTTCCTTCGTAAAATAGACGTCAAGGTCCGCCAAAAGCCCTTTTGTCTGGAATTGAATAGCCGTTTTAGGGTAAGCGGTAGCGATGTCGGGCATTTTCGGCGCGCCGGGATCTCCCGAAATAATCATATTCATGGCTTCCTGAAGATTGGCGCTGGACGTGATAGCTTCCACGTTGACAATGACGCCTTCTTCCCTTCCCACGGTGGCGTTAAACTCGTCAATCAAAAAATCCATCGTCTGCTGCATACCGCCGCCAAAGTTATGCCACATAGAGATTGTTACCGGATTCTTAGGATCAAGCGGCCCTTTTGCCTCGCAGGCGGTAAACAGAACCATAAATAGGCAGAGACTCAAGATTCCCGGTATAAACTTTTTCAATTTAATACTCCTTTGTTACTTGGCACATAGAAAAAATATCCCTAAAATCTTTCTTTAGGCGCTTTCCTATCCTTGGGATAGTGTCTTTATAGGTTATTTTACTCCTTTTCTGCAAAAAACTATCCGCGAAATAGTATACAAAACACTTTTGCCCTTATTACTCTTTGTAGTGTGGAAATACGGTGTTGTTTCGGCACGCCCGATGACAACAAGCACCGGATTCTACTATTATAACACATTTTCGCGCTTTTTCAAGAAGAACGGAAGTGTACTATGAGAACCTTATTCGCTCGAGTGGTGAATATTTTTTAAGGAGTAAACGATGAAAAAGAGATTTTTTCTTTTGGCTTGGATTGCCGTTTTATGTTTTACGGCAATGATTACATTTGCAGGCTGCGATGGTCTGCTTGACGGTTTAATCAACAACAACAACAACAACAATAACAATAACAACAATAATGACGATGATAACACAGAACCTGTCGGAACCATAATCACGACCGAGTGGTTGAATTCCCATAATTGGACCATCGGGACTAATTTTCAAACAAGCGAATATTCCTGGACGGGAAGCGGCAAGCTGAATGTTCCCAACGGAAAAACCCTTACGATACTGCCGGGAACCTCCATCACCTTTACACAGGCGGGCGGCGGCATTTACGTGGAAAACGGCGGAACGCTGAAAGCTGCCGGGCTTCCATTCATGCTGGATATTGACGGTAACACCATTGAGACCGTTTCAGGAAATATAACCCTGAAAGGCGGGAGCGCGAAAGGTTCCTGGAGCGGAGTCGAAATTCATTCCACCACAGAAAACAAACTTGATTACGTCAAGATACAGAACGCCGGCAGTGGTACAGCGGCATGGAACAGTGCTCTGTATCTTTATAACGGTTCGGCATCGGTAAAACTGCGTGATTGACGGTTCCGCTTCCAACGGCATTACCACCGAAGACGCAAACGGTTGTTTTACCGCGTTCGAGGGTAACACGATTAAAAACAGCGGTAAGGCTCCAATTTATGTTTACAGCAGCATTTGGTCTTTGCGGAACATCAGCGAAGATAATACCTTTACCGGCAATATCAATAATTACATTCACGTGAGGCTTGCGGGTTCTATCACAGCCAATATGACCTTGAAAAAAATGAGTATTCCCTACCGCTTGTACGGGAGTAGGTTCCAGGTAAACGGCGAGGCCACATTTACTGTTGAAAAGGGAGTGGAAATTCAGTTTGGGGACACGAGCAGCGGAATTTATATCACCAGTGCCGCGGCGATTGTTATGGACGGTACAGAGGAAAAGCCAATTACGCTGAAAGGGATTACCAACACCAAAGGCTCATGGGGGAATATCGAAATCCAATCAAACCGCGAGGAAAACAAACTCAATTATGTGAATATCATTAATGGCGGTTCTGGAGGGCAGTCATATAGCAGCGCTCTGTATCTTTACAACGGTTCGGCATCGGTAACGAACTGCGTGATCGACGGTTCGGCGTCCAACGGTATTACCACCGAAGACGCAAACGGATATTTTACAGTGTTCGAGGGCAACACTATTATAAACAGCGGCAAGGCTCCAATGTATGTTTACAGCAGCATTTGGTCTTTGCGGAACATCAGCGGAGACAATACCTTTACCGGCAATACCAACGATTATATTTATATCAGAATAAATGCCGTCGGCATTCCGCAGAATGGAGCTCTGACTCTGAGAAAAATGGATGTCCCCTATTACCTGAACGGCGGTCTTCAGATTACAACCGACAGTACCACGCTGACGATTGAACCGGGAACGCAGATATGGGTAGGTTCTGCACAGGGGATATATGTCGGCGATAATTCCAAGCTGATTGCCAAAGGAACTGAGGATGAACGTATTGTGTTCCGCGGAACCACGGATCAAGCCGGCTGGTGGTACGGCATTCGGATCGACACAGATCTTGAAGGAACCGAAATTGCCTACTGCGACATTTCCGGCGGCGGCAGAGATGACAATTCAGGCAACACATGCCTTCATATATACAACGCAACCATCGAGCTTAAAGACGTGAAGATTTCCAAAAGCCTGCGCTACGGCATTGGACTTGAGGGAACTAATAAAATATGGTCGGAAGATGTAACCTTTGAGACCTGCGCTTTGGGCAATGTGTGGTATCACTATTCCGGCCCCATAGTGGACGCGCTCCCTGCAAATGACTTCTTCATGCCTGAAACTCCTATACTGTAAATTCATCCATGCGGTAAACTTTCGCTCCGGGCTGTAAAAAGCCCGGAGATTTTTTAAATACAGAGGCCGCGTTTATTTCATAAAAATGAGATTGCGGCTTGGAGGGACGGGCATAAATCCCGGTGGTTGAGGCCCTCGAAACCACCCGCCAATTTAGATTTATTTTCACACGGACCCTTCGAGTGCCTCAGGGACCGCCCTTTGCGAAGGTAATTCATAGGTTAACGAACGTACACAGAGATCCGGGTACATTTACAACCGGCAAAAAAAACGGCGCGGCCGAAGCCGTACCGTTTTCAAAAACATTTTGCCTTTATCAAGAAAACATTACAGTTCCAAATCCTTTGTCTCAACTTTCTTCACGACATAATCGGTAAAATCGGCGATTTTCATGGGCGGCAATTGACGTCCGTCACGCAGGCGGATTGACACCGTGCCTTCATCCATTTCCTTTTGTCCCACAACAAGCATGTAGGGAATCTTCCTCGATTGGCAGCCGCGGATTTTTGCGTTTAAGCGGCTGTCATCAAGTTCGGCGGAAACGGCGAGGTCATGCGCCTTGAGTTCAGCCGCGATTTGCTTCGCGTAATCGTTGAAGGTGTCCGCTACGGGGATAACGGCGACTTGTTCGGGGGCAAGCCACGCGGGAAAAGCTCCGCCGAAATGCTCGATCAGCACGCCGTAGAAACGTTCCAGGGAACCGAGCAAGGCGCGGTGAATCATGTAAGGACGTTTATGCTGTCCGTCGGCATCGACAAAGGTCATGTCAAAACGTTCAGGTTCGTTGAAGTCGAACTGAATCGTGGTCATCTGCCATTCGCGGCCGAGCGCGTCTTTAATCTTTAAATCGATCTTGGGGCCGTAGAACGCGCCGCCGCCTTCGTCCATCTCGTAGGGAAGCCCTTCGGCGTCAACCGCCTTGCGGAGCGATTCGAGGGCGTCATCCCACTGCTCTTGCGCGCCGACCGATCCCGCGGGTTTTGTCGCAAGATAGGCTTTAATGTCTTTGAAGCCGAAAGTCTTCCACATCTTTAAACTGAAACGCAGAACTTCCCGGATTTCGCCTTCCATTTGATCCGGCGTACAGAACAAGTGAGCGTCATCCTGGGTAAAACCGCGGACACGCAAAAGGCCGTGTAAAACGCCGCTTCGTTCGTAACGGTAAACAGTTCCAAGCTCCGCCCAGCGGAGGGGCAGATCGCGGTAACTGCGGCCTTTTGTCTTGTACACCAAAATGTGAAAAGGACAGTTCATCGGCTTGATAAAATAATCCTGATTATCAATTTCCATCGCGGAATACATATTTTCTTTATAAAAGCCAAGATGCCCTGACGTTTCCCAAAGCCATGATTTCCCGATATGGGGCGTGTAGAGAATGTCATAGCCGTTGCGGTAATGTTCCTTTCGCCAGAAATCTTCGATAGAGACCCTCATGCGGCCGCCATTGGGATGCCAGTAGATGAGGCCGGCTCCGGCTTCCTCATGAATGGAATAGAGGTCCATATCTTTGCCGACCCGCCGGTGATCGCGTTTTTCCACTTCTTCGAGGAACGCGAGATAGGCCTTTAAGTCCTTGGGATTTTCCCAAGCGGTGCCATAGATGCGCGTCAGCATGGGGCGTTTTTCATCGCCGCGCCAGTACGCGCCGGCAATATTCATGAGCTTAAACGCGGCGGAATTGATTTCCCGCGTATTTGCAACATGCGGACCGCGGCAAAGATCGGCCCAAACCGTGGAACCGTCACTGTTCTTCATCTCATAGATGGAAATTGCCTCGCCGTCGGGAAGTTCTTCGATCAATTCCAGCTTAAAAGGTTCGTCAGCAAAGCGTTTCTTTGCTTCGTCGCGGGTAACTTCTACGCGGACAAAATCCTGCTTTTCATCGATGATCTTTTTCATCTCCGCTTCGATCGCGGGAAGGTCTTCAAGACCGATGGAGGCAGGAAGCTGATAATCGTAATAGAAACCGTTTTCGATGGAAGGGCCGATGGCGACTTTTGTTCCCGGAAACAGTCTTGTTACCGCCTG
>QMCD01002272.1_pt1 | contig 11337 bp, 7 predicted proteins | sample 1821841 | NCBI WGS metagenome assembly QMCD01 (sample SAMN01991225, study PRJNA193472) | Termite gut metagenome, whole genome shotgun sequencing project. | isolation source: worker | host: Macrotermes natalensis | reverse complement strand
GACAAAACCAGGCAGGAAACCGTCACCAACGACGACGGCACGACGAGCACCCACAGCGTCGTCTATAACCGCCTGCGCATCATCGGGCAGGAGAGCGGTTCGGAAAACCGCATTGAAATATACGCCCCCACCAATCTGTGTCTGGACGAAAACGCCATTGACGAGCCGATCAAAACCCAGTGGGTGGGCTCCACCGCCCAGCCGGTAGTGAGCGCGGACAGCAAATACACGGGCCACGTCAACAAGACCATCACCTTCGTCATCTCCGAAGGCGGGAGGCTGGGCGAGGATGCGATAAAGATATCCTGGGCCGATACGGAAAACAAGGGCGGCACCTTCACCATCGAGCCCGACCATTGGGATTCCCTCAACGGCTGCCTAAAAAAGGATGTGGAAATAATCCAGGGCCTGAAGGTCAATTTCAACCTGGGCACGCAGGCCGGCGGCAACCAGTTGTCGAAGGACAACGCCTTCACAATCGATTGCCAGGCCCCCACCGTGCAGAAGGCGGCCGACAGCGGCATGGCCCAGAGCGACAAGTGGGTGCACCAGGGCTTTTCCAGCCTCACCCTCCCGGTGCATCGCGGCTCCGGCGGCAAATTCGATTTCAGCTACGCCGGCATGGATTATTCCATCCCCATCAAGGACCTCACCCCCCTGTCGGGCCTGGCCGAGGCCATCAACAGCAGCAACAAGAACCCCGGCGTCATCGCCAGCGTCCTGAACGACGGCATGGGCACGGCCACCAGCTACAAGCTGGTTCTCACCGGGGCCCACTCCGGCTCCGAACATGAAATCAGGGTGCTGGACACCACCAACCTCTCCGGCGTCAGCATGAAGCCGGAAACCTTCGAACACGCCCGCACGGCCACCAACAGCATGTGCCGCATCGACGGCTATCCCAGCGACGGGATCAGCTGGATCCAGCGCCAGAGCAACGAGGTCGGCGACGTCCTGGACGGCACGGTCCTGCAGCTTGAGGGCACCGGCAAGGCCACTATCAACATCGTCAACAACGTCACCGAAATGGCCGACAAGATAAAGCAGATCATTTCATCGGTCAATATCACCATCAGCTATATTCAGGAGCAGACCCGCTACGCCGGCGGCAAATTCACCGTCGATATTTTGAAGGACGGCACCATTCAGCGCAAGACCGAGGGCACGGCCAGCGGCGTGATGATCGGCAACTATGGTTTTCAGATCTCCAACAGCGAGATCAAGAACATCATGAGCAGCCAGATCTTCACCATGGATGAATACATCACGGCCATCGACCCGGATAAAGAAAAGCAGGGCCTGTTGCCCCGGGAAGAAAAGAAAAAACTTTACGAGGCCTATCTGGAAGAAAACGGCCTGATCTATACCCGCCTGAGCGACATCGGCATCGCCTTCGACGCCAAGGCCACGGACGATTATTCCAAGGACGGCGGCGGCGTGGGCGCCTATGTCATCGAGGAATCGAAGCTGACCGAGGCCCTGAGGAAGAACCCGGAAGCGGTCATCAAGCTTTTCACCTTCAAGCCGGACGATACTTTTAAGGAATACATAAAGTATGCGGATGAAGACCCCCGGCCCACCCTCAGCGGCGGCGTTCTGAGCAAGATGTTCTATTCCATGTCGGACCTGACCCGCTCCGGCGACGTCTATGACAAGAAGACCGGCGACATGATCCAGCCGGCCAAGGGCATTATGCGGGTTCTGTCGGAAAACTATACCAAAATCATCAGCGGCATTAACGATAAAATAGCCCGCGAGGAAAAACGCGTGGCCCTTAAGCAGGAACGCCTGGAAGAAAAATTCAACCGCCTGGAAGTGCTGATCGGGCAGCTGAACCAGCAATCCGAGAACCTCCAGGCGGAGCTGGACAAGCTGAGCAAATAACGAAAGCCGCGGCTTTGCGAAACGGACGGCGGCCGGCCCGCCGGGATATAAAGAGTTAGGGAGACGAATTATGAATGCCTATGGAACCGGACAATACCGGCAGACTCAGGTCACGACTGTCGACAAGGGGCGCTTGATAGTCCTGCTGTACGAAGGGGCCATCAAATTCTTGCGCGAGGCGGTGAAAGCCAATGAAGCCGGCGACATACCGGCCAAGGCCAACTTCATCAACCGCACCCTGGACATCATCAGCGAACTCAGCCAGTCGCTGAACATGCAGGAAGGCGGCGAAATCGCCTTCAACCTCAAGCGCATCTACCAGTTCTGGACCGACCACCTCCTGAGGGCCAAAATCGTCAAAGACGATACGGCCATGCTGGACGTTATCGAAATGATGTGCAACCTGATCGAGGCCTGGCAGGTGGTGTGCAACGACGCGGAGGCGGCCCGGGTGGCGGCGGCCAGAACATCCGCCGTCGCCCCCGAAAAAAACCTGACGGCCACCCAGGCCCCCCGAACTATTTAAGCTATCCCGGTTCGCGCCGTCAAGGCAATCGCCCGAAACAGTGAATGAAGAGTGAAGGGGAGACTCCGCCCCTCTTCACCCTTCATTCGCCGTTTCGGGCGATTTTCATATTGGTTGTGTATTTAACGCGTTTTATGATATTTCTTGAATATCGCCGCAAGCGCAAATTCTGGGCGCGGGGGAAGCCGGGATTATGAAACGATTTTTTCTTACATTCTTCTGTATCGCGGCCATCAGCGGGGCGGTGTTTTACGCGGTCTCAATGCCGCATGAGCCGTTGGCCGAGGCCGAAGGCGGGGTTTTGGACCTGCGGGGCGCGGCCTTTGAGGGAAGAACCTGGCGGTTGGGCGGCGAGTGGGAGTTTTACTGGGGGCGGCTCTATGAGCCGGCGGATTTAAGCGAAGAACCACCGAAAACTTTCATCCCCGTGCCGTCCTCCTGGAACAGCCACGGCTATCCCGGAACTGGATACGCCACCTACAGGCTCAGGCTTCTGGCTCCCGAAAACGCGCCCATCATGCTGTATGTGCCCGAAATATTGAGCGCCGGCACGGTTTGGATCAATGGCAAAAAGGTTTTTTCGGCCGGGCGTGTGGGAACGGGCAGGGATTCGTTCGTTTCATACGCCAAAAGCGGCCTGGTCAGGGCGGCGGCGGCGGACGGCGTGTTTGAGATTATTGTGCGGGCCGCCAATTATGAAAAATTAAACGGAGGGCTCCGCCACACCTTCAAGGTCGGCCTGGGCGAGGCGGAAAACCCCCTGCCGCATTCCCTTTTGGGGCGCTGGTGCCTCCTGGCGGCGCTCATGGGGGCTTTTATCGTCATCGGGTCGTATCAATTGTTTTTCGCTTTTCAGCGCGACCACCAGAGGGTCAGCCCTATCTATCTGGTCTTTGCCCTCATTTGCCTCTTAACGGCTCTGCGCCTCTTCACCGACCAGGACAGTTTGGCGCAATTTTTCATCCGCAGCCCCCTGGTCAATACCCGGCTCAGCATCATCTACATCCTGGCCTCACTCTTGACCATCGGGCTTATTATCATTTTTTCCATGCTCGCCTTTGAACTGAAACCCGGCCGCGCGACGCGCCGAGCCTTCGCCATCATGTTCGGCCTTCCTCTTATCGCGGTCCTGGCCCTGCCCGCGCCGCTCTCTCGTTCCCTGACGATTCTGTTTTTGCTTCCGCTCATTGTCACCGTCATTCTCGCGGCCAAGAGCCTGTCTTTGGCCAGAATCCGCGAAAGGCCCTACCTGGGGCTTTATTGTATCGCTCTGATTTTCTTCATCTTTTGGGGAACCGTTCTCAACCTCAGCGGCATTGCCTATTCTTTTGCGGGCTTTACCCTCAACATGACCTTCCTCACGCTCGCCCAGACCACCATGCTTTCGCGGGAATACAGCGAGGCTCGGCGCCGGGCGCGGGAACTGGCCGCCAAAAGCGATTTTTACCACCGCCTGGCCCACGATCTGCTCACCCCCCTGACCATTGTTTCCACCAGCGTTCAGGTGGCGGAGATGATGCCTGAAAAGGCCCCGGAACTTTTGAAAAAGGCCAGGGGCGAAATTATGGGCATGGCCGGTAAAATCAACGAAGCCCTGGATGAAAACTGGGAGCGGGACGGGGGCGGGAAATGAAAAGCATCCTTTGCGTTGAGGACGAACCCTCCGTTCTGGCCAACAACCTCGCCGTGCTGAGCCGGGCCGGCTACGCTGTTTTGAGCGCGGAAAATCTGCGTGAAGCTAGGGAACACCTGGCGCGGGGGAGCCCGGACGCCATCGTGCTGGACATCATGCTGCCCGACGGCAACGGCCTGGATTTTTTAAAAGAACTGCGTGGGTCAGGCATCCATACCCCGGTCTTGATGCTGACCGCCTGGAACAAGGGCGCGGACATAGCCTGTGGCCTGGCCGCCGGGGCCAACGATTACCTGGGCAAGCCCTTTGAATACGGCGTGCTTTTGGCCCGTCTGGCGGCCATGTTCCGCAATGTGGAACATGTGCCGGAGATAATAGACAGCCCCCCGCTGAAGCTGGACATCATGGCCGGATCGGCCTTTTTGAACGGCGTCGACATGCTGTTGACGCAAAAGGAATTCGCCCTGCTCCTGCTCTTCGTCCAAAACGAGGGGCGGCCCCTGAGCGCGGAATATTTGTATGAAAAAGTATGGCGGCAGTCCCTGTCGCCGTCCGGCGGCCGGGGGGCCTTAAAAAACATGGTCTACCGCCTGCGAAAAAAACTCCCGCCCGACATCTTCGGCATCCACTTCTCCCGCCTCGACGGCTACACCTTCAGCAGGGCATAGCCCTGCACCCACCGGATGCTTCGCATCCTCTCCGTAGTCTGGCTTTCGACAATTGAAAGGCCTTCGGCCGAGCCCTTATTTACTGGGAATGGTTTTCGTTGCCAGTAAATCAGGCCTCGGCCGAAGTCCTTTAAGCACCGAAAGCTTAACTTCGGAGAGGATGCGAAGCATCCGGTGGGTCCAGGGCTATGCCCTGGTCACAATTTTGCGACTTTGGGGTGGTGGTGGGATTTTTTGTGTTATATTTTTTTCAAGTTAAAATTTGGTAAGGATTTAGTGGTATGCGTTCTTTGATACGGGTTATGGTTATTTCTCTCTGTGCGGCGTTCATGCTTTTTGGCCGCCCCGCTTACGCCGCCGGGGGGAAGGAAGGTTCTATTTACGCCTCTTTTCGGGAGGTGCCCGGCGTGACCGAGGAAGAGATCAGGGCTGTGGAGGCCCTTCAGCGCCAGGGCGCCTCCTTTATGTACGGAACGATTGTGAGCACGGAAACCTTCCCGGGCGTTAACGGCGAAATACGGGGGTTTACCGTTTTACTGTGCGGCTGGCTTAGCGAATTTTTCGGGCTGCCCTTCAAAACCGCTCTCTATGAGTGGGACGACATGCTGGCGGGGCTGGAAACGGGCGAGATCGATTTCACCGGCGAATTGACGGCCACGGAGGAACGCCGCAAAGTTTACCTGATGACGGAGGCCATTGCCGAACGTTTGGTGAAATATATACGGATAGAGGGCAGCGAACGCCTTTCGGATATCGCCAAAAGGCGTAAACCGCGTTTCGCCTTTTTGGAGGGCGTAACCACGGTGGACGAGGTTCGCGCCCGCCTGGGCGAAACCTTCGAGGCCTCCTTCGTGGGCGGCTATGTCCAGGCCTACGACCTGCTACAAAGGGGCCTGGTGGACGCCTTCATTGACGAAAGCACCGCCGAGGCGGTTTTTGACGTGTATGGCGACGTGACGGTGGAGGATTTTTACCCGCTGATCTACGGGCCGGTTTCCCTGACCACGCGGAACCCGGCCAACCGGCCGATAATCTCCATCATTCGGAAATTTATCCAAAACGGCGGCATGCGCCATTTGGCCGGGCTGTACAACCAGGGCCAGGCGGAATATACCAGGCACAAGCTGTCCCTCAGGTTGACGGATGAAGAAAGGGCCTATATAGGCGCGACTCCAGTCGTAAAGTTTGTGGCCGAGCACGACAATTACCCCATCAGTTTTTACAACGAGTATGACGGGGAGTTCCAGGGGGCCTTCCATGACGTGCTGGGTGAGGTCGGGGCGCTTACGGGTCTCCGCTTTGAACAGATCAACGGCCCGGGCGACGACTGGTCGAAAATCCTGGGGATGCTGGAGACGGGGGAAGCCTCCCTTATTTCGGAACTGATCCGGAACCCGGAGCGCGAGGGGCATTTCCTGTGGGCCGATACCCCCCTGATGACGGATTATTACGCCCTGCTTTCCAAAACCGACCTTCCTGGCGTTAAAATAAACGAAGTGCTGTATATGCGGGTGGCCCTGGTGGAAGGCTATGCCCCCACCGAAATTTTCCGCGGTTGGTTCCCCGGCCACGCGGAAACGGTGCTGTACCACGACTTCGTCAGCGCCTTCGACGGCCTGGACCGGGGCGAAGCGGACCTGATAATGGGCGGCCAGAATCAGTTGCTGATCCAGACCAATTACAGGGAACTGCCTGGATATAAGGCCAACCTCGTCTTCGATTACCCCTTCGATTCCCTCATCGGGTTCAACCGGGGCGAGGCTGTCTTGCGCTCCATAATCGACAAGTCGCTGCACCTGATCGATGCCGAAGACATATCGGCCGGCTGGATGCGCAAAACGTATGATTACCGCGCCAAGCTGGTGCGGTCGCGCCTGCCGTGGCTGATCGGCGCCCTGGTTTCCCTTTCGGGCGTGCTGGCCCTTCTGGTCGCCCTGTTCCGCGGCAGCCGGCGGGAGGTCGGGCGGATGACGCGTTTGCAAAACGTCATTATGGAGACCATGGCGGAACTGGTGGAATATCGCGACGGCACCACCGGCGGGCATATCGGGCGGACCAGCGCCTATCTGGAGCTTATGCTCAAGGCCCTCAAGGACAGGGGGCTGTTCAGGGAAGAGACCGCCGCCTGGAACGTCAGGCAAATGGTTCTTTCCGCGCAGCTGCACGACGTTGGGAAGGTGGCCATACCCGACAACATCCTGGGCAAGACCGGGCCCCTGACGGATGACGAGTTCGAGGAGATGAAACGGCACACCACCGTCGGCGGTGAAATTATCGAGAAAATACAAAGCAAGACCAGTGAAAATGAATTTTTGGATCAGGCCAGAATTTTCGCGCGCCACCATCACGAAAAGTGGGACGGCGCCGGCTACCCCGACGGCCTGGCGGGAACCGAAATACCCCTGGCGGCGCGCCTTTTGGCCATTATCGACGTCTACGACGCGCTGGTTTCCGGGCGGCCCTATAAAAAAGCCTTCACCCATGAGGAAGCCGTTAAAATCATCGCCGAAGGCCGGGGCACGCATTTCGACCCGACTCTGGCGGATTTGTTTTTGGAGGTGATGGAGAGCCCCGCAGCTCTTTACGCCGCAGGGAATACATGACCGGTGATCTTACTTGGCCGAGGCCTGGTTCACTGTAATCAATTGAACAACGCCGCCGCCAAGTAAACGCCAAAGCCTAAGATATCCATCAGGTTGGTATATAACACGCATGTGCGTACTTGTAAGGCGGATTGTATGTCATATAATGTAATTCAGATGAAGGGCTTCTCTGAACCGATCTTCGAACCAGCTTTGCATGTGGTCAGCATTGCCATCGAACGCATCCAAAGGACGGAAGGCCACGGCCGGGGCATTGACATCGGCATGTGAATCGACGGAATGATGCCAGTCTTCGGCAAGAGCTGATTTACCGATGTGCTGTTTTGCTTTGTCCGTATCCGTAAAAAAAGGATTGAGCCATAGGCCTGGAACATCACGGGGAATACCAAATCCCGCATGAAAACCAAAGGGATCGGCGCTGTCGGCGCCTTTCCGTGGTGGGAAGTAAAGGCCCCAGGCGATACGAGCCCCGGTGCCTTTCAAATTCACCCAATTGCCGAGGCTTGGGGCATTTTTATAAAATGTCCCGCCGGCTTGAATTTGGCGCCCCTCTCCCCACTGTAACAGTTGGCTCTTGCCGCAAGATTTGGCAACATTTATCAGGTGTTCACGCAGGGTATCCATGAATCCCTGAATCCTGTTTGGCGTGCCATCGGCAATATAGGCTTCCAGTTTTTTAAAATCTTCCTGTTTCGGCATATCCGCTCCCAACCCCCGCTGGCTGAGGAATACTAAAAAATCGTCCATCAACTCCGGCACATATACGCCACGGTCAAGCTTCTGAAGTTCCCGGTAAAGCCGGCTCCAGCGAAGCACATGGCATTGCCCGGGTATTTCGTAGTCGGCGGAATCCGCATCCATAAAGCCGTCAGGCGGCTTCCGCCAGGCGGTCAGCAAAACCAGGGGAGCCCTTATGTTCTCTTTCCGAAGCCATTCGGCATATCTTTTGAGTTGATTTTTTTTATTATTATCAGTATCAAACGTTTCTGTAAGCGCCGCGTCAATCTTAACTTCAACCACGATGGCGACATCATTGCCAACAAAACCGACAAGGTCAGGAAAACCATATCCATTAGTCGAAAATCGCGTACAAAACTGAACGGGCTCCTTGCCGTCATAGACAAACACCTTACGCAAAAGCTCAACCTGGGCGGCGCCGCTGTGTGCGGCCAGGCGATTCAGCAAATCGCACAACGCGTCGGTCAAAAAGTTCTCTTTTTGGCTTTGAGCATATTTGAACAGACGACTATAAAGCGACATTTTAAAATCAAAAGACATGCTGTCCCCAGTCCTGAAAAACAGCTCCGGGCCGCACCCCGTTCCGCTGAGTATTAACCCGGCAGGCCTGTAAATTGCCTTCACGGACGATGAACTCCAGTAATTTCGGGTTTACGAAATTACGGGGCACGGCACATTTAATTGCCGGAGTAATAACAATCAGCCGCCCTGATGGCGGCTGATTGTTCAGACGCGGGCATGGATGCGCGGCGGCATCGGCAATGGATCCGATCACAGAGATACAACGCTGAGACCCTTATGCCTGATGATAGCCAAAAGGCGCAAAGCCGGGCCGCCCGGTTTTTTGACCCCGCCTCCTACCCGATTCTTCCTTCCAACTCACTCAAACTCAAACGGTCTCTTCCTCCTCGGACAGTTCGGGTTCGTCGGCTTCCATCTTGGCCAAATCCTCAAACCTGATATCCAGGCCCAGAATGCCCACGATGTCGTCGTCATTGTCGCGGACGGGGCCGCTGACGGTTATGCAAAGGGCCCCGGTGTAACGGGAGGTGTAAAAATCGGTCACGTGGATCTTGCCGTCGTCCATGGGTTTGACGTACCAGATGCGGTCGGAAAGATTGGCCCCCACCCCGTTGTCGGTCGAGTTCGTATACTTGGCCTTGTCGTGCAGGGAAACCACATTGCGGGTGGTCTGCACGCCGCGCTGGTTGGTGACGTACATAAACTGGATGAAGGGCACCTCGGTCACCCATTCCTCCATGACCTTTTCCTGGCGTTCCGGGTTCATGGAACGGATTTCCGTGTTTTCAATCATGTTGAGAATCAGGTCGTGGGCCAGTTCCTTGGCCCGGGCCTTCAGGCGGTCGAACTGGGAAATGAAGAGCTGGGGCAGATAATGGCGGGCCAGCTTTTCCAATTCCCGGCTGGACATGTTGGTGCTGCGGCCCTCGGCGTATTCCCGGCTGATGGCCTTGTTCATTTTTATGACGCCAGGGTGGCGCTTGTCAATGGCCGCCTCGCCCGAAAGGCCCAGCTTCTGGTTCAGCCAATGGGTCACCCCGGCCGCGCCGGACTTGTCGTTGATGGAAATGGCCGGAGCGCGGCCCAAAATGGCGGCCGTGTCGAAGATGTTGTAAATTTCCTCGTTCTTCAAAAGGCCGTCGGCATGGATGCCGGCCGCGGTCACGTTGAAATCGCGGCCCACCAGGGGCTGATAGGAGGGAATGCGGTGGTTTATTTCCTTTTCAAAATAGCGGGCCATGTCGGTGATGGCGGTTAAATCCATGCCGCCCGCGTCGCCCGTGATGGCCGCGTATTCGATCAGCAGGGCTTCCAGGGGCGTGTTGCCGGTGCGTTCGCCAAAACCCAGGAGGCTGGCGTTGATGGAGCCCAGCCCATAGAGCCAGGCGGTGGAGGCGTTGATGAAGCCCTTGTGGAAATCGTTGTGGCCGTGCCATTCCAGGTCGGCCCCGTCGTAACCGGCTTCCTCAATCATGGCCCGCACCAGTTTACCCACCGAACGCGGCAGGGCCGCGCCCGGATAGGTCACGCCCATGCCCATGGTGTCGCACAGGCGGATGACGATGGGCCGCCCGGCCTCCTCGGAAAGCTCCTTGAGCTTTTGGGCGAAGGGGATGACCAGGCCGTAGACGTCGGCCCTGGTCACGTCCTCGAAGTGGCAGCGCGGGGCGATGCCCATGGAGAGGGCGTTTTTGACCAGGGCCAGATACTTTTCCACGGCCTGGGCCCTGGTCAGGCCCAGCTTCAAATAAATGTGATAATCGGAAATGGAGGTGAGGATGCCGGTTTCGCTCAAGTTCATTTGCCTGACCAGTTCCAGGTCCTCGGAAACGGCCCGGATCCAGCTGGTTATTTTGGGAAATTCCAGCCCCAGATCGCGGCAGGCCTCGACCGCCTCCCGGTCCTTTTCGCTGTACAGAAAAAATTCCGATTTGCGAATGATTCCCTTCGGGCCGCCCAGGCGGGCCAGAAATTTGAAAATTTTAACGATCTGGGCCACCGTATAGGGCGGGCGGGCCTGCTGCCCGTCGCGGAAGGTGGTGTCGGTGACCAGGGGCTCGGCGGCCGGGTTCAGGCTGGGCTCGCTGCCGTCAAAGGCAATGCGGGGCACCTCGGTATAGGGAAAAAATTCCCTGAAAAGTTCCGGCTCCGCGCTCTCGATCAGGGCAAAGCGGCGCGACATTCTGGCCGCGTTGGGAATCAATCTATTGTCGGTCATCCTCATCCTCTTATGATTTTTTCGCTTCAAGGCGAAGGGCCAGTTCAAGCAGCTGTCGGGCGTCCACCGTTCCCGGGGCCTCGGTGAGCGGGCAGGTAGCCTTTTGGGTTTTGGGAAAGGCGATAACCTCGCGCAGGGAAGAGGCCCCGGCCAGGATCATCACCAGGCGGTCCAGGCCGAAGGCGCAGCCGCCGTGGGGGGGGTGAAATGTACGACTGTACCGGGTTCAACAACATCGGTCTCTTCTAAATATTTAATTATTCCTCTGGGTCCGCTGTATGGAATATTATAGCCTTGCCTGCGCTTTCCGTATATCGCCAGTTCGGCGCAATCTACTCCAAGACGGATGTCGGTCTGGTGTTTACGGTTGGGTAACCGTCTGGGAGGTAGAACAAAAGGTGTGTTTAACAACTCTTCCAAATATCCCAAATATCCATCATGCTGCCTGATTGTTATTTGCCAAATATATTCGCGTTCTTCGAGGATGTTAAGCGCGTGAAAAATGGTGTCTTCGGGCATCTTTCGAAGCGAAATGAAATTACATC
>QMCD01002096.1_pt1 | contig 11338 bp, 13 predicted proteins | sample 1821841 | NCBI WGS metagenome assembly QMCD01 (sample SAMN01991225, study PRJNA193472) | Termite gut metagenome, whole genome shotgun sequencing project. | isolation source: worker | host: Macrotermes natalensis | reverse complement strand
AATGCCAAAAAGCTCCTCGACAATCTAGCCGAGCAAATCAAGAAGAATCCCACGGACAAGACGCAATGGCAAACGAAGATGATATTAGCGGAATCAGAGGTCAACTTCAAATTTGCCGGAATTCAGCGATTCTATGAATTGCAAACCATTATTATTCCCGCTGGCAAACATCGTCGCGGACAATCTTATGCACCAAGACTACGGTTACGTATCGATAAAAATGGAGAATACGTGAGCTACATCCAAACATCAAATGAGGCGTGGATAAGCGATTTTCCTTCCCACAAAAAAAATCGCATCAAAGTAAGAGTGTGGGGGGATGAAAGATTCGTTTTCCGACTCCGTGACTGGAATACGAATATCAGCGAGCGTCATATCATTGATATTGCTGGCATTACGTCAGCCGATTTTGAAAAAGGAAAAATTGTTGAAACAGTCGGGGACTTCGAGAATGAGTCCGAAGCGATCACATTTGAATTCCGTGAAGTAAAATAGGACACTTAACAGATTGCTCTAACAACACTGACGATTATGACCAAAACAAATTATTTACTCATCCTATTGGCATGGCTCTTTGTACCGGGTTGCGGTCAATCTACGCCTGAAGTAGAGAGTATCGTGGACATGTTTACACGGGGGTTGCAAACGAATGAGACAAATAACAAAGATTTGCCAGATGCTGAGGCGTTCGGAGACGCCCTCATTTCCATTGCGTTGGAGCGGTTTGCCGAAACCCCTGACGCGGCTCCGGCAATGTTTTCGGCGTTTGAAAAATACGTTTCGGATGCAGAGATGCAAGAACGCTATACCTTGTGGGGAAATTTTTTGGGAAGTCTTGATTCGGCATTACTCCATTCCAAAGATACGAAACAATTGCGTAAAAACTGGAATGTACGTCACAAAGCTATCGAATTACAAAAGACGGCATTGCGTGATTGGACGCAAAGTATCATTAAGGAATTGGATGAATACGCCATCAAGCTGAATGAACGTAAAGACCTTGAAAGCATTCAGCCTTTTGAAAAGCAGAATGAGGTAGAAGCGTTGCTGGAATTATTCGCAGACGAAGAGATTGAGGAATCGGACAAGCTCCAAGACAAGGTCAACGAAATAGCGAAAATCATAGATGGCACGCTGGCGGAATTGGTTCTGCGTTTTGAAGAAGAAATTGAAACAGAGCGGCAGAAAGATTTGCCCAATTCCACCGCTCAATTTGCTCCAGAAAAAGAAAGCGAAACAGAGGGACTTACGAAGTGGCAAGCAGGCCCCTACCAGAATCTTCTAATGCGGCTCATTCCCTATGTCAATCTCCAAGACAATCCGGCAATCAGCTTTTGGAGCAATGCTTCTAGGGTTGATGAGGTGGAGAAAAGTTCTAAGCAAGAAAGTTTTATGGAACGACTTGTGCTGGCCTATCAAGAGGCAAAACGGCTGCAAAAAATACGCTATAACCTTTGGAGCGTGCGAATGTTGCCCAAGGACTCCAACAACGCTCTATCCTATATTGACCCCGGTTTACTTGATCCCTCGGTGGGGGCGTTATACTCGCAAATCAACAGTGAATTGATGGCGGTAAGTAAGAATGGGTATGAACATATAGCAATTCCCGAACGACAAAACACAATCAGGAAAATTCTGTTACAAAACAAAGTCACCTTGGAGGCATTCTGATGTACACTCGCATAATCTTTATTGTTACGCTACTGGCCCTGTCCGGTGATGATGCGTGGGCGCGAGGGGAAGCGTTTGTGGCTGGGGCTGCGTTAAAGAATGTAACGGACTTCACAACGACACAGGTTGGTAAATTCGGCGAAAATTTTGCCGCCGAAACATACCGATTGCGAGGTTACACGGTTGTCTCGAATCCAAATGGGCATAAGGGAATTGATTTAATTGCTTATAAAGGTTCGCTACAAAATATGACAGATCTAAAAATTGTTGAGGTCAAAACCACACTAACAGGACAAGACGCCGTTTTAACAAAGAAAACCGGGCAAATGGGAGAAAAGTGGATAACCAAACGGATTGAAAAATTGGGTAAGAGTCCCAATACAAAATTTCAAATGACCGCTAAGGCGGCTAAGTCATTTGCGGCGAAGAATGGCGCAAGATTTCAGCAAATGGGAGAGGTTTTCCATACTGATGTTCTCAATAACAAGTACACAATTTATGATGATGTAACAAATTTACGGAACACTAAGTTTAGCTCTCAATCCATTGATCGCTCGCTCTCGCGAATCTCTGAACGAGCGAGGTCAGCTCCTGCCCGGACGAATGCCGTCAGATTGGGGGCAGAATATGACCAGTTATACGCGAAAGCAGCCGAGGAAGCTGCCAAAAAAGCTCAGGTAAAGGGTGTCCCTACACCCAGTCCTACCAACGCCGCTAAAGCTACCCGCGTAGCTAAATTCGGCGCGGTTCTCCGAATCGCTGGAGGAGCAACCGGCATCGTTGTCGGTGTGGTGGATATTGGCGGCGGCGTTTACGAACTGCGGGAAATTGATCGTCGTTTTGCTGCTGGTGAATTGGATTACGACATTGCCATCGGCAAGAGAATTGTGGTCGGCAACCGAATGGCATTGGGCGGAGTATCCATCGCCACCGGTATTTTGTTACTTGTACCCGATCCAACCATGATTACGAAAGCCGTTGCGTTGGGACTTACTATCACGATTGTCGCTGGACACGCCGTGTTGATGGTCGTGGATCATTTCCTCGAACGCACACAAGCGAAGCGAATGGAACGCCGCAAGGAATTATTAGCGTCGATTGATTGGGAAATACGACAAAGTGTGTGCATTGAGCAGTTGCGTAAAATGGCCGCATCGCCGACTTTGGCTCTGTAGAGTCCATTGCAATAGGAAGACTGCGGTTCCAACCATTCTTCTCTGCGTTGGAGCTAAAAAAAACCGCCCCGTGAAATACAGGGCGGCGTGAGTTTAGATTCCCAGCGGCAGCAGCATAATCACGATGAGTAGCACGTCGACAATCAGTCGCCAGCTTGGGAAAAAACTCGGTGTCGCCGTTGCCATTGTCGTAACGCACCCCAGTTCGCTTGCACTCGCTACGCTGGGGCCGAGCAGAAGCACTGCTACAATTATTGCAACAAGGCCCAGCTTCGTCAGCAATCTTGAGCCGCGTTTGCATAAGACGACCAAGCACATTAGCGCAACAATGATAAACGTCAAGCTAAAAACCGCTCTTGCAATCGGCCAAGAATTTTCGCTACTTTTCGGCACGATGCTCTCGACGGCAGTTTTTGTTGCGTTCGTTAGAGTATTGGTCGCCACGCTTGCAGCCGCTTCGACAAACGGTTCCGGTTGCGTCACGAATGCCGTCACGACAGCACCGGTTGCCACGCCGCCCTTGTTTTTCCAGAGCCAACTCGATACGCCGTCCGCCATTCGCTTCACCTTCGGGGCGGCTTTTTGCAACGACGAGGCGGCTTCGATGGTTGTTGTCGAAACAAGTGCCACGCAAGCAAGCAGCATGGCCAAACAGACAAATCTGTGCATTTTATCTCCTTTCTATTAAATTTGTTACAATGCGCACAGCGTTTTGTGCTCGCACATCGAGCAGTTCCACGAAGGGCGACAATTGAATACGCCGCGATCCAGTGCGCCTTTATATTCTCGTACAATATCGAAGAAACGACGAAAATGGCGTGAATTTCTAGGCTCAAAACGATGCGTCACGATCTTCGGCGTCTTCGTTTTCACGAGTTGACGAATCTCCAGCGACGCCTCCGCGCAGCCAAAGACATTTCGTACAATATGCGAATAGGCCGTGAGTTGGATTTCATGTTGAAGCTCGCACAGCGCCGTTGCGCTGGCCGCCGTTTTGAAATCGACCAGCACAATACCATTTTCCGTTTCAAGAAGAAGGTCGATTATGCCGACAAGTGGCAGGCCCAAGTTTTCGCCGGTTGACGGATCAACGAGCGGCACTTCAAATCGTTTCTCCATTGCAATCGGCTTTTCGTGCGAAATGTTAATCTCCTTACGATACGCAAAAACAAGGTCCAAAATCTGCTTTTGGCATTTAGCTTCCTGCGTGTCATCATCGAATTCACACGGTTCTTCGACCATCGCATTCGACCAGATATTATCGACAAGCGGCTGCAAATCGTTTTTTGTAACAATCGTGCACTCCTTCAAGTTGCGATAAATTTGCTCCAGCACGCCATGCACCACTTTGCCTACAAACAACGCAGGTGATGGCGGCGAAACAACTCCGTCGACATATCGCAACAGAAATGCACGCGGACATTTCGACCAGAGGTTCAGCCGTGATGCGCTGACGTAATCGAGTATTTTGGGCGCTGCCGTTTTTGTTTCGACATTACTTTCACGCAGGAAATTCAGCAGTGAAATCGTTGTCATGCCAGTCCTCCATTCGTTTTTGCGTCCTTCAAAAGATCGATCAACTGACTGCCTTCTTTGGCGGACAGCTCGTCGCAGTCCTTGCCGAAATTCTCTTGACAGTAGTGGTCAAGTTTCTGTGCCGTAAGTCCTCTGATGCCTTTTGTGAGTTTGCCGATGAAGTCGAGTTGCTTGGCCGAAACAGGATAGCGATTGTCGTTACGCGATGATTGTGAATTGCGATGCGAGTTGCTGTACTCTGTTTTCGGCGGCGTCGTGGGCCTGTTATCTGTTTTTGTTACATGCTGACGATGATTTTGTAACTCATCTTCAACAGCACTGCGACAGGCACTGTATGCTTCTCGCACGCGGCGATGAAACTCCTCCGGCCTGTCGAGAGCAGCGGTGTCGAGTTCGATTTCAAGATTGCACGATGAGCCAGCCGAGCCGTAGTCCGGCAACCCTATCTTCTTTGATATTCCCAGGTTAAGTTTGATTCCCATGTTTGGTCTCCATTGTTGAAAATTGAGAAAAGTTGTAATCATGCGTCCCCTCTCCCCGGAGGGGCGAGGGGATAATACAAAAATTTCGTTACACACCTTGCAATTGCTTGAGCGACGCAATGGTTTGTCGCATGAGACGGTTTTGTTTCCGTTGCGCTTTCAGGTTTCTCACCAAACGGCGAGTGATTTGCAGCGTGTCGGAGAGCGTGTGGCACAAGCCTTCGGATGCCGCGATCACGTCCATGTTGTCGTTTGTAACGAGAAGTGATTTTTCTTCTTTTGTCATAAATTGTCCTTTCTAAAATAAGTGTTACTGGAACACGGATTGGAAGTTCAAGCACGTTTTACGCTTCGACCAAATTGTCTGCGATGCGAGCTAAATTTCTGTTGCGCCACATTTCACGCTTGATTTTCAGGCGTCTTTGGCGTTTAGCTTCCTTGCGATCAGCGATGAATGATGGTGCGTGAAGCTCAAAGCCAAGCCGCTCGATGGTGTCAAAATCGTCGCCGAGGTGGTGGGAAAGATGGTGGTAAAGTTTGTTCGATGGCATGGGGTGTTCTCCTGACCCGGTATCAGCGATACCGGGCTAAGCGGGGTGAAACAGAATAGACGTAACAAAATGATTCGTCTCCGAATCAATGTTACTTACCAAGAAAACGCCGCGTTTTTAAGCGTCGGAAGGGAAAGAATGAGTAAAAACGCCGCCTGATGGTCTGAAAGACCATCAGGGGAGAGTGGTTTCTGAAACCAGAGCAGTTCAGAACGCAAAGCGATCACGGCAACTCTGAGTCGCTATGATGAGAGAAGAATGGATGTGGTGCTGATGCTAGCTAAACCTACACGGCACACACTTATTATAGCAGGACAAGAATTGAAAAAAACCGAGGCAGTGACCACACCGCCCCGGCGAGATGACGCTAAACTAAAAACGCTCAGTTACTCGATTATCATTCACCCGGCCTGTTTACGATCCTCATGGTCTGCGAGATAGGCAGAGTTCTACGAAAAGGACGGTCGGGGGTAGACACAGGCTTTGAAGTTGGGTTGGTCGCCTGTTGTGATGCCGTAGATTGTTCCGAACGTTCATTCCCTTCGATCCCCATGCTCCCCGGCCCTGTTTTTGCAGGCTCAAACGTGGGAACCAACGGGGAATGCAGTGGGGAATGATCGGGGAGCGAATCATCGCTTGGCGTTGGCAGGTTTTGGGCTTGCGCCCCGTCATTCCCCGCGAACGCATCGCTTTCAGCCTTGTTTTCAAGGGTCGGGGAATGAGGGGATTGTGGGGCACGAGAATCCGGCATAGACTTCGCGTAATACAAAACTGTTCCAATATGTCCATTGGAACGTTCCACGCAGTACCCCAAATCCCGTAGGCGTGAAGAAAATGTTCTTGTGGACAGTGCTTGGTAACCATTGAGTTTGCAGAACGCGCCAAACAATTCGTAGGCTGTTCCGACTTTGATAAAGAGGGAATGACCTTTCTGCAAATCATTGCTCGCCAACCACGACGACAGCGGATCAAGCTCCGTGCGCAACTGCGTCACTTCCTCCACGCAACACGCCGGCGGGTCAAGCCGACCGGTCAACAGCAATTCATCAAGACCGTCAATGATCCAGTTCAAAATGCCCGGCAGTTCGGTCGCAATCACTTTCGCGGCAAAGTCGGTGTCCTTGTCTTCGGAACGAATTTGCTGATCGAAATAGATAATAGCCGCCCGTTTGGCCAAGGCCGCATCCGTGAAAAACTGCGGCGGCAAGTCGTTCATGGCAAAAATCACTCGGGCGTAGTTTCGCAAATCAAAGCCGTGCCCGTAAGGATGCCGGGCCGAAACTTCCTCACGGCTTATCAGCATTTTTGTCAAACCACCATCATTTATTTTTGGGCTAACGTCAGAGGCAATGTTGACGAGCTTGCCGTCCAATCTCGCTCTGGCGTATGCGCCTTGTGTGTCGTCTCTGGACAAAGCAGACAAGGTTTCAGTAACGATATTGTCCTTGCCGAGAAGTTCCTTATACACATCCAGCGTCGTCGATTTTCCTGTGTCACGTTGACCATCCAATATCGGAGCCTTTTCGATCTTGCCCGGATAGAACGGCAATGCCAGACACTTGGCCAAATACATCTGCTTTTCCGGGTTTGGTAACGAGCGATCCAAATGTTTCTGCCAAAGCGGAGCGGTGGCATGGGGATCATACTCAAAATCAAGGCAGTATTGAATAAACCGTTGGTGTGAATGTTTTTCAAAACGGCGTTCTCGACCGTTAAAAAAGAGCGTGCCATTTTTCAGATTGATGAACGGCGTCGTCGGAACATTCACCCTACTATGATGCCGCGATGAGCTAATCAGGAATTGTTTCACGAGCTTATCCACGAAAGTATGGAACTCTGCCACATCCGGCGGAACGTCACACTGCACCGCCGCCTCGATAAGAAAATTTGCGAGTTGCTTGGTGCCCACCAACATATAGTGTGTGCCGGTGAAATAATGGATGCCGTCGGCATGACATATCAGAGGCGTGGCTTCCTTGTCCGCCGTAAGTAAAACCTGTTCCACGGTCCGCAGAATGTAAACTTTTTCATTATGCTCTTTCCAATCAACAGGCTCGATTTTGATGAGGATGTTGTCCAGAGCTTCGATGCCGCAACGGACAATTTCGCCTTCCACTTCGTGTCGCTCCGTCAGAATCGCGGCAAAAACTTCATCCTTGACAATGAGATTTTCGTCAAAGGTGATGTAGCGCAAGCCGCACAAATCGCTGCGGCTCTTGTCGAGTTCATACGGAAAATCAGACTGCATGGCCGCCAACAACGTTTTCAAATCCGGCGTGCCTTCGTAGTGAGCCAGTGCGAAGAATCCACGTCCCGACGCTGACAGGCCAACGGCGAAAACGTAAGGAACAGCCGCAATTTGCGACTTGGCCGATTCCAACTTGTCTACCGGAATGTTGTCAAAATCCAAGCAAATCACCCCGTTTGCTATGCAGGCATCATTGTTGCGTTCCGTTTGCGGCTCGCTTCCAAAAATGACGGCGGCCAATTTTTTCTTTAGCTCACTGCGTTTTTCTTTATCCTGCTCGGCACGGATTTCGGCTATTTGCGTCTTGATTTCCTCGCTCGTGCGGAACGATTCCAGCATTTCACCGATCTTGTACGTGTCGCTCGGCACGTTTGCGAGGCAGTTGTCGTAGGTGCTGACATTTTTTTGCAGCAGAGTGGGGACGGCAACAGCGGATTCGGAATGAGTTAGAACGGTGACGACTTTCGTTTGTGACATGGGTGGTTTTCTATAAATTTTTTGTGTGTTATGTTCATTGTTTCGCTCTCCAATCTGTACTTTCGCTCTGTCCACACTATGGCAAATTTTCTTGACTTCGCTTTCATTGAGCGGCGGCTCACATTTTTCTTGATTGATTCTCTGGAGTTGTACTTCCAGCGCAGCCTCGCTCAGCCCAAATTCTCCGCGTATGCGGAGTCCCAGTCTGTATAGCTCATTGTTTCGCTCGCCCTGCTGAATCCGGCCCATCTTGGTAATGTAATGTTCAATTTCTACAGATTTACTCATCATTTGTCACCATACCTTTGTTAATAGCCTCCAATTTCGCTCCGACTGTTGATCTACGGATCAACGCCTCTACATCTTCGCGGCGGTAACGTACTGCTCTGCCTAACTTTACGATAGGCAGGTTCGCTCCCGTCATGCTCCACTTAGCTAAAGTTTGTGGTCTCAGGCACAGCATTTGTGCCGCCTCGTTGCGGGTAATCAGCATCTTGCATTTACCTTTCACAAAAATGGGAATACAAACCGTCCAATTCAAATAAATTGGACAACAAGCTCAATACCATCTAATGCCACAGATGGGGACATCCCCAAAAAAGAAGGTTGCAAAACAGCGTGAGCTGTCCTGCCACCTATAGCTCCAGAAGGCAACCGAATCTCCGGCCACCTCGCTCAAGATTGACACTGGAGCCAGTGTCACTCATCCAACCTAGCGAGTCATTGCTCGCGATTTACGCCGACCATTGCAGCGACAACGATGTCATAACTATCATCGTGCAAGCATGATACTCCAGATACGTTTGCGTGTCAATCTTTTTTGACAAATAATTTGTAAGTCATTGTCAGATAAGACTTTGCGCCTCAATTTCCTCAATCGACGGTAAGCAGGTATCGAGCGGCTCCGGCAATATGCGTCCAGTTTTGTTTTAAGGATGAGGGGTTCCGAGCCACGCCGCCACCTTTTTCATCTTGCTTTTGCGGGCAGTTCTTATACAATGCAGGCAGACTTGCCTAGACGGATGAGACGATTTACTCTATTCCTACAACCATGACACCAACAGCCCTTGCATCACCGCCGTTTTTTTAGCTGACAATACGCTGCGGATCGTTCTCCCATTGCCGTGTCGCTTCCAAGCGAACTGACGGTCGCTCAGGCCGCCGACATTCTCAATTGCTCGGAAGCCCATATCGTGCGTTTGTCGGACGCGGATGAGATTAAATTCCGTGTCGTTGATGGCAGTCGACTGGTTCAAAGAGATAGCTTGCTGACCCTTGCTCAAGAAATCAACGAAGTCAATGCTGCCATTAACGAAATAGTCCGCGAAAATCAAGAACTGGGCCTCTACGATGATTGATGTCGTATACGACGCTTGTGTTCTCTTCTCGACCAAAAACGTGGAAGAGTATTTGACAACCCTGCAAAAACAGGGCTTACAGCAAACAGTCACCCTTCTTCGTCGACATCTGTCTGATCTGTAACAGCCCAATACAGGCGTTCAGGTAAAAAAATGGAAGGGGCGACCATCGGAAGGCCCGGCGAAGCGGGCACAAGACAAGTAACAATAGTCCAAGTTTTAACCTGATGATGAATACTCGGCCATTTTCTCCGTTGCATATTTTGTATTAACTACTAAAATGCAGGGGGCGTGTTGCAACGGGAATGCTTTCAGACGATCAATTCAATATGGACAATAGGCCGCTTCTTGAACCGGGCTTTCACGATTACCCGCTTGAGAACTTGAAGGAATCGCTTGCTGCGTTGTGCGTCAAACCTTTTGTGAGTCGGCGACGGGAACTATTACTTGACTCTTTTATCGACTTTATTTGTGGTGCGGAGAGTCTTGGGATTTTTACGGAATTCTGGTTGGACGGCTCGTTTTTGACAGACAAAGAATCCCCTAACGACATCGACTTGGTGTTATTTTTTGATGGTTTGCCTTACCAATCGTTTTCGCCGCGAGAGCAGCAAGCGTATCGTGAATTAACGGATACGGAGCGAGTGAGAGCAAAATTCGGTTGCGATGTGTATCTCGTCCGCGCCAATCAGCCTAAAAATAAGCAATACTGGAAGAGCGTGTTTGGCTTTTCGCGAGATGGTATCCCCAAAGGTATCGTCCGCGTTTTTCTTCGGAGGCAAGTATGACCAACATAGAGCGTTTGGCGGAACTCATTGATGAGGTGGAAGAAATTCTCGGAGGCATCGAAGAAGAAATGGGCCAACCGGGTCAGGATTACGCAAATCAATTAGAGTACCGCTCCTATTTGCGACATCGCGACGAACTTCGCCGACAACTTGTCGAAGCTGAAAAAGAGCTTGTGGTGGCGTGAGGTGTGGAGATGTATCGCCCGTCACCCTTCTTCGCCGGCATCTGTCTGATCTGTAACAGCCCAATACTCTGCCATTTTCTCCGTCGCTTTCTCGACGGCCTCGCGCACCGGGTCGGTCGTCAATCTGGCGTAAATCTCTGTCGCTTTCATCGATCTGTGGCCGAGCGATTTGCCGATCACTTGCAACGTCGTGCCCGTCAGAGCCTGCCACGAACCCAGCGTCCGTCGCAAATCGTGCATCCGAACATCCGTCAGCCCGGAGCGAGCACGGATTCGCTCCCACGCCTTTTTCGGATCAACCACCGGCCCCGTGCCCCGCTCGGAGGGAAAAACCCAAGTCTCATGCTTGCTAGGACTTGCAATCCGATCATTCAAAATTTCGACGGCTTGCGTGGACAGCACAACCACGAGCGGCGAGCCGTTTTTCAATTGCTCCCCCGCCACGTACCACAATCCACGCTCAAAATCGAGGTCTTTCCACTGCATCCGGCAGACATTTTTCTTCCGCTGCCCTGTAAAAAGCAGCATGAAAATCAGGTCACGCCACAGCGGCGGCTCTTCCATGACGGCGGCGTGAAATTTTTTGAGTTCGTCCGGCATGAGAAAGCGTTCCCGCGAATTTTCCGGGAATTGCCGCACGCCGGTACAAGGATTTTGGCCGGTGTAACCAATCTCGTCGGCAACTCTAAACAGTGATCTGATAAGCTGATACGCCCGATTCGCTTGGTAAGGGCCGTGGCGTTCGCCGATCTGCTGGTGCCACTTCACGATGTCCGCCTTGGTCAACTGGGCCAACTCCTTTTTGTGCAAGGCCGTGCAGTATTTGTCAAACATCCGCCGGTCTTCCTGACTTGTCTTTTTGTGAAG
>QMCD01003853.1_pt1 | contig 11339 bp, 9 predicted proteins | sample 1821841 | NCBI WGS metagenome assembly QMCD01 (sample SAMN01991225, study PRJNA193472) | Termite gut metagenome, whole genome shotgun sequencing project. | isolation source: worker | host: Macrotermes natalensis | reverse complement strand
AAGGGAACATGCCGCATCATCGTCTCCACAAATGCATTCGGAATGGGAATTGACAAGCCCGACGTACGATTAGTCATCCACATGGATATGCCGAACTCACTGGAAGAATATTTTCAGGAAGCAGGACGCGCCGGACGTGACGAAAAAAAAGCATATGCTATCGCATTATGTGCATCTACCGAAACATCAAAACTAAAAAAACGAATGTCCGACGAATATCCGGACAAAAAATTCATACTCCGCGTATATGAAGCTCTCGGCAACTACTTGCAGATAGCAGTAGGTTTCGGAGCATTTAAGACACACGATTTCTCGCTACCCAATTTTTGCAGAATATTCAAATTCCCTGCCGCTCAAACTCATAACGCATTGAAAATACTTGAATCGGCGGACTATATCGAATATGTAGAAGAACCCGACAACAGTTCGCGCCTGCTATTCCTGGCAAACCGCGACGAATTATATAAAATGGATTTCGACAAATTGTCTGACGACATTATCCAAGTCATATTACGTTCTTATACAGGATTATTCGCCGATTATGTATTCATAGACGAATCGTTGATTGCCACACGCGTACATTCAACAAGAGAAACGGTATACAATTCCCTGATTATGTTATCCAAGACACACATAATCAATTATATTCCCCGCAAAAAACTGCCTCAGATTATTTTTACACGAAACCGGGAAGAAAAAAGACATGTCACCATCCCGCGCAACACATTCGAAGACCGCCGGAAACGTACGGAAAACAGGGTCGGCAAAGTGATTGAATACATAACCGAAAGCCGGTTTTGCCGCACGCGCATGCTGCTACGCTATTTCGGCGAAAAATCAGATAAAGATTGCAGCATCTGCGACGTCTGCCTCAGCAAAAACCAGTCGGGACTTAAAAACTGGGAGTTCAACAAAGTAAAAGATGCGCTTCTGCTACGCCTCGAAAAAAACACCTCTGAAAGCATACTTACACTGGCCCGAGAACTGCCGCTGGAAAAAGAAAAAAACATACAAGTCATACGCTTTCTGTTAGACCACGATGAACGGATCACGCTAAAAGACAGTATAATCTCATTGATCAGGTAAAAAACACCGACTCCGGATTATAATACCATATTACCCTACATTCCGTAAAAAAATTCAGGCATGAACTTTCCGGCATTCAATCAACACTTTCTTATTACCGGACAGCATCGAGGCAAACAAGTATACATCGCCACCATCCGTTATTCCTGTACGTTTGCGTAGTTCATCGACGGAAAGGGGAAAATTACGAACGGCAATATTCGCCCGGGGTATCTGCATCGACAAACTCCGGCACAAACGATTTTCAAATTTATAAACACGATTAACTTCAAATATTCTTCCGGCAAAAGACGGCAGATAAGTATCCGAGGTATACAGATGACTGCTTATATGAAGCTTCTCCAATCCGTACCGTGATGATACGGTTTTATAAGCGCCAGCCTTTAATATGGACCCATTCGGTTCATAAAGATAATGCCCGACTTCTGCGGCAAATGCGGCAAGAGCCGCTTTTTCTTCACCATACAAGAAACGAAAAGACTGCTCTCCACCGGAAGTTGTAAAATTTACACAATGAATCCGAACATCAGATCCATCACCTGACCTTCCGGGATGTAATGGATCGCCCGGCATACAAAAAGCATCAGCCACAACAAGGAGCTCTTTGCAATCATTCCTGACGGAAACGATATGGATTTCCCTGATATTTGACAGTTGCGATAAAAGCCTGCTGATATCCAGCATTGGCGATAATTTCACTATGATTTTATTCCTGTTCCTACACAACAAAGGCCACAGTTGCGTCAGGTCAGGCTCACAGTCCTCCAAGGCAAACACCCGCTTTTTTCCGGCCCCTCTGCGCGCAGGGTCCAGATAAATCACGTTCACCCCGGATAACGCATCCGGATTCTTCGTGAGCAATACCACAGCATCATCATTCAGAATTTGCACATTCCGTGCGCCAAGCTGCTCCATATTACAGGCGGCAACTTCACAATACAATGTATTACGCTCCACATATATCAGGCTTCTCACTTTCAATGATAAAAAGTAAGCGTCTACACCAAGCCCTCCGGTCAGGTCACAGACCCGATCCTCCTGATCAACAAGCCTCTGCTTATACAGCGCCGTCTGTTCGGAAGAACATTGTTCCAAAGCCAGCGACGAAGGATAAATCAAACTATCGTCGGCATACCATAAGGGTAGCTTGTCTTTCACCTGGCGCCGCGCCCGAATCTGTTCGGCAGCAAACCGTACATCCACATCTTTATACCGTGGCGCATCCAGGATAAGCTGCAATACATCATCATCCGCATGTTCCCTTATAAAGGCCCTTAAACGCTCCGTCATTTTCATAGGCACAAAAATAGAAAACAATTCATAATTAACAACTGACAAGTAACTGTCTTTTCGGGAAAACTGAAAAAATACACTATTTTATTCAAAATAAATCCGTATCTTTGCTACCTTGATTACTCATATTAAATAATTTAATTCAATGAAGATTTTTAAATATATACTGATATTTACTGTCATGTTAATTCTGCCCGCCGGTATTCTTGCGCAAACGGAAAATAAAAAAGATACGGCAACCGACACGGTTATTGTATTAAATAAAGCAGGCTTNNNCTTGAAAAAATATACAATTACGAAAAAAATACCGAGGCATGGGTTTATGAAGGCAATCTCCCCTGTATTATTGATTTCTATGCCGACTGGTGTGGGCCGTGCAAAAAAGTAGCCCCTGTTTTAAAAGAACTTGCCGACGAATACAAAGGACAAATAATTGTCTACAAAATTGATGTGGATAAAGAAAAAGAATTAGCCGGAGCTTTTGGCATAAGCAGCATTCCTACATTCCTTTTCATTCCTAAGAAAGGAACACCTCAATCGGCCATGGGCGCCTTACCGCGTGAATCATTCGTAAAAGTGATTAAAGAATTTCTGCTGAAAGAAAATGAGGATACGGCACAGACCACGGACAAGTAAAAATCAACCGGCGCGTTGTGCCAAATCCGGTTTACATACCGGACACATATTTATTCTTTTTACTGATTCATAAAAGCGTTAAGTGACAACTTCGTCCAGTCGGACTCACGGTTCTCTTGCTTTGCTTTACTAAAGGCATTATCACGCACCTGCGCTCCGGGATGGCCTTTCGCCAGATCAGCGGAATGTGCAGCGATCCTGTAACTGAGCAGGTCTGCCCGCATACGATCCGCATTTACTATACCCACCTGACTTTTAAGGCCGCCGATAAGGGACGCGCCATGCCATGCCATCTGCGCCCCTCCTATCGCAGCGGCGATATGTTCATGCCCGATAGCCAGGTCTGAAGTAAGCATACCCGGTGAAAAAAACGGGATACCCCTACATATGTAACGATACTCCTTCATATAAAGCTCTATTTTATTCATCGGTATATGTCCCGGCCCCTCAGCCATAACCTGAACATAGTGTTTCCAGGCAATTTCAACCAGTTCCCGCATTTCCGCCAGCTCGGCATACTGTACTTTGTCATTCGAATCATAGATAGAACCCGGACGCAGTCCGCTGCCTAAAGAAATAACAGCATCGTAAGCGCCGGCTAACTCACAAATTTCGGGAAAATGTGTATTCAAAAAATTTTCTTCCTTATGAATATTCATCCATTCAGCCAGGATCCGTCCGGCACTGGACACAATCCCCGTCAGTCTGTGAGTCGTCATTTTCAGATGCTTGCGTTTCATAGCCGCATGTACGGAAACAAAATCCACCCCCTGCATTAACTGCTCAATAAGAGCGCTACGGTAAACATCCCACGACAAATCCTTTATTCGCCCTTCCACCATTGCCAACGCATGATATAACGGAGGCGTACCGACAGGTACCGGCGAATTACGTACCAGGTATCTACGCGACAAAGCAGGTAACCTTTCACGCGAGATATCCATCAAGGTATCTGCGCCAAAGCAACAATTCAGCCGAACTTTTTCCGCATCATTTTTGGAAAAAACTTTGTCGGTGGTAATATTACTGTTTATTTTTACAAGGAATCGGCTGCCGATAACCATCGGTTCCAGCTCAAGATGATTAATATTTGCAGGAATAACGGCGCGCCCGGATGCGATTTCTTTACGTACAAAATCCGGAGTAATATATGATTTAAGCCCTAACGCCTCAATCTGCTGATTCTCGCGTATAGCCACATACTCCATTTCCGGCGTTATCATACGTTTTTTTGCATAATACATCTGCGTGATACATTTCCCCTCTTTAGCAGAGAAAAAGGACCGGTTCGTCACATCACTATTATTGTGAGGATTGAATACAATATCTTTACGACGCGTATACCATGATTCACGTATACGGGGCAAACCTTCCGAAAAATCAGCCCTAAAGGCGCTGTCTCCATATGGTCCCGAAGTATCATAAACAACGACAGGATTATTTTTTTTCAAGATATTATCGCTATCCGCGTCAAGAAGTGTATCGGATAAATTTATCTGACACATCCCCACCCGCACATTGTTTATTTCACCTTCAACATAGATTTTCTTCATCACCCTCATTTTTATTTTATCTCCGCAAAAATAGTAAAAGTCAATATAATTACCTATTTTTGCACCGTAAAATATGGACGGAAAATTAAATTATGGAATATAATACAAACGCAAAACGCCTTGCACTTCCGGAATACGGTCGTAATATTCAAAATATGGTCGATTATTGCCTGACGATAGAAAACCGGGAAGAACGTAACCGCTGTGCAAACGCAATTATAAGCATCATGGGAAACATGTTTCCACACCTACGCGACGTCAACGATTTCAAGCACATTTTATGGGACCATCTGGCTATCATGGCTGATTTCAATCTGGATGTGGACTATCCCTATGAAATTATAAAGAAAGAAAACCTGCATCAACGTCCGCCGCGTATCCCGTACAGCGAAACGGAAATCATATATAAACATTACGGACAGACCCTCGAACACCTCATCAATAAAGCCGCATTGATGGAAAACGAAGAAGAAAAAGAGGCCTTGATACATCTGATTGCCAATCAGATGAAAAAATCATTCCTCATTTGGAACAAGGATTCGGTCGATAATCAAAAAATATTAAAAGATTTAGCCGAATTGTCGGAAATGCGCATTGTCCGTAATGCGGAAACACTTAAAATGGCCGATGCTTCCGAATTGATCGAAACACCCCAACGAAACACAAAGAAAAACAAGAAAAATCATTCACGAAAAGGACAATGAGCTCTTTTATCATAGAAGGCAATCACAAACTAAGTGGAGACATTTATCCGCAGGGAGCGAAAAACGAAGCCCTGCAGATTATATGTGCAACTTTACTGACGCCGGAAAAGGTAGAAATACGGAATGTACCGGATATACTCGACATCCGCAACCTCATCCTGTTGCTTCAGAAAATGGGAGTCAAGACCGAACGACTGTCGGACGAATCCTATTCTTTCCAGGCAGATGAAATTGATATGGATTATATCTATACGGAAGAATACGCACGCAAAGCCGCATCACTGAGAGGATCCGTCCTGATGATCGGGCCATTACTCGGACGTTTCGGAAAAGCTGTACTTCCGCAAATCGGAGGCGACAAGATCGGACGCCGGAGACTTGATACGCATCTCACCGGATTTCAGATGTTGGGAGGAAACTTTAATCACAATGTACAACATCATATCTGTGAAATAACCGCGTCAAAACTGGAAGGTCAATACATGTTACTGGATGAGGCATCCGTGACGGGTACCGCCAATATCATTATGGCGGCCGTACTGGCAAAAGGTATCACTACCATTTATAATGCCGCCTGCGAACCGTATATTCAGCAATTGTCGGAAATGCTCAACAACATGGGCGCAAAGATACAAGGCATCGGATCTAATTTACTTACGATCGAAGGAGTAGACGCATTACACGGCACACAACATACCATACTTCCCGATATGATAGAAATAGGCAGTTTCATTGGCATGGCGGCTATGACCGGATCCGAGATTACCATAAAAAATACAGCCTACGAAAAGCTGGGCATCATTCCGGAATCATTTCGCCGCCTGGGAATAAAACTCGAAAAAAAGGAAGACGACATATATATTCCGGCTCAGGACAGGTACCAGATCGAAACCTTTATGGATGGCTCCATTATGACGATCGCCGACGCTCCCTGGCCGGGCCTGACGCCCGACCTCCTGAGTGTAATGCTTGTGGTGGCCACACAAGCCGAAGGAAGCGTACTGATTCACCAGAAAATGTTCGAAAGCCGGTTGTTTTTTGTGGATAAACTCATTGACATGGGTGCCCAGATCATACTCTGCGACCCGCACAGAGCAACCGTCATCGGTCTTGGAAACCGTCAGCAGTTGAGATGCGCCAATATGGTATCACCCGATATACGGGCCGGGATCGCTTTGCTTATCGCGGCCATGAACGCCAAAGGCACAAGTCGTATAGACAACATTGAGCAGATAGACCGGGGGTATCAACGCATTGATGAACGCCTGAATAAACTCGGAGCGTGTATTTCAAGGCAAAATTTATGTTAAAGAAAGAAGATTTAGTTAAAATAGGATACTTTGCCAAACCGCATGGAATAAAAGGAGAGATATCACTCATAACGGACTATGAGATAGCAGATATTTCCGACGACGATCCATATCTTGTTTGCGACATGGACGGCATACCGGTACCTTTTTTTATTGAATCATGCAGGCAAAAAAATAACACAACAGTACTTATCGGACTGGCAGACGTCGACTCCGAAGACAAGGCAAAACTTTTTACAGGGAAACCGGCTTATATTCCATCGGATATACTTCCGCCGGACGAAGAAAACATTCCGGAATGGAAATATCTGACGGGATATAAGGTGACGGACGATAAGATCGGAGAAGTCGGAACTATTTCGGACATTGACGATCACACAATAAACGTTCTTTTGATAGTTGATCATAACGGCACGGAAATACTGATCCCGGCAGCGTTGATAACCGTTTTGGACCGGGAACGGAAATTGATCGAAGTTTCACTGCCGGAAGGCTTTTGGGAAATATGAAACGAAAACATACAAACAAATCATTCTGGAAGCGTGTACGATTTAAGTATAAGCTGATGTTCTTCAACGAATCAACGCTGGAAGAGGTTTGGTCTTTTCGTTTGTCCCAACTATCGGTCTTTATATATTTTTGTATTCTCGCTTTTATCCTGATCGCACTAACCTCCATCATCATCATCCTGACCCCTATACGCAATTACCTGCCGGGGTATTTGGATGTGGAAGTACGCAAGGAAATCCTGGAAAATGCCCTGAGAGCCGACTCTTTGGAAGAAAGACTGTCGATCCAGTCCAATTATATTAAAAATATAGCCGATATCCTGTCCGGAAACATATCCGTTGATTCTATTCAACACACCGACACAACATCATTCATCTCATCAAACTACGACATTCCGCGAAGCGACAAAGATTCTGCGTTCATAAGCAGGTTTGAGGAAGAGGAAAAATACAATCTGACCGCATTAAATCCCAATCCGGCTCAGACGGAAGTTTTCTTTTATCGTCCGCTGAACGGTATCATTTCTTCTGCTTTTAATGAAGAAAAACAACATTTCGGAATAGACCTGACGGCCGCGCCCAAGGAAAATATTATCGCTACGCTCGATGGAACAGTTGTGTATAGCGGATTTGATCCCAAATACGGAAATGTGATATCTTTGCAACATAAAAACGATTTTATATCAATCTACAAACATAATGATATACTACTGAAAGAGGTAGGAGACCGTGTAGCTGCCGGTGAAGCGATTGCTATTGTGGGCAACACCGGCGAATTATCCACGGGTCCGCATCTGCACTTCGAATTATGGCACAAGGGCGCCCCCGTCAATCCGGAAGAGTATATTGCTTTTTAATATTTTAAAACGATCAGATGGCAAGGCAATTAGCGATATTAGGTTCTACAGGCTCTATAGGCACACAAGCATTAGAGGTTATAAGCGCACACCGGGATTTGTTCGAGGTGTATGCCCTGACAGCTAATAATAATGCCGAATTGCTTATCGAACAGGCGCACAAATACATGCCCGACACGGTAGTTATTGCCAATGAAGAAAAATATCCCGAAGTGAAGGAAGCCCTTGAAGACCTTCCCGTAAAAGTATGGGCGGGAGCCGATGCCATTGCCCAGGTAGTCACGGCAGGACCGATAGATATGGTATTAACGGCCATGGTCGGATATTCGGGACTTCGCCCTACAATCGAAGCGCTCAAAGCTCATAAAGCGATTGCGCTTGCCAATAAGGAGACATTAGTTGTAGCAGGCGAACTGATAACAAACCTGGCTAAAGAGAAGGAGGCCCCCATCATACCGGTCGACTCGGAACATTCAGCGATCTTCCAGTGCCTCAACGGCGAATGGCGCAATCCGGTAGAAAAAATACTACTCACGGCTTCCGGCGGTCCGTTTTTCAAAAAAACACAAGAAGAACTCACAACCGTCACCAGAGAACAGGCACTAAAACATCCCAACTGGAACATGGGAGCCAAAGTAACAATCGATTCGGCCTCCCTGATGAACAAAGGATTTGAGATGATCGAAGCCAAATGGCTGTTTGATGTCAAACCGGAACAAATCGAAATCGTTATCCACCCGCAATCAATCATCCATTCCATGGTTCAATTTGAAGATGGCGCTATTATGGCACAATTGGGTGTACCCGACATGAAGCTGCCCATATCGTACGCATTTTCATATCCCGAACGGTTGAAAAGTCCGTCGGAAAGACTTGATTTCTTCTCCTGCCGGGCATTTACCTTCGAAAAACCCGATATGGAAAATTTTCGCAACCTGGCATTTGCTTTCGAAGCCGTACGAAAAGGTGGAAACATGCCGTGTACCCTGAACGCGGCCAACGAAGTCGTAGTAGCCGCGTTTCTTCAGAGACAGACAGGATTTCTTCAAATGAGTGATATCATTGAACAAACAATGGCAAAGACCTCTTTCATCACAAACCCCGTGTATGAAGACTATGTACGTACCGATACCGAAGCGCGCAGGATTGCAAAAGAACTAATTAATAAAAATACAAATTAACGGAAACATATGGAAACATTTTTGATAAAAGCCGTACAGCTTATTTTTAGTCTCTCAATATTAGTACTTATCCATGAGTTCGGGCATTTCTTATTTGCACGAATATTCAAAGTACGGGTAGAAAAATTTTACCTGTTCTTTGACCCATGGTTTTCACTATTCAAATTCAAACCGAAAAACGGCGATACGGAATACGGCATCGGATGGCTTCCGTTGGGCGGATATTGTAAAATATCCGGTATGATCGATGAGTCGATGGACAAGGAGCAAATGGCGCAACCGCCCAAGCCCTATGAATTCCGTTCCAAACCCGCGGGGCAACGGCTGCTCATTATGACTGCCGGGGTTATATTCAACTTTCTGCTTGCGCTATTCATCTATTCAATGGTATTGCTTCATTGGGGCGATACGTATATCCCGCTGAAAAATGTAACATATGGTATGGAGTACAGCAGTACTTTCAGAAACATAGGTTTTCAGGACGGGGATATTTTACTAAAAGCAGATACCACAACATTGGAACGCTTCAACGAAGACTGCCTGCGTAAAGTGGTAAATGCAAAAACCATAACCGTTTTAAGAGATGGCAGAGAGGTTTCTATCGAAATTCCGGAAGACATGATGCAACGATTGCTGCGAGATAAAGAAGGTTTTGCTTATTACCGCTTCCCGATGATCATTGCCGAAGTGCAGCAACAGTCGGCTATTGATGCAGGTCTGAAAAAAGGAGATCGTATAACCGGCGTTAATGGCGTCAGTACCCCGACCGCAACCGATGTCGTCAATGAATTAAATGTCAACAAATTAAATAACGCACAAATAGATGTAGTGCGCAACGGCAATCCGTTTTCGACACATGTTCCGATTGACTCCCTGGGACACATCGGCATATTGGTCAACAGCAATCCTGCCAGCATCTACGAAACGGTCACAATCAACTATAACTTCTTCACCTCTTTTCCGGCCGGGATAAAATTAGGAATTAATACGCTGAAAGGATACGTAAACGACATGAAGTATGTATTCACAAAAGAAGGAGCTAAAAGCGTAGGCGGATTTGGCGCCATCGGAAGCCTGTTCCCCTCTTCATGGAACTGGCGTATCTTTTGGGAACGCACTGCATTCCTGTCCATCATACTCGCCTTTATGAACATACTTACCTATCCCTGCGCTCGACGGCGGACACGTAATGTTTTTGCTCTATGAAGTCATTACCCGGCGCAAACCCGGTGATAAACTTCTTGAATATGCCCAGATTGCAGGTATGATTATTTTATTCTCTTTGCTTATCTTTGCAAACGGAAACGATATTCTGAGATTCTTCTCACGTTAAACTATAGAAAGACTAAAAAATGAGAAAAGCCTTACATCAATTGGGAGAATACGTACTTCTTATGAGGAAGACGATTGGTATACCTACGCGATGGAATATGTTTTTCAAACAATTAGTTAAAGAGATCTACAAGCTTGGAGTCGATTCGATATGGATTGTTGTGATCATTTCCATATTCATAGGAACTGTTATAGCCATCCAGATATCATTGAATATCAGCTCACCGCTTATTCCCAAATTTACGATCGGGTATACAACGCGCGAGATCATTCTGCTGGAATTTTCGTCTTCGATCATGTGCCTTATCCTTGCCGGTAAGGTAGGCAGCAATATTGCGTCCGAAATAGGCACCATGCGCGTCACCGAACAAATTGACGCGATGGAGATGATGGGTGTTAATTCCGCCAATTTTCTGATCATGCCCAAAATCGCAGGGCTTATGCTGTTTATTCCCATACTCGTTATATTCAGTATGGTAACCGGTATTTCAGGAGGTGTGGCAGCCAGTTATCTGGGAGGAGGTATGACCCCATCCTCTTTTGAATTCGGACTGCAATACTACTTCAACCCGTTCTACATCTGGTATTCCATTATAAAGTCCGTAGCTTATGCGTTCATTATTTCATCCATTTCTTCCTACTTCGGATATACCGTCAAAGGAGGTTCATTAATGGTAGGTAAGGCAAGTACGAACGCAGTTGTGATGAGCAGCATAATGATCTTGCTGGCAGATGTGATATTAACACATTTAATGCTGACCTGATATGATTGAGGTAAAACATCTGACAAAGTCATTCGACGGCAGAACCGTTATCCATGATATAAGCACGGTTTTTGAAACAGGCAGGACAAACCTGATCATCGGACGAAGCGGCTC
>QMCD01002095.1_pt1 | contig 11339 bp, 2 predicted proteins | sample 1821841 | NCBI WGS metagenome assembly QMCD01 (sample SAMN01991225, study PRJNA193472) | Termite gut metagenome, whole genome shotgun sequencing project. | isolation source: worker | host: Macrotermes natalensis | reverse complement strand
AAGGCAGAGTCTACCACTAAGCTCACCCCACCGGAAGCATCCAAGTACGCCGTGAACGGCTTAACCGTATGCACCGGAGGCAAGGTATCCTTCACCGTCACGTTGAGAATAGCTTCGCCGTCATTGCCGGAAATATCTCTTGCATAAAGGGTCACTATATTCACCCCTGTATCTTTACAGGTAAATACGCTCTTACTCAAGCGCAGACTGTCATTAACCATCATATAGGCTGAGTCCGTACAATTACCCTGCAATGTCAGCAACACCTCTTTCGGCGTAAGGCTCGCACTGCCCAATTGGTCTAAGTATAAGGTTGTATCGTGCGCTGTAAGTATTGGAGCGGTTTCTTCGCGCACCAATAAGTTAAAGGTAGAGGTAGCGGTGTTTGCAGTGTTGGTAATGTTATAGGCCGTGTATGTTATGCTGTAATGTCCCACGGGTAAGGAGGCGCCGGCCAAATGGCCGCTGCCGGATCCTGTAGTGGGGTGAACGCCATAGGCTTCGGCGCGCACCCAGCTATAGCTCAATGAGTCGCTCCGGTCGCCACCGCAGAGGCCGCCAATACGCGGAATGAACGTACTGTCGGTAGGCAAGGTGGCATAACATTGGCCGGCATCCACCGTTAAGGTGTCATCCGCACATGTTGAGATAGTCGGCGTACTGGCAGGTTCTGTTACCATAATGGTAATAACCAGGGTATCCGATATGTTACCGGCTTCATCTTCGGTCACGTATTGCAGGTTCCACTTACCGGCCCTGAAAGGCTGGCCGTATACAGCTTGCGACAATGTGTCCACACGGCGCCAACGGTCGCTCATGTATTGGAAATCGGAGGTACAATTGTCTTCCACCAAACTAGCACCCTCTCCCTCATAATAGTCTTCCGGCCGTGGCCAGGTAATGGGTGTTGTCAAACAGGTGATGGGATTTACCGTTTTAGGCACAACAGTAATTGAGCGTACGACTTTCGGGCCGTACAAGTCTTTCACTTCAATGGTGTCGGCAACCGTCACCGTACCGCCAAAATTATCAGTAATCGTCCACACAAAAGAATGGGTTCCTATAGTCAGCGTTTGCGCCGCATAAGTAGTCCAGCCGCGATCATTCACCATATTCAGGCTATTGGGACAGTGCTGCAACTTAGGATCAAGGTCGGCCGTTAAGGTAGCATGACAAGCCGTAGGATCGGCAGATATTACCGTGTCGCCTGCATGGGCTATAAGCGTATCTATCACATTTATTGTTAATGTACAAACAGCAGTATTTTCCCCTTTATCTGTTACCATTACATGTACATTAAAGCTATTGCCTATATCCGCACAGTCATATAGCGTATCGGTAGTAGTATAGGTCGTGCCGTTATCCCACAAGAAGTTATAGCGCAATTCATTGTCCGGCGTGCAATTATCAGTTACCACCGACAGCAATGAAGCTGCGTCAACACGCACAGTAGCGCCGGCAGTGAGGGCGATAGTCGTATCCTGACATACCGGAATAGCAGGTATAATAGCATCTACCACCGTAATAGCCGTTGTAGTGAAACAGTAGCTTTCTTCGCCTGATTCTTTTTTCAGCCTTAATGTAACGTTACGGACAGTACCTATATCATTACAAGTGAATTTTGCAATATCGGGGTCAATATCACTCTCGGCCAAATCATACAGCAAGTAGGAGACGCCGCAAGGCGCTGTGGATCCGTTATCCAGCTGTTTAGCATCCAGTATGGTCACGGGACTGTCTTGCAGTTGTAAGGTATAAGTACTCACGCTTAAACATTCAAATGTACCGGGTACATTATCACCAAGATTAATTGCGTAGCCGGCTGTAGTTTCATTGCCGGTGGTGTCGATGGCCGTGTAGATCACCTCACCCTTGAAGCCTGCCCTGAAAATGTAGTCGGCAGGGAACTGGACGTGAATACCGGTAGGGTCAGACTCCGCTTCCACTTCACCGGTATTGGTGTTCACCAATTTCCATGTTAATGTTTCCACCCCGCAGTTGTCTGCATAAGTGGCCGGCGCCGTCGACGGGAATGTATAGTTGCAACTTGAAGGAGAATATCTTCTATCCGTGTAAGGCACGGTTAATACCGGTGGGGTTTCATCGCTTACAATTACGATGAATGAACTGTCTTTGGAATTGCCGCCGGCATCTTCTATATGGTAGGTTACCACAGAAGTATCGCGGGGGAAATTGAAACTCGACAGTGTGCCGGAAGTAGTTGCAAGTATTACGCTGTTTTTGTAGCTAATGGTATGACTTATATCCGCACCGCAAGCATCGAAAACAGTAGCCTCAAGGCCGCCATCAATGGTCAAGCTGCAATCGGGACCGGGCGTGGCGGACAGTACTACCTTGACCGTATCCGGGAAGGTCACAAAGCGTGGCTTGGTGGTATCCGACACCGTTACCGTGTAGCTGCAAGTAGCGGTATTGCCGCTCGCGTCGGTGGCTGTCCATGTTACCGTAGCAGGAGCGCCTACCGTGAACGTGGCACCGGCTAAGGTAGACGAGTTGTTATAATCATTCATCACCTCAACGGTGCAATTATCCGAGGCTGTAAGGTCAAATTCCGTCCCGTTTACCGTGTAGAAGCAGTCCTCTGCGGGCGCATCTTTAGCCTGATCGCCCAGGCAGGCAGTAAACACAGGTAACTGTTGGTCTTCTACCGTAATCGTTTGCGTGTAGGTCGACTCGTTGCCTGTATTATCTATCACCGTCCATATAATCGAATGCGCACCCACAGGCAGCAAGGTGTCTTTCAAGGTCGTGCCGCCGCCATGATAGTCGTGGTACATAGTGTCCACGCCGCAGCGGGCGTTAGTTACCGCAAGGTCGTAGGCCGTAGTGGTAATTTTATAAGTACATAAATCCGTGTCGGTAGTTACGGTAGCCGGAGCAGGCACTGTAATTTCCGGCGGGTACGGATTGGTTAAACGTATCGTGCGCGTACATTCGCTATAATTGTCGTGCCGGTCGGTTACGCGTACCGTAAGGGTATAGGTACCTACCGGGCTACAATTAAAGGTTGTATCGGGCTTGTTGTTGGCTGTAAACAGATAGGTCAATCCGCCACAGGTGGTACTTGCTACCGGACTGAATGCGGAGGCGCTAATGGTTGCTACGCCGGTAGCATCCAACGACACTTCCAATATATCTGCCGAACAGGTCAGCACAGGGCTTATCGTATCTTTCACTGTAACCGTACGGACACACTCATCCGAATTTCCGTTGACATCAGTCACACGTATCAGTTCATCATGAACGCCTACACTGTCGCAGTCGTAGGTCTTTTCCGCAGCATTTATATCGGCAAAAATGTAAGTCAGACCGCCGCAGATATCTTCGGCTTTGCTGAGCATTGTATCGGCCGATACGGTCAGGGAGCCGGCTGCCGGCAAGTAAACCGTTACGGCATCTTTACATTCAATGTCGGGCTTAATTTCATCTTTTACCGTTATCTCTATATCGCAAGAGCTATCATTACCCGCAGCATCGGTCACCGTCCACGTAATGGTGTAAACACCCACAGGCAGTACCGTGTCGTTCAAGGTTGTGCCGCCGGTGCTATAATTATGCACTAAGGTGGGGATACCGCAATGGTCGGAATAGCTCGCAGGATCAAATGTAGCATCCAGCGTGTAATCACATCTATCGGCTGTCGTATACACGGTTATCGAAGAAGAACCGCCGTCAAACACCGGACAGGTAATTTCCGGGGCCTCGTCATCGGTTACCGTCACGGTAAAGCTACAGGTTTCCGATTTCAGGGATGCGCTGTATTTATTAACGGCCGTGTATATTATATTATAAGTACCCGGCACCAATGTAGTATCTTTGAGGTTTCCGCTGCCGGAATAGGTGGTGTTTGTTTCTGCCGTATTAACATATTGCCATGACAGGGCCTCAGCATTGGCCGTGCCGCAAAGGTTAGTAACGGTTTGCGCAAATCCGGGCGCAGGAAGGGTGGCATAGCATGCTCCGTCATCTACCATCAGGTCTATCGTTGCGCCATTCGTACAACCGGTAATCACCGGCGTTGTTTCATCGTACACTATTATGGTTCTGCGCAAGGTGTCGGACTCATTGCCGGACGTATCTCCGGCTACATATTTCAACACATAAGTGCCGGCAGCTAACTGTGAGCCGCTCGTAATTGACAATCCGTCTACCCGTGTCCATACAATGTCGTCAACGGCGGTACAATTGTCTGAGGCCAGGGTGTCAAGGCTATAACTAACGTATTCTTCCGGCGTATACCAGTCAACCGGTGTGCTGGTTTTACAGGTAGCACCGGCTGTAGTATAGGTTACCGGCGGCATGCCGTTAAGATATTTTAATTCAGGCGCTTGAAAATCTTTCACAATAAGGGTGTCTTCTTTCACCGTTTTGTTAGCATTTCCGTCGGTTGCTGTCCATGTAAAGATATGCGTTCCCGCCGACAGCACCAGTCCTTGATAAGTCAGGCCTTCACCACTACCGTCATTCGCCGCGTAGCGCATGGATAAAGTGCCTTCATTGCACACGTTGTTCACCAGCACCGGATCAAAGGACGCGTCTAGTATTTCCGCGGTGCATACATCTTTGTCGACCGGAATAATGGTTGTACCTCTTACGGTCATCGCCGGTTTAACGGTGTCGGCCACTACAACCTCGGTTGTACAATAAGCGATATTGTTGCCGGCATCGGCCACCGCCACTTTGACGGTGTAAGACTTGCCGGCATCGGCGCAACGGAAAGTTGTATCTAATGTTGTATAAGTAGCCTGTCCGCTTCCCCATACAAAATATTTGGTAAGGTTTGCATCCGGCGTACAGTTATCTTTGGTGGTAGACAAGTTCAGTATGGTATCTACCGTTACTTTCACCATGCCGTCTTCCAAGTATACGTTCTTCTGCGGTTGTTGGCAATACACCTCCGGCGCTATGGTATCTATCACTGTAATGGTAGTGGGCGACAGACATTCCTGTGCATTACCGGCAGCATCGGTCACCGTCAGGTATACCAAATATTGGTTGTTCACGTCACTGCAGCTGAAGTTGGCACTGGCCGGATCTTTCAAGCCATAAGCTACTATCTCGCAGTTATCGGTTGAACCGTTATCTATCAACTGTGCGTTCAAGGTAGTCACCGCGCCCGGCTGTAATTTTAAGGTATACTCCGGTTTGGCATTACAAACTGGGAACACGCGGTCAATGATTATTACTTCAGTGCTGCACCGGGCCACATTACCGGCAGTGTCTATAGCCGTATAATATATGGTGTTGGTACCCGAATGGAAATTATAGGAAGCGGGGAAAGGCACTATACTTCCGTCATCAACACGCGATGAGGTGTCATCCGCTATGCGCAAATTCACCACTTTCCAGCCAAAAGTTTCGACGCCGCAATTATCGTCATAAGTGGCTGCCGACAGGCTAATAGGCATTGTACAGGTGGTGAACGGAACGGCTAAGGGTCGTGTCACCGACGCCGGACAGTTTATTACCGGCGGAATTATATCGTCTGTTTCTACCGTGAATGTAAAGGTAGCTTGATTACCACTGACATCTTCAATAGTGTAAGTAACATCGGTAGTGCCTTGCTTGAATTCAATAGAAGGCTTGTAAGTACCGGCGGCGTTGCCCGAAGTATAGGTTCCGGTAGCAGGAATTGCCCCGTTGGTGGCATTATAAGTAAAGGTAACCGGACCGGCTACCGAACAATTATCGGTGTAGTCTACTTCCAACTCATCGGTCAACACTACGGAGTGTGCGGCGGCATCGGCAATATTTGCCTGAACGCTAAGGACAGGCGTTGTGCCAAACGTCGGCGGCGTAACATCCTGGAACTTCAATGTAAAGCTGCAGGATGATTCGTTGCCGGAGGTATCACGCACTGTCCACGTAACGGGATATTCAATATCTCCGGTGAAGGTGTGCCCTGCCAGCGTAGTGGTGCTTGCCGTATAAGTACCTATGGCTACCGTATACGTTAATGCTGCACCGGGTGAGCAGTTGTCGGAGGCTGTAATATCAAACTCATCAGCTGCAACAAGGTATTCGCAGTTGCCGTCCAATGCAGGAGCGGTCACCACGTCGCCGCAGGCAATGCCGGCGGGTGAGTTAATCACCGGCTTAGTGGTGTCTTTTACCAAAATATTGAACGTACATTCCTTAAATTTCGTCGCATCGGTTGTATTGATAGCGGTGTAAGTAATCACGTTATTCCCCGGCAACAGTTGTATACCTTTAATACCACCGTCCTCAGTTAATGTACAGGTAGTACTGCCTATAGTTGTTGCACCGCTCACGGCGTAGGAAAGTCGTACGCTGCCGGAACAAATTTCAGAAATTACGGGCAGGTAGTTGCCGGTAAGGGTAGCAAAGCATCCGTCAGTGCCCACATAGACCAGGTCATTGGCGGGACATACTATGTCGGGATTACTGCTGTCAAGCACTATAACATCATGCTTCAAGGTATCGGAAACATTTCCTGAAGCATCTATGAGTACATATTTTATGGTATGCGTACCGGCACCCAAAGTCAGTGAAGTCGCACGAGGATAATCGTCCGTACGTTCCAATCGCAGGCCGTCCGTACAATTGTCCCAACCGTAAGTAGCGGCATTAGGCTCACGCCACGAACAGAGTTTATCGCAAGCGCCCGGAGGCAAGGTAGTGGTTTCCGGCGTGTTGTCATACGTTGCCAAAAATCTTGGACGCACAGTATCCATTACCATAATCATTGTGGTACAGCTTGACGCATTACCAAAGTCATCCGTTAATGTCCATGTGGCCGGCATATTGCCGCGCGGCAATGTCACACCTACCAATCCGGCAGGAGTGTATGTAGTGCCATTACAATCAATTGTCCAACTTGAGTCGTCTGCACAGCTTGTTACCGCTCCTATGGGTAGCAACGTGACAGTGGCTGCCGCATCAATAGTGAAACTGCAGTCAATAACCGGCGGAGCCGAGGGTGATAAATATAAGGTATCTTTCTCGGCGCAGGCTATGGTTGGCACGCGGGTGTCACGCACGGTAACCGCCGCAGAGCAATAGCCCATCTTGCTGCTTCCGGCATCGGTAACACCCACCCACACCGTGTGCGTTTGGTTAGCTTCGGCACAGGTGAACACCGTATCCTGTTTAGTGATACGATAAATATTTTCGGCCGGTACAATATAATAGGCCAATTCCTTATCGGTACAATAATTATTCACGGCGCTTATCAGGCTTTCCGCCATAACTTTTACCGTTCCTTCACCGGTGATATAATAGGTTGCCGGTTGGCATACCGGTGCCGGCGGCAGGGTGTCAATAATAGTCACCGTTACATCACAGGTGTTGTAGTTAAAATCTTCATCCCTTAGGTACATCGAAAGGGTGTAGGTGCCCGGGTCGGCACAGGTGAAAGTATTCGTTGAGCTGTTTAATGAAGGGATTACCGGGCCTCCGCAATTATCCGTAACCTCTGTAATCAATTCATCAAGCGGTATGCTTACCGACCCGGCCGGCCATTGCAAGGCAAGCGTAGTGTCCTTGCAGTTGCCCGCAGGAGCTTGCGTGTCGGCCACTAATATCGTGTAACTGCATTGTCCCATCAGGTTGCCGGCATCTTTCACAAAGAAAGTTACCGTATTGTGCCCTTTCTGCAAAACATGCGCTGTCGACAAGTCGTCTATTTTATTCGCTTTGCTGCTTACAATGTTGGTAGCCCCGGAAATAGTGTAATACAAGGAATCCATAGAACATGATAAGGCCGAGGCATACGTGCCCGCAGTCAATTTATGGGTTACATCACACTTGTTGTTGTCCATGGGCAAGGTGTAGGATGACGGACAGGTGTAAGTGGGCGGCGTAGTGTTAATAGCCACCGGCACCACATTGCTGGCGACAATACAACCTGAAGGCACTCCTGCTCCGGTAACTTCTACCTTATAGCTGGTAGGCACTTCAATAGCCGGCGGATTAGTACATACTGACGATGCTCCGGCGCCCGGCACTTCATTCCACGCCGAGCCGTCTTCAGAAGAATACCACACGAAGTCAGGCGCACCGGCACCACCGGTGAGCGTTGCTATGAGGGTGCCCACGGAAGCATTGTAGCAAACCGTAGAAGCCGAAGCAGTAAGCGTTAACGTAGGCGCATCAATTACATGCACGGTTAACGTGCCCACAGTGTTATTGGTGTAAGTACAATTTTCATTTGAGCGCACGACTAAGGTATACAAGTGGTCGGCAACCGGACTGTCGGATAGTTGACCGGCAACTTGCCAATTGCTGCCGCCGTCGAAACTATAGGAAGCGGCACCGGTGGCTATAGCGTCCAACGTTACCGTACCACCGGTACATATTGTTGAAGCCGAAGCCATGAATGATGTAATGGCAGGCAGCGGGTCCACCGTAATGGAACCGCTAATCACAGCAGGCAAGCAGGGGAGCGTTTGGCCTGTGGTGATAAATGTATAAGTAAACGGACCCGACACGGTAGGCGTACCCGACAGGGTAATTACTCCGTTGACGAAATTGACCGCAACACCGGCAGGTAAGCTACCCTCCATAGTATAGCTGGTGGCCGCACCGCCTAAGGTGTACGTTACCGGCAGTATGGCTGTTCCTTCACAAAGTGTTTGGTTTTGCGTAGCAGGATCAGAGCTTCGCTCGATAGACGAACGTTGATTAACAGTGATGGTTCCTGCAACAGACATCGCTGTGCAAGGATCCGTATGGCCTGTGGTAGTAAATGTGTAAGTAAACGGACCCGACACGGTAGGCGTACCCGACAGGGTAATTACTCCGTTGGCGAAATTGGCCGTAACACCGGCAGGCAAGCTGCCCGCCATGGTATAGCCGGCGGCCGAACCGCTCAGGGTATACGAGACAGGTGTAATGGCTGTTCCCTCACAAACCGCTTGCGTAGCAGTACCCGATGATAAGGTAATGGACGAAGGTTCATTAACCGTGATGGTTCCTCCGGCAGACATAGCTGTACAAGGATCCGTATGGCCTGTGGTAGTAAATGTGTAAGTAAATGCTCCATGTTCCGTGGGCGTACCCGACACAGTAATTATTCCGGCGACGAAACCGGCCGTAACACCGGCAGGCAAGCTGCCTTCCATGGTATAGCTGGCGGCCGAACCGCTCAGGGTATAAGACGTTGCGGCTATGGGCGAAGTCAAACAAAGGGTCTGATTTTTTGTAGCGTCATCAGATGACAATACAATTGATGAAGGTGTTTGAACCGTTGCCGTTACCGGTGTGCGCGGCAAGGCCGACAGACAACCCGCCACCACATCGCGCGCTTCTACATAGTAAGTTGCGCTGCTCAACAGATGGGGCGTAGTGTAGCTATTGGCCCCTGCGGCCAGCCTCACGCCGTCCGTTGCGCTGTTATACCAATCAATCACCGCATTGGGCGAAGCAGTGGTAGCCTGCAAGGTTACCGTACCCTCATCGCAGCGCGCATTATTCGTAACATTCGTCACCACCGGCAGCGCATTAGAGCGCACAGTGGCGCTGGTGCTTGATATGCAACCATGATCGTCTTTCACCGTGAGCCATATTGTTTGATCAACGTTGCCCATTGTATACGAAGCGGAAGTTGCCGTAGAGGCAGGGGTGCAGGTTGTTCCCGAATTACTGAAACAGTATAACGGGTGCCCTACCACCGATGCAGATACGGTAAAGCTGCCGCCCACACACACCGCATCGGCAGAGGACGTGAAGCCGGAAGAAGGCAAAGCATCATATTGCTTAACCGCTATGTAAACAGAATCATATTCGCCAAGCGTTTCCGAATAAACATACAACACCTTATCAGCATCCGTAGCAAAACCTGTGGTGGTGGCGCCCGAAGGGAAAGTAATACTTGAGCCGCCGTCGAGCGCAGGCCAGTTCTGCCAATTCCCACCTTTGGGAATACCCAGCGAAGGCCACCAGAAATGGTAATTGCCGGCGCTATTCAATGTTATTTCAAACACACCATTGGCCGTGCCATAGCAAGCCGTATCAGTCTGTGTTACCTTTTCAATAAAGCCCAAGAGATAAGCATGGGCAGCCGGCTTTCCGTTACCGCCCACATAGGGTGTTTGCACGGCACCAGTAGGAATAGTTAACCCATCCCCTAACGTCACGCTGCCGCTACCACCAATATAGGCAGGGTAAGCAGGCTGTGCAACAACAACCGTAGACGAAAAAAGCGTAACAACAGCTACGAGCAACGAAATACCAATATAATTTCTATACATAAACATAAAATTAACCCAACAAGACAGGTAGATGTTCCCTTATCTTATTGAAAATTTCTACAAAAATAGCAATTTTAACCCTAAAGACTAATGCTATTCAGGCGATTTAAGATGATTTAACAGTCTTTCAGCTCGCCGCTCCCAAACCAAAATTATGGCCATCAGCCAGCGGGATAATAACATCCACCAAAAGGCGCCACCGGCGGCGTAAAGCAGCAGAACATCTTCTAAATTACTGTGTGATACGGCAATATGATGATTAAGCAGGTCGGCGTCATCGCGACTGATCTTGCCCGTTTCAGTCTCTTCTATCATCACGGCAGCGCCATAAGCCAAGCCCAATACATTGGCCACGATCCATAAGAAAGAGGTGCGGGCCGGCAGTCCGAAAACCTTCAATAAGGGGCGGAATAATTTTGATAACCAGCGAATAACACCAAATTCCGACAATAAGCGTTGGAAAATAGAAAGACCAAAAATAAGAGTTATCATTCTCAAAACAAGCCATATAGTAGAAATCAGCCAGTCGCAGAATAAGGGCCAAATTTCGGGATGGGCCGACGCCAATTTTTTAACCGCCGCCGGCACTTGTCCGCCCCCCTCCGGCAACAGGGCATTTAAAGTAAAGCCTAAAATAACAGCACTTAATGTCCTGATAATAAATATACGAAGCATAGATGTTCCGCATTTTTTCTGCACGGCGCTTTCCACAATCATATTATGAGCGCACAACACCATCACCGCTAAAATAGTAATGGAGCGAGCGCTCAGGTCGAGGCCCGACATCACGGCAATAGCGGTGTACACGTTGACAAAATAACCGGAGATGAAAGCCAGCGACGCCTCGCCGGGCAAGCCCACCAATTCAAAAAATGGCGATAAAATTTCCGACACCCAGGCAATGACTCCCGCATAACGAAGAATTTCCACCAGCAGCGACACCACCACCATGAGACGCAGCATCCACCAGCAGGTGCGGGCGGCAACAGGCAGCACAGGCTTAACGGCGGTAACAGCTCGCGTAAAAAATACATTCATGCCGCATTTTATTAACGAAATAAAAATCGTACATTTTTATTTTATATACAAAACAAAAATAGCAATTTT
>QMCD01002093.1_pt4 | contig 11340 bp, 11 predicted proteins | sample 1821841 | NCBI WGS metagenome assembly QMCD01 (sample SAMN01991225, study PRJNA193472) | Termite gut metagenome, whole genome shotgun sequencing project. | isolation source: worker | host: Macrotermes natalensis | reverse complement strand
GATTTCTTCAACGCAAAAATAAAAATCGCAGAAACGCTTTGGGCAGGAAATGTAGAAATTCACCTCTCTTCCGCCGATTGGAACCGCCACAATCATCACAATGACAAATCATATAATTCGGTGATTTTGCACGTGGTCGAAAAAGCCAACCGACCCGTTTTCCGGCAAACCGGAGAAGAGATTCCGCAATTGGAAATCACGATACCGGAAGAGATAAAGGAACGGCACGAGCTGTTACTTTCTTCAAAAGCGTGGATCCGGTGCGAATCGTTGTGGAAGCAGCTATCTCCCGAATTTATAAAACTTCATCTCAACCAATTGTTGAGTGAACGTTTTGTGCGAAAAACGGATGCAATACTGACACATTTGACGCAAAATAACAACGATTGGGAGGAGACTTTTTACGTTTTTCTTGCGAAGAATTTTGGCATGAATATAAACAACCTTCCATTTGAGTTGTTGGCAAAATCGCTTCCGCTTGTTTGTTTGGGAAAACACAAGGATAATCTGATGCAAATCGAGTCGTTGCTTTTCGGGCAAGCGGGTTTGCTGGACGAAGAAACAGATGATGAATATTTCCGGTTACTGCGAAAAGAATACCTTTTCTTGCGTCAAAAATTCTCTTTATCGCCGATTGATTCATCACTTTGGAAGTTTGCGAAAATGCGTCCGGTCAATTTTCCCACTATCCGGATTGCGCAGTTTGCAATGCTGATTCATCGTTCCAGTAAGCTTTTTTCTCATTTGCTGGAAACCGACGACCTGATGAAACTCCGTCTTCTCTTCCGGCACGAAACATCTGTTTATTGGGAAAATCATTATTCTTTCGGAGAAATTTCACCCCGGCGGAAGAAAATTATTGGCGACGAAAGCATTGATATTTTGTTGATTAATACCGTTATCCCTTTTCTATTCGCTTTTTCAATAAAGAAAGACGATCCTGAAATATTGGAGAGAGCATACGCCTTGTTAGAGATGATTGCCCCCGAACAAAACGGCATTATCGAAAAATGGAAACAATTGGGCGTGAATGCCGCAAATGCTTACGACACGCAAGCTCTTTTGGAGTTGAAAAAGCAGTATTGTGATGAAAAAAAATGCTTGCAATGCGGAATCGGATACCGGCTGTTTAAGGGAAATTTATTTTAAAATAAGCGATTTCATGGGTGTTTTTGTGTTTTTTACCTCTGCCAATACCGCTTTGATATAGCCGACTTTGATTTTTGCTTCAATAAGCAGCGGAATATGGTTTTCATCGTCCGAGACGTATATGGTCATATCTTCATCTTTTTTGAAGAGATCGCCGGTAATCAGTTTGGGGGTAAACTTGCGAGCGTGGTATTTCTTACCGTTTCGCAATTCAATTTTTTCTTTTCCCTGGTAAGTCAGTCCCAAATCAAAGATTTCACTGTCAAATAGCATTGGGAAAGGGATGGTTTGGTTTATTGCCAGTCTGTTTATATCCAAATTACGTATCCGGTAGCAAGTCGTTATCAAATCAGCCACGTTGCGGGCAATTTGTATGGTATCTTTCCATTGCCTTTTTTTACGGGTAAAATCCATATAAACCGAGGAACTGTCTCTCTTTTTGTTGTAAACGTAGTTGGTCTTGGCATAATAGTTCCCCTCATGTTTCGCCTCACGATAACGGATAGGAGAGATATGAACCGTGTCAACAAGTGCTTCAAACGTGTCGCGAATGCTGTACATTTTCTCAAACGACTTGATTGTTACACCGACTACTTTTAATGAATATACTTTTTTACCGTCCAGTTTTTGAGTTTGAACAGAAAACCGGACTTCACCGGCGTGAATCCAAATAAATCCCCAATTAAAATAGATATTAAATTTTGCAGTTTCTCCGTGCTGGAAAACGTTGTCTTTCAGGTATAAACCTTCATTCGCATTGGCTTCTGCCATAACGAATAAGATGAAAAATATGCTTATTAATTTTCTCATTCAATTGCTTTCAAATTTTTTGCATTCAGCTTTGAAACTATTTTGCCTGATTCCGGTTTATCCACGAATTAACACGAAATTAATAGCTGAATATCTGTAACTTGGATTTTACAAATTAAACAATTTCGTGTTAATTCGCGTAATTCGTGGACTTATTTCTTATCATCAACGCTTTCCGTTAAAACTCCAAACACATCCACAATGGAAATATATCACTTTCCGGCTTCAGCATCTCATACAATTCTGACTTTTTTTTCTTCAAAAAGTTTAATTGTATCTTTTTTACTTTTACGCATCTTTTTATTTTGAAACAAACAATATTTTTTCTTAACGTGCCGATTTAAAAATACGATTCCAACGGATGGAGAAGGGAAAACTTTTATCCTTATCCAACGAAAGCCAAACGAAAACAGGTTTTCCTACTATGTGGTCTTCGGGAACAAATCCCCAGGAACGGGAGTCTGCCGAGTTGTGGCGGTTGTCGCCCATCATCCAGTAGTAATCCATTTTGAATGTATAATCGGTTGCCGGAGCATCATTGATGAAAATTTGATCGCCTTTTACCTCCAGTTTATTCCGTTCGTAATTCCGGATTATTAATTCGTATAACGGTAAATTAGCGGTATTAATTGCCACCGTTGCGCCTTTTTTCGGTATCCATATCGGACCGAAATCATCTCTTGTCCAGCCGTTATCCATCGTGAGCGGGAATGTTTTTCCGCTATAAATAGAAGCCGGCTCGCGATTAACGGAAACAACATTCGGGAAATTTTTTAACGTTGCCAGCGCTTCTGCCGTAAGCGGAATCCGGTACACGTGATTGAACTTGCCATTCGAATCTGGCTGATAAAGGTAACTCAATATTCCCCGGAAATCAGGATAATTATTCATGAGCATCCGGTCGTCTTTGCTTACTTGCAGCGATTCGAATACTTTGTCGGAAATCAATGTTGATGTTTCTACGAAATAATTGTATTGCAATCCGGGAATTCCGGCTTCTTTTTTGCCGTTTAGAAAAATATCGCCGTTGATAATCTGTAACGAATCACCCGGAAGAGCCACTGCCCTCTTGACATAATTTTCGCGGCGATCGACGGGGCGGTACACAATCTTACCAAATCGTTGAGGATCGTTCCAAATAGCTTTTCTTCCGTACAGCTGCACCAGCGAGTAGTAATCCGGATTTGAAACTTTTTCAGGAACCGTATCGCCTACCGGAAAGTTAAACACCACAATATCATGTAGCTGCACATCTCCGAATCCTTTCAACCGCCTGTATTCCCATTGTGGGCATTCGATATATGATTTTGTATTCAGTACCGGCAGCGTGTGCTGCGCCAGCGGGAAAGAGAGCGGCGTCATCGGAACTCTCGGGCCGTAGCTCATTTTACTTACAAACAGGAAGTCGCCTACCAGCAACGATTTTTCCAGCGAAGAGGTTGGAATTTTGTAATTCTGGAAAAAGAATGTATTAATAAAATAGACGGCAACTAATGCAAAAAGGATGGCATCAAGCCATTCGGCGGTTGTTCGCACAATCGGATTGTTCGATTTTTTCCATGCGCTCCAACCTATGTACTTGGTTATGTACAAATCGCCCAACACCGGAATGAGTAGCAATATCCACAGCGCTCCCGACCAAATGGTAGAGGCAATGCAAATAAGCGCTGCTATTGAAAATTTTACCCATTGTTTTACATTTGCTTCGCCGATTCGTTGCGCGAAACCCTTTTTTTCTGCTTTTTCCATTGATTCCAAAATTTCACATTTCAAAATTTCACATTTCACATTTCAGATTCTCAAATCGCAATGTGATTTATGAAATTAGTTATAATTAGTTCTTTATATTTTCAGTAAATCCGCCATTCCCAGCAAGCCTTTTTTTCCGGCTGTAAATTCGGCGGCAATCACGGCTCCCAGCGCAAATCCCTGCCGGCTTTTGGCATCGTGCGTAATCTCGATAGAATCTACTTCCGACTCGTAGCGGATGGTATGAATCCCCGGCACCTGTCCCTCTCTGATTGACTTAATAGCCAATTCGTCCGGATTTTCTTCCGTTTCTTTCACCCATTTTTTCTTCCGGTCTAAATTTTCCAGAATTCCTTCGGCGAGCGTGATTGCCGTGCCGCTTGGGGCATCCAGCTTTTGGGTGTGGTGCACTTCGGTCATTTCCACGTTGTAAGCCGGAAACCGGTTCATCAGGCGAGCCAAATATTTATTCAAGGCAAAAAAGACATTTACGCCGAGGCTGTAGTTGGACGACCAGAACAGGGTTTTATTTCCGGCTTCTATTTCATTCTTTATTTCCGGCATGTGTTCATGCCAGCCGGTCGTTCCGCAAACGATAGGAACATTGGCTTTAAAGCAGCTCCGGATATTGGATAATGCCACTTCGGGGCGGGTAAACTCAACGGCGACATCCGCGCTTTTAAACGCATCGGAGTTAAAATCCTCCAAATTATCTATATCAATGATGGAAACGATTTTGTGCCCGCGTTCTTTAGCTATCTTTTCAATGGTTTGCCCCATTTTTCCGTAGCCGATTAATGCTATTTTCATACGTTATTTTATTTTGATATTATCCTGATTTGCAAAGATAATAAAAAGTGATTCAATAAAAACTTATTTGAAAATAAACAACTTGTAATAATTGTTTCCCACAAAGACACAAAGGACACAAAGTCTTTTTCCTTTGTAGGGAATATCTATAACCTGTTTATTCTCTGTTTCTTAATTATTCTAAATCATTAAGAACGGATTGAAAAGTGTTGTGTCTTTATCTTGAAGATTTGCGTTTACACTTTTTCTTCTAAACATGAAGGCGCAAAGTCCGCCAAGAAATAATGTTTTCCTGAATTAAGCAACATGGGGTTTCAATTATTCTTCCTCTAATTCTTTCAGTTCGTCCAAACTTTTTTGGAGAGATTGAATTTTTGGGAAATAAAATATCTTGTATTGCCAGTAAAATATTACGACACAAATAATTGATCCTAAGAAAAGTCCAATCCATCTCCAAAGTTCAACATTAAATTCAAGCGATAAAAAACCAATAACCATTAAAATAAAACAGAGAGGAATAACAACGATTGACAGCTGCTCTTTTTTTATAAAAAAATGGTATTTTCGGATAAAAACGATATTTTTACTGACGACTTCCGCTAAATCAATCTTTGATAAGAGATAAACTTTATAAATTTGAGCAAATAGCACCAATACAAGCGTTCCGAGAAGACAGAACATCAACGTATCTAAAATCGGCGTATGTAACCATTGGAAATTAAACATGTAAATAAGGAAAGGGATACAAATGCCGGTAATTACAATTCCGAACAGGTCGAAATTAATTAACTTACTCAATGCTTTGCTTGATTTTTTTTCTAACATTCCGTGTATCAGCCTTTTATTGAGCTTTTTATTTTCTCCTAATTTGCTGTCCAATGCCGTCCAGGCGTTTTTTAATTCTTCTAATTCCATCATCTTTTTGTTTTTAATTTTCCGACATTTTTTTTAATTTCTCTTTGATACGGCTCAACTTTACAGCCACATTGCTGACGGTTAATCCCGTAATATCCGCAATTTCCTGATAGGATTTTTCTTCCAGATAAAGCAGGATGACGGCGCGTTCTAACGTTTTAAGCTGATGAATCAGCCTGTACATTTCACGGATATTTCCCTTCGTGGATTCCGGCTCGATTAAAAGCTCTTTCAGTTCAAGAATGGGAATGTGTTTTGGGCGCTTCAACTCCTTTCTCATTCCTGTTATGCAGGTATTCAGCGCAATGCGATACATCCATGTGGATATCGAGCATTCGTTGCGAAACCTGGAAAAACCTTTCCATAAGTTGAAAACTACCTCCTGATAAAGGTCGGCTATCGGAAATTCATCGGAGACATATACGGAGCACACTTTGTAAATAAGCCGTTCGTTTTCCCGGATCAGTTCTATAAATGCTTTTTCGACGTTGGGATCGTTCATAAATCTGCTTTTTCTCTATTAGTCGGCAAAAAGGAAAGAAAATTACAAGTTAAGAAAAAAATTATTTAGGCCAATAAAAAATAATCTCAACAATTCATTTTACGCTTTTGTTGTAAGAGAATACAAAACTAAATAAAAGATATAGTATGAAAACCCGTATTGCTTTTTTCGACACGAAACCCTACAATTCGGTTTCGTTTGATAACCATAACAAAGATTTTGGCTTTGAAATTCACTATTACGAAACGCAACTGAATGATTGTAACCTCTCATCAGGCATTTTTTACCAAAGAAGCCCTGTCGAACATTGCGCAAACGACATTGGAAAATATCAAGGAGTTTGTGGATGGTTTGCCACTCTCGAACGAAGTTAAAGCGTAAGAAAGAATGATGGGAATAGGAACTTAATTTAAGGGTAATATTGCGGATAGCCATTTTATTTTTTGATAGAAAATTATTACTTTTACACCCAAAATTAAAAATGAAAAAATTATGGGAACAGCAGTAAAAAAAACAGCAACAAAGCCAAAAGTTAAAAAAGAAATTGACGCAAGACACAAGATTAAACCAAGGGGGTTAAGAGGAATGTTTAAGGATAGAATAATTTTAAACGGACCGGATGAGGAAGTGTTTGGTTTAACTCTAACAACAAATGTAGGATGAGTAAAAGAGGCTACTTGCTTGACACACATATTTTAGTATGGTATTTGCAGGATAAAACGAAATTGCGAAAAGATTTGGCAGAAGATATAGATTATTTTCAGCATGTTTTTTATGTAAGTGTTGTGAGTTTGCACGAAATTATATTTTTGATACAGGAAAGGAAAGTAAAAAAATATGACAGCATTTCTGACATAATAAAAGCAGTGCAGGAAAAACAAATACAGTTTCTTGATATAAAGCCAAAACATATAGAAGTGCTTGAAAAACTTTCTACACCAATAATTGGTAACAAAGAACATAAAGACCAGTTTGACAGAACAATAATCTCACAAGGAATAGCTGAGAGGTTAACCGTGATTTCGGCAGATTCTAAATTTCCATTATACAAAGACAAGGGATTTAAGTTGTTAGAGAATTAGAAGTGTATAATGAAAGACACTTTCCAAACCATATCAACTATCTCCGAAGGATTATACAAAGAAAAAGGAAGTAAATTCTTCGCTTTTGCCATTCCTGTTTCTTGTGTAGAGGAAGTTAAGGAGATACTTGCAGAAAAGCGAAAGGAGTTTCACGATGCACGGCACGTTTGCTTTGCTTACATACTGGGAGCTGAAAGCAACGATTTTCGTGCAAATGATGATGGTGAACCTTCGGGGACTGCCGGTCGACCGATGCTTGGAGTGCTACAATCCAACAGCCTGACGGATACGCTGCTTATCGTTGTCCGTTATTTCGGTGGAACGAAATTGGGGACAAGCGGGCTGATTAACGCTTATAAGGAAGCCTCAGCCGATGCAATCGCCCACAATACAATTATTGAAAAAACAGTAGACGAAACTGTTACCGTGCGGTTTGAATATCCCTTTCTGAATGATGTTATGCGCGTGGTGAAAGAAGAAAATCCGGCTATTCTCGAACAGCATTTTGATGCCGATTGCTTTATGACGCTTAGTATTAGGAAGCGGGATTTTCCGAAACTCGTTTCTCGTTTGGAAAAAGTGGAAAGTCTCTTGATGATTTCTTGAACTATGATTTTAACAAGATTTTCGAGATTCGCAGGATGGTTTAATTTTGGAGAAACTGTGATTCAATACAAAAAAGTTATTCCGAACTGCATCAGACAAGTGCTTCTGCTACCAGCAAATCAAACGGTGTTGTTATTTTGATATTTTCCCGGTTTCCTTCCGTCAGGCAGATTGGATGTCCGCATTTTTCAACCACGCTCGCGTCGTCGGTGAAAGAGGGTGAAAACGGCTGTAAATAGGCTTTTTTTAAGATGCTGGTTTTAAAAATTTGCGGTGTTTGAACCATTTTCAATTTTGTCCGGTCTAATGCCTCGCTGCCGGTAGTGGTCAGGCAGCGAACGGAATCAACCGGATCAATTGCCGGAATAGCCGAACCGTACTCTCCGGCACAGTCGAACGCCTTGGAAATCGTTTGCCGGCTGACAAAAGGACGAACACCGTCGTGTATGGCAACCAGCGACTCTGCCGCATCAGGAACCAGCTTCAAACCGTTTTGCACGGAATGAAAGCGCGTTTCGCCACCATTCGCAATGGTGTGTGCCAGCGTAAATTCATATTGGCGGCAAAGCGATTGCCAATATTCCTGTTGCGAATCGGGGAGAACCAATATCAACTCAATATCGTTGTCGTAGTCGAAAAAAGCCTTCATGGTAAGCATCAGTAACGGTTTCCCATTGACAGGAATAAACTGCTTGGGAAGTTCTGCATTCATCCGGAGACCTTTTCCTCCGGCTACTATGATTGCGTATTTTTTTATTTTACACCTCACCCCCAGCCCCTTTCCGCAAGAGAGGGGAGCGGATTGTATCTTATCATTTGTCCGGTTAGTCAGAATACTTTCCTGTTTAGTCTCTCCTCTCCTGTGGAGAGCGGACGGGAAAGAGACTATAAAATCCATCTTAACATCCCATTCCTGACAAGGGACGGATTCGACCAACTGGCAAGGGAAACAAACCCCGATTTTCGTTCCCGAAATTTTCGGAAGCAGCTTATCATAATACCCTTTTCCCCGTCCCAACCGGTTTTGATTGCAGTCGAAAGCCACGCCGGGGACAAGCGCCATATCTATTTTATCCCACTCCGTGAATAGTTTTCCTTGCGGCTCGCAGATTCCGAATGCGCCGGCTTGCAGCTTTCCGCCTCCTTCGTAGTGCTTTAGTTCCAATTCATCGCCATTGACTGCAGGCAGGAGCAGGCATTTTTGCTTATGCCATTTTTCTAAAAAATTGTGTGTGAAAACTTCGTCGGGCAACGACCAGAAAAGCAGGATATTTTTTGCCTTTTTAAATTCGGGCAACTGTTCTATGCCGCAAAGAATTTCATCAGACAATCGCTGTTTTTCTTCCCGGCTTAACCCGGCAGTTTGCTTTTTAATCTCTTTTCTAAGTACGTGCTTCATTCGATGGCTTGGCTATAATTTAACGAATTTCAACACTTCTGTCCGGTCGGAATAGACAACGTGCAGCAAGAAAATCCCACTTTCGCAAAATGAATTTGTGTGTAGCGTGTATGAAGAGCGTCCGTGCAGATTGTTTTCTACGAATAAAATCCTGCCGGAGAGGTCGGACAGTCGAAGTTGCACCGGATGGTTGTCTTTCGCAAAACGAACCGTCAACTCATTTTGGGTCGGGTTCGGGAAAATTTCCGTTTTCACCTGTGTGTCATAAGCCTGTCCGGTCGAATTTGAATTGGAAGGACGCACAACCGCATCTACCATAAGCGATGCCGGATGCGGGGATAGCGGGTTTACGGAAAACGGTTTCCATTGTGCGCCATCCTTAAACCAGGCGGTGTTTAAGTCGCCAGCATTCCTGTTTGTCGTGTAATAAAGCGCAAATGTGTCTACCGGAACTTCGGGAAGCTTGAATACTACAAAAAAGGAGGTGTCTACATCAATTGCTTTCGTGAGTTGTAAATAATTTTCCTTTTGTCGGAAATAGGCGAGATTTTTCGGCACAAAACCGCTTCCCCGTTCATATACGTCGAAGGTCATTTTTACCTCTTGCCGGTGTAAAAGGTTTTCGGGCGCTGCGTTTCCGCTGTAAATTTCGGCATAAACAGGAGCTGAGGCAGAGTAATATCCCTTTTGCGGAAGAAAATAAATTCCGTATAACCGGTTGCGTTCGGGCGAAGAAAATCTTTCGGCAAATTCGGTAATTCCCGGTTTATTGTGCCCTGCCGCATATCCGTCGGGCGAAGCCGTTCCGGTCAACAGCTCCCCTTCTTTCCGGTTGGTAAGGCGGATACAGGGATTTTCGTCCTGCTCTTTTCCATCCAGAAACCGCGTATTGGTATTGATCGGATCCAACCACGGCTTTAATTTTTCGTTTTCCTTTTCAGAGTTATCCCACGCAGCATTCAACCGGTAAAAGTCATCATTATAGGGGCTGTCGCAATCAGAATTTCCTCCGGAAAGACTTCCGATAATCCGGTCGTTACCGTCAAACAATCCCGAACCTGAAGAACCCGGTTCTGTTACTCCTTGTTCCCAACGTCTTACCCGCCAATGCCCGTTAGAAGAGAAAAGCCCGCCAAACGTAGAGCTAACGGCTATGGGAGCATCATTCCCGACAGATATTTTTTTCTGATCCCCTTGCGGATGATGAAAGACGTATGCGGGAGCAGAAGCCGTTTCAGAAATGCTCCACCCTGCATAATAAACGCGATAATCAACCGGAGGATTCTCGTTCAACCGGAGCAGCAGCATATCCCGTTTTTTGAGGGCTGCCTGTACGGTCGAGCCTGCGACGCTCATTTCCATCGATCCCTGAATGCCGGGAAAGCAATTCGGCGTTTCATAATTGAAAAAGAAAACACTCTTTTCCGCCATGGTAAAATCTACATTTTCCCTGCTGTCATACAAGCAGTGGGCTGCCGAAAGGACATAAGGCGTACCGTCTTGCGCGGTATTGTTGACCACATTCCCGGAGCAATAAGAATTACCGTTCACGACAATCAGGCAAGCGCTACGTCGTTGTTGGGAGCGAAAATTTTCATCGCACGTAGCATCTGTTTGACATTTTGCCGCATTATTATAATTAGGAATGGCTCCGCGTAATCCCCGGTAATCGTGATTAACCTCTCCGATTTTTACTTTCCCTTTAAACGGAACATTTGCAGGCTCGCTGTATTCAACAATTATTTCATCTCCGTCTATCGGAGCAACCGGCAGGACACCGCCCGGCTGATGGTTTTTCTCGGTAAAAGCGCCCAAAATCATATTCCGGTCGGGCGAATAGACGAATACCTTTGCGCCGGGAGGAAGTGAAAATTCCGAAAAGAGAATGTTTAGCGAAAGCGCCTCTTTGGAACGAATCCCGACGCGCCACACCTTTGTCCCGTCTTTGAGAATGGTCTGCATACCCGCATTATCCGGTTCGATCGAAACGTTAAACTTATGGGCGAAGCGGAATCTGCCCGCCCGTCTATCCTGAAGCGAATCTTCGCGCAATAATTCATTTTTATCAAAAGAAGGCATTTCCACAAAAGGCATTGATAGTGCGGAAGCGCTTTTCAGTTTATTTGCAGTCAGTTGTTCGGGTAAAGGCATTCCGCCCTGGCTAACCTGTGCATACGCTGCGATTCCTCCAACCCAAAGTGCGAAGTATAGAACGGTTTTATAAATATTTTTTTTGTTCATAAACGGAAAAAATAATGGAATGATAAAAACATTTTTTACTTTAATGAAGACTTACAAAGGTATGAAAAATTATTTTC
>QMCD01007508.1_pt1 | contig 11341 bp, 13 predicted proteins | sample 1821841 | NCBI WGS metagenome assembly QMCD01 (sample SAMN01991225, study PRJNA193472) | Termite gut metagenome, whole genome shotgun sequencing project. | isolation source: worker | host: Macrotermes natalensis | reverse complement strand
AAGACATCCTCTTCTTTTAATCCGGCAGCGTAAGCATATAATGCTTTGGCGTATCTTGTTGATATTTTTCCGGTATCCACTTAACTAATTATTGATTAATAATTATTAATTGTTTGCTGTTGCTTCATCAAGCAGTTTATCAACCAGTTCGATTTGAGCCGGTTGGTTGTCCAGATTCTTACGGAGTACTTTTTCTGCAATTTCCACCGATAACATGGCCACCTGCTTTTTGATATCTTTGATCGCGTTGTCTTTTTCCTTTTGGATTAATATACGGGCTTCCTGTATCATTTTGCCGGCTTCAATCTGAGCTAACTGTTTGGCGTCTTCGACCATTTTGTCACGTATATCAGCTCCGTCTTTCAATAATTGCATTTCTTTGTTTCGTGCTTCGGCAAGGATTTTAGCGCCTTCTTCCCGCACGCTTTCCAATTGAAATTTGGCTTCTTTAGCTGCTTCCAGAGCGGTTTCAACGTATTGTTTCCGGTCTTCCACCATTTTCGTGATGACCGGCCAACCGAATTTAGCCAACACAAAGAATACTATTCCGAAAGAGAAAAGCATCCAAAACAGGAGTCCGCTATCCGGCGTTAAAAGTGCGCTACTCAGTAGTAATGACATGGTTGTCTATTTATAGGATAAATCCGCAAACTACAATGGCAAAAAGTGCGGCGCCCTCTACAAGTGCGGCAGCAATAATCATCGACATACGAATATCTCCTCCGGCTTCGGGTTGCCGGGCAATACCTTCCATAGCCGAACCGCCAATTTTTCCGATACCGATGCCTGCGCCAATCGCTGCAAGTCCTGCACCAATCGCTGCACCTAATTTTCCTAATTCTGTTGCAACAGCTGCTTGTAATAAAATTGAAAGTAACATAATTTTTTATTTTTAAGTTGTTAATATTTTAATGATGATGATTTTCTACTCTTGCCAATCCGATAAATACTGCCGAAAGCATCGTGAACACATACGCTTGGATATATGCAACCAATATTTCGACAAAAGAAATAAAAACGGATAAAAGTACGGATAAAACGGTCATACTTGTATTAATCGCAGGGCCTAATTTAACCGTTACGAAAATCAAAAATGTCAGACCCAATAATATCGAGTGTCCGGCCAAAATATTGGCAAAAAGACGAATCATCAATGCAAACGGTTTGGTAAATACACCGACAAGCTCAATCGCCGGCATAATCGGAATGGGTATTTTTAACCATGTAGGTACTTCCGGCCAAAATATTTCTTTCCAGTATTCTTTTGTGCCGTAAAAATTTACAATAACGAATGTAAACATAGCGAGTACGAACGTAACGGCAATATTTCCTGTTACATTGGCTCCTTCGGGAAAAATGGGGACCAATCCCATCAGGTTATTGAAAAATATAAAGAAGAATACGGTAAGCAGATAGGGTGCGAATTTCTTGTAATCTTTTCCGATACAAGGTTTTATAAGTTCATCGTTGATATTCATGATAAACAGTTCCATGAAAGCGATAAAACCTTTGGGTGTTTTATAATTCTTATCTTGATTTTTCTTTTTGTACCAATTTGCTACATACATCACTAAAATAATTAATATAGCGGAATTGAATAAGAGCGAGAAAGCATTTTTTGTTATGGAAATATCGAGCGGTCTTACTTCTTCTCCCGAAGCATTTTTTTCTACGATTTTCCCATCGTAGTTACCGCTATGGGCAATATAAAAGCCTTTATATTCATCGTGTCCATGATGAAATTTAGATGAAAGGAATATGTGCCAACCGCTTTCTTTGCTTCTGATGATGACGGGTAGCGGAATGGAAATGTGTTTTTCTCCAATGGTAATGATATGCCATTCGTAAGCATCGGCCAAGTGTTCCAAAATGGCTTCACGAACGTTAAACTCACGTTCTGTTGTTTCATTTTCAGCAGCAAATCCTCCCTGAACATTCAGTATCAGTAATAGAATAAAGCCATATTTTAGTATACTTTTGAGTAAACTCATTCTTCTTTCCCTTTTTCTTCTTTTTTTAATTGCCGTTCTTTACTGATGAAATACCAGGTTTCAAATCCGATGGAAACGAGGTAAAACAATAAAAATACCAATGCAAATGTTTTTATATCAGTTTTTACAACAAAATAATATACTCCCAAAAATATAAACGACAAAATTATTTTGACTACGCGAATTGATAAAAATAAATTTACCAGCTTTCTTTTTTCTAATTTTTTAAAACCGGCATTAACCATATAGACTACGGCTATTTCAACAATCAAGAAATATAATAATATAAGAATATACCAAATCATCAATCTATACAAACATTTACTTCGTTTTCTTTTCCTTCTACAAATCCGCCTTCGATTTGAAGCTCTACTTCATCACCATCCGTATCACAGCAATAGCTTAATATCCCTTTTTGAAGGGAAGAAATAATCGGGGCATGATTATCCAGTATGGTAAAACTTCCCATTGTTCCAGGCAGAGTAACAGAGGTTACTTCGCCAGAAAACAATATTTTCTCCGGAGAAATGATATTTAGCTTCATTAATTAACTCGTTTGACTTTTTAGTTTTTCCGCTTTGGCTTTCACGTCTTCGATTGTTCCGACGTTCAGGAAAGCCTGTTCCGGCAGGTCGTCCACTTCACCGTCCATAATCATGTTGAAGCCTTTGATGGTGTCTTCGATGGAAACCATTACTCCGGGAACTCCCGAAAAAGCTTCCGCCATAAAGAATGGTTGGGAAAGAAAACGTTGTACCCTGCGGGCGCGGTTTACAGCAATCTTATCTTCATCCGAAAGTTCATCCATCCCAAGAATGGAGATAATATCCTGTAATTCTTTATAATGTTGCAATAATTGCTTAACTCTTTGTGCTGTATTGTAGTGTTCCAAACCGATAATATTCGGGTCGAGCACGCGTGAAGTAGAACTTAGCGGGTCTACAGCCGGATAAATTCCCAATTCGGAAATCTTACGGTCTAATACCGTAGTGGCATCCAAGAACGAGAATGTGGTTGCCGGAGCCGGGTCGGTCAAGTCGTCGGCCGGTACATATACCGCTTGAATAGAGGTGATTGAGCCGCTTTTGGTAGAGGTGATGCGTTCCTGCATTCTACCCATTTCTGTAGCCAAAGTCGGTTGGTAACCTACTGCTGACGGCATACGTCCCAAAAGTGCCGATACTTCGGAGCCTGCTTGTGTGAAACGGAAAATATTGTCAATAAAGAAAAGAATATCATGACCTCCTTCGCCTGCCATATCCCGGAACGATTCGGCAACGGTTAATCCGGATAAGGCAACGTCGGCACGTGCTCCGGGAGGTTCGTTCATTTGTCCGTATACCAGTGTGGCTTGAGACTTTGCCAATTCTTCATAATCTATTTTAGATAAGTCCCAATTGCCTTTTTCCATTTCTTTTTTGAATGCTTCGCCGTAGCGGATAACGCCCGATTCAATCATTTCACGAAGCAAGTCGTTTCCTTCGCGGGTACGTTCACCTACTCCTGCGAAAACGGAATATCCGTTGTGCTTTTTGGCAATATTGTTGATTAATTCCATGATTAATACGGTTTTGCCTACTCCGGCGCCACCAAATAATCCGGTCTTTCCGCCCTTGAGGTATGGAGCCAATAAATCGACGACCTTGATGCCCGTAAATAGAACTTCTGTCGAGGTAGAAAGGTCTTCAAACTTAGGAGCTTCCCTGTGAATAGGAGCGGGGTTGTTATAATCGACGGCTTTCATTCCATCGATTGTTTCGCCGATTACATTTAACAACCGGCCTTTCACCTGGTCTCCTACCGGCATGGAAATAGGCTGTCCGAGGCTTTCAGCTGCCATTCCGCGCCTGATGCCATCGGTAGAGTCCATGGCAATCGTACGCACTGTGCTTTCTCCAATGTGTTGTTGAACTTCCAAGATGAGGTTCTTGCCGTCTTTGCGGACAACTTTCAATGCTTCGTTAATTTCGGGCAGTTTTTGGTCGGATGTTATGTCGTAAGATATGTCGATAACGGGGCCAATTACTTGGGAAATATATCCTGTTTTTGCGGGCATAATTTAAGAATAATTTTTAAAAATCGGGTGTTTTTCGAAAAACTAAAACGCAACAAAGATAAAATATCCGATTGAGAAAAAGAATAAAAACCATAATTTTTTTATTAACGTTGTTTCGTTAAGATTGGATTCATCTCTGCATTCGGAATGACGGCTTAGCTTTGCTTGTTTATGATGTTTTGAAATACGGATAATGGTAAAAGCGACCGCAAGAAAAATACCGTTTTTGTAGTAAAATCGGTGGTATATCTTAGTTTTGAATCGTTGCTGTTTACTGCTTTGTAAATTGTTTTGGCATCCGATTCGGGTGAATATCCGTTTTTATAGTTCTTCATCAGGAAACGATGCCATTTTTTGAAGTTTGTTTGGTATCCATCGGGATATTGTTCAAAATGAAAATCCAGTACCGAATTGTAAATGTTAGTTTTAACCATGCCCGGCTCAACCACTTTCACTTTGATGTTTAATGGTTTCAGTTCGTAGTAGAGGCTTTCACTAAATCCTTCGATAGCCCATTTGGAAGTATGGTATACAGACTGGAACGGAAAGGTAACGCGCCCGGCGATAGAAGAAACGTTGACGATTATTCCCGATTTATTTTCCCTGAAATGTTCTAATATCGTTTTAGTTATGTATAAAACGCCTTTGATATTTGTTTCGACAATATCGTCGACTGTTTTATCGGAAGTGAATTCTAAAGGGTTGGTGGTGTAGATACCTGCATTATTCACAATTGCATCGATTTTTCCAAAATCCTGTATCACTTGGTTGATACAGGATTTTATCGAATCTTTATCTTTTACATCTAATATGTAAGGTGTGATATTTTTAATGTCTGCAAACTGCGAAAGATGCTCCGGATTTCTTATTGTTGCGGCTACTTTCCAGCCTTTTTTTGCAAATAATATAGCGGTTTCTTTGCCAATACCGCTCGAAGCTCCTGTAATTACGATTGTTTTCATATTTGTCATTATTTCAAATGGCAAATATAGGGAGGGTAAGTACTTTAATTACCTAACGAATGTTAATTAATTAAATTTTACCCGTTTTTGAATGTCATCGCCTGCTTTATCTATTACAATCGGTTTATTCCGGTCGATGTTTTGCGACAAGATTTCTTTCGATAATTGATTCAATACGTGCTTTTGAATAACTCTTTTCACCGGACGCGCTCCAAATTGCGGGTCGTATCCTTCTTCCGAAATAAAATCAACCGCAGCATCAGTATATTGAAGATATATGCCGCTTTGTTCCAGATTCTTGGAAATTCCTTTCAATTGCATCAATACAATTTCTTTTATTTCCTTTTCGTCCAAAGGTGCAAACATGATGATTTCGTCTATACGATTCAGAAACTCCGGACGAATGGTTTGTTTCAACAAATCCAAGACTTCGACTTTGGTTTTACCAATGATTTTTTCCCGGTTGGAAGGATTAATCTTTTCGAAGTTCTCGCGTATAATGTGTGAACCCATGTTGGACGTCATGATAATAATCGTGTTTTTGAAATTCACTACACGTCCTTTGTTGTCGGTTAAGCGGCCATCGTCTAATACTTGTAATAAGACATTAAATACATCCGGATGCGCCTTTTCAATTTCGTCGAAAAGAACTACCGAGTAAGGCTTGCGGCGAACGGCTTCCGTGAGTTGTCCACCTTCTTCATAACCGACATATCCGGGAGGCGAACCTATCAGGCGGGTAACGCTGAATTTTTCCTGATATTCGCTCATGTCGATACGGGTCATCATATTCTCGTCGTCAAACAAGTATTCGGCCAATGCTTTCGCCAATTCGGTTTTACCGACCCCGGTTGTTCCGAGGAAAATAAATGAACCGATAGGTCGTTTAGGATCTTGTAATCCGGCACGGCTGCGGCGAACGGCATCCGAAACAGCGGTAATGGCTTCATTTTGTCCCACAACCCTTTCGTGCAGTTCTTCTTCCAAGTGCAAGAGTTTTTCGGTTTCGCTCTGCATCATTTTTCCGACAGGAATTCCCGTCCATTTAGAAACGACGTCGGCAATATCGTCGGCATCGACTTCTTCTTTAATCATAGCTGAGGAGCCTTGCATTTGATTCAGTTCCTGTTGGAATTTGTCGATTTCTTCCTCTTTTTGTTTCAATTTCCCGTAACGGATTTCAGCTACCCTTCCGTAATCGCCTTCGCGTTCAGCCCGTTCAGCCTGATATTTCAGGTCTTCGATTTCTATTTTATTTTGCTGGATTTTATTGATGATCTCTTTTTCGGATTGCCACTTGGCATTGAATTTGCTTTCTTCTTCTTTCAAATCGGCAATTTCTTTGTTGAGATATTCCAACTTGGCAGTGTCATTTTCCCGTTTGATAGCTTCCCTTTCGATTTCCAATTGAGTAATTCTCCGGGTGATTTCGTCCAATGCTTCGGGTACGGAATCGACTTGCATCCGCAGACGGGCGGCGGCTTCGTCCATTAAATCAATGGCTTTATCCGGCAAGAAACGGTCGGTGATATACCTGCTTGAAAGTTGAACGGATGCGATAATTGCATCGTCTTTGATGCGGATTTTATGGTGGTTTTCGTATTTTTCTTTCAAGCCGCGCAAAATGGAAACGGTGTCGGCTTCGCTCGGTTCTTCGACCATTACTGTTTGGAAACGGCGTTCCAACGCTTTGTCTTTTTCGAAATATTTTTGGTATTCGTCTAATGTCGTAGCGCCAATGGAACGTAATTCACCGCGTGCTAAAGCCGGTTTTAGAATGTTGGCGGCATCCATGGCGCCCTCGCCTTTTCCGGCGCCAACCAACGTGTGGATTTCGTCGATAAAAAGAATGATTTCTCCGTCTGATTGGGTTACCTCATTAACAACCGATTTCAGGCGTTCTTCAAATTCTCCTTTGTATTTGGCTCCCGCAATCAGGGCGCCCATATCCAAAGAGTAAATTTGTTTGGATTTCAGGTTGTCGGGCACGTCGCCGCGCACGATACGATGAGCTAAACCTTCGGCAATGGCTGTTTTACCGGTTCCGGGTTCACCTATCAGAATCGGATTGTTTTTTGTCCGGCGGCTCAATATTTGAAGCACCCGGCGGATTTCTTCATCGCGTCCGATAACCGGATCGAGTTTCCCCGATCGCGCTCTTTCGTTCAAATTAATTGCATATTTGGATAGTGCTTGATAGGTGTCTTCTGCCGACTGGCTGGTAACTTTATTCCCTTGCCGAAGTGCTTCGATGGCTGCTTTGAGTTCTTTTTCCGTAACTCCCGCATCTTTCAGGATGTTGGAAACAGAGCTTTTTTCGGAAAACAATGCCAAGATAAGATGCTCCAAAGAAACATACTGGTCTCCCATTTTTCCGCAATAATCGACCGCTTTTTGTAATACGGCATTCGTTTCACGGCTAAAATAGGGATCTCCGCCCGATACTTTCGGGAAAGATTCAATCTCTTTGTCTAAGATTAAAGTAATATTTTGGATATTTACGCCCAGCTTTTGGAAAATGAAATTGGTAATATTTTCTCCTTCTTCCAAGATGGCTTTCATTAAATGAGCCGGTTCGATAGATTGCTGGTTTTTACTTCGAGTCAAATCTATTGCCTTTTGAACGGCTTCCTGCGATTTAATTGTAAAGTTATTGAAATTCATATTTTTGTTGTTTTTATATTTTTCTTTGTCTATATATAACAACAAAAGGCTTGCCTTTGTTCAAAAAAATGACAATTTGGCAGTTTTATTCAAAAAGTTCGTTTAAATCAATGATTAGACCTTTCAAGGTATGAACCGGAACACGAGTTTTTTCATCAAGTATTTGGTAAGTTGTGCCGGAATCAAATCTTTTGTCTTCTTGCAAAAGAAAAACCGTGGCGGCTTTATCTTTAGGATAAACCACCCAATATTCGCGAACACCGGCATTTTCATAAAGATTGTGTTTTTCATTCAAATCTCTTTTGGCCGTACTTGGCGAAATCACTTCCACAATTAAGTCGGGAGCGCCAATACACCCTCTTTCATCCAATTTTGACGGGTCACAGACAACACAAATGTCGGGTTGAACCACATTGTATATTTTATCATCTTCCGTACTTCCATTTAGCGGCAAACGAACGTCAAAAGGAGCGGTATAAATTTTACATTTGCCTTTTTTCTTTTTTATAAAATGCCCTGCTTTTATAAAAAATTCTGATATAAATTCGGCATGATTGCGGAAAGGTGCGGCAAACGTATAAACAACACCATTCAGTAGTTCTCGCATTTTATCATCAGTCCATAATAAATAATCGGCATAAGAGTAACGATGAAAACCATAAGCAGCAGCAGGGTCTTCTAATTTATTAATGTTTTCTTCTTCCGGTTCCGGATATTTATATTCTTTGAGTGGTTTTGTTTCTTTTCCCATTTTTTTTTGAATTTTAGAATATTCAAGTACAAAGATAAATAATTTTTCGAAGAATTCAATAATTTAATCAATATTTTAATATTAAAGCATGGTGTTATTTAAGGCTTTCAGCCTAAAAAACAGCGCTAACAACTTAATAGAGTTATTAGCGCTGAAATTATTTGATGTAATCAGGAATTATGCTTTTCCTGCGCTACCTAAAACATTAACAACTTTGTGTTTGTAAAGTTTCTTCAGACCTTCGCGGGCAGGACCTAAGTATTGTCTTGGGTCGAATTTTTCAGGTTCTGTTGCAAGCACTTCACGAATAGCAGCAGTCATAGCGATACGACCGTCAGAATCGATATTGATTTTACATACAGCAGAAGAAGCGGCTTTGCGCAATTCATCTTCAGGAATACCGATGGCATCTTTCATTTTGCCGCCGTATTTGTTGATGGTAGCTACCAAGTCTTGAGGAACAGAAGATGCTCCGTGTAATACGATTGGGAAACCCGGTATTCTTTTTTCGATTTCTTCGAGGATGTCGAAACGCAATGGAGGCGGAATCAATACGCCATTAGCATCGCGTGTGCATTGTTCGGGAGTAAATTTGTTTGCTCCATGAGAAGTTCCGATAGAGATTGCCAAAGAGTCAACACCTGTTTTTTTAACGAAATCTTCAACTTCTTCCGGTTGAGTATAAGTATGGTGTTCTGCGACAACATCGTCTTCAATACCAGCCAATACGCCTAATTCTCCTTCTACGGTTACTCCGTGTGCATGAGCATATTCCACAACTTTACGTGTTAAAGCAATATTGTCTTCGTATGAATGGTGGGATCCGTCGATCATCACGGAAGAAAATCCCATATCGATACAGTCTTTACATAATTCAAAGCTATCGCCATGATCCAAGTGAAGAACTACAGGGATTTCATATCCCAATTCTTTAGCATATTCAACAGCTCCCTGAGCCATGTAACGCAACAATGTTTGGTTTGCATATTTACGTGCGCCGCGAAACCTGTAAAATCACAGGCGATTTTTCTTCCACACAAGCTTGGATAATTGCTTGCATTTGTTCCATGTTGTTGAAATTGAATGCAGGAATTGCATACTTGCCTTCGATGGCTTTTTTGAAGATTTCTTTGGTGTTTACCAATCCTAATTCTTTGTAATTTACCATTGTTTTTATATTTTATTAGTGATTATTGTTTAAATTTCGGTGCAAAGGTAATTATTCTGTAGAAATATCTCGCACCGATTACACGGATTGCACAGATTTTTTTATTTAAAATACAAATTGCACGAAAACAAAATCATAAATTAAGTAATCTGTGCAATCCGTGTAATCGGTGCGCTAATTAATACCGATAATGCTCCGGTTTGTACGGTCCTTCGGGATTAACGCCAATATATGCCGCTTGTTCGGAAGTCAGTGCAGTTAATTCTACTCCGATATTGGCCAAATGCAAGCGGGCAACTTCTTCGTCCAGGTGTTTAGGTAAGCGATAAACACCAACTTCATAATTATTCTGCCACAAATCTATTTGAGCCAAAGTTTGGTTGGTAAATGAATTACTCATCACAAACGAGGGGTGACCTGTTGCACAACCTAAATTAACCAAACGGCCTTCTGCTAATAAGAAAATGGCGTTTCCTTTAGGGAAAGTGTATTTATCAACCTGCGGTTTGATGTTCAAGTGTTTGATTCCCGGATAATTGACTAATTTATCTACCTGGATTTCATTATCAAAGTGACCGATGTTACAAACAATCGACTGGTCTTTCATTTGTTCCAAGTGGTCGATACGAATTACATCTTTGTTTCCGGTGGTGGTTACAAAGATATTACCTTCTTTTATTGCTTTTTCCATGGTCGTTACTTCAAATCCTTCCATGGCTGCTTGTAGCGCGCAAATCGGGTCAATTTCGGTAACGATCACACGGGCGCCGTAGGAGCGCATCGAGCGGGAGCAACCTTTTCCGACATCTCCGTAACCCAAAACGACAACGACTTTTCCGGCAATCATTACATCGGTAGCCCGTTTGATACCGTCGGCCAAAGATTCGCGGCAACCGTATAAATTATCGAATTTCGATTTGGTAACAGAGTCATTCACGTTGATCGCGGGGACCAATAATTCTCCGGCCTCCATCATTTGATATAAACGGTGAACGCCTGTTGTCGTTTCTTCAGAAATACCTTTCAGTTCGGAAACAGTGCGTGCCCAACGTTGGTTATCTTCTTTTAAGATGCTGTTTAAGGTATCCAAAATAACTTGCTCTTCGTGATTACCGCCTTTCCTGTCGATGGTTTTTGCATCTTTTTCCGCTTTATAGCCCCAATGAATCAATAAAGATGCATCTCCTCCGTCGTCTACAATCAAGTTAGGACCTTTACCTCCCGGGAAACGCAATGCCATATCCGTACACCACCAATATTCTTCCAGCGTTTCGCCTTTCCATGCGAAAACAGGTATGCCGGCAGCAGCGATGGCGGCGGCGGCATGGTCTTGTGTAGAGAATATATTGCAACTTGCCCAACGTACATCAGCGCCCAATTCAACCAATGTTTCAATCAAAACGGCCGTTTGAATGGTCATGTGCAGTGAGCCGGTTATTCTTGCTCCTTTCAGCGGTTTGTCTTTCCCATATTTCGCACGAAGCGACATTAACCCGGGCATTTCGTGTTCGGCAATATCTATTTCTTTCCGGCCAAAATCGGCTAAACTTATATCAGCCACTTTATATGGCAAATCAAAAGAAAAATTTTGTGACATAATTTAATTTATAAAATTTCGCCTGCAAAGGTAATTAAATGTAAACAAGTGAGCAATAAGATGGTTTTGTTTTTTGTACATCATAAAAATTATACGAGGTAAATCTTTGCTAATGAACAGGAAAGAGAGTAAATGTAACGTCCTTGAAAATA
>QMCD01002091.1_pt1 | contig 11350 bp, 12 predicted proteins | sample 1821841 | NCBI WGS metagenome assembly QMCD01 (sample SAMN01991225, study PRJNA193472) | Termite gut metagenome, whole genome shotgun sequencing project. | isolation source: worker | host: Macrotermes natalensis | reverse complement strand
CGAGCCCCAGGTCGCGCATGATGTCGATCCCGTAGCGGAAGCTGTAGGCGATCCCCTCCTGCGCCGCGCGCAGTACGTGGGCGCGGGTGTGGCGGTTCAGGTCGAGCCCGGCGATCGAAGCTCCCGTGAAGCGATTTTCGAGCATCCGCTCGGCGCCGTTGCCGAACGGGAGCATCACCACGCCGTCCGATCCTGCGGGAATCTGCGCCGCCAGCTCGTTGCACTCTTCATACGAGAGCTCGGGCGCCAGCGTACGTTTTGCCCAGGCATTGAGGATGCCCACGGCGTTGATGCAGAGCAGCACGCCGTAGTTGCCGTTCACGTGCAGGAAGGTGTTGACGCGTTGCGAGGGGTCGGCCTTGGGCCGGTTCGTCACGCCGTAGACCACGCCCGACGTCCCTCCTGTGGCTGCGATCTCGCCCGGATCCAGGACGTTGAGCGAGAAGGCGTTGTTGGGCTGGTCGCCCGCGCGGTAGGATATGGGTGTGCCGGCCGGAATGCCGAGCAGCTCTTCGATCTGTTTCGAGGTGTGCGCCTGAATGCCGATGCTCGGCAGGTCGGAAGGGATCGCGGAGAGAGGAATGCCGTAGTGGTCGGCGATGAAGTCGGCGCGCCGGGCCTCTTTGAAATCCCAAAGGATCTGCTCGGAGAGGCCGGAAGAAGTGGTCGCGATCTCGCCCGAGAGCATGTAGGCGATGTAGTCGCCCGGCAGGAGGAACTTGTCGGTCTGCGCGAAGATATCCGGCTCGTTGGCCTTGACCCAGGCGAGTTTCGAGGCGGTGAAGTTGCCCGGCGAGTTGAGGGTATGCTCTAAACATTGCGCCGCGCCGATCGCCTCGCAGGCCTGCCGACCGATCTCCACGGCGCGGCTGTCGCACCATATAATAGCGTTGCGGAGTACTTTACCGGTTGTATCCAAGCAGACCAGCCCGTGCATCTGGTAGGTAATGCCGATGGCCTTGACGGCCTTCAGGTCGTGCTCGCGGCCGATGGCGGCGATCGCCTCGCAGACGTAGCTCCACCACATCGCCGGGTCTTGCTCGGCCCAGCCGCTGCGGATGGCTTCGATGGGCATTTCGGCCGAGGGAAGGGTGGCCGAGGCGACGCACGCTCCCGAGGCCGTATCCATCAGCGCCACCTTCACCGAGGAGCTGCCGACGTCGATTCCGAGGGTTCTCATTCGATCGAAAAATTCAATTTAGTCAAAGAGTAACAAAGATACAATATATTTCCTATATTTGACCCAAAGAACATGGACCTAATCATATTAAATTATGAAAAAGCTCATTCTCATCACCGTCATGTTGTTGGCCGGAGTGCTGACCATGCATGCACAACAGACCGGGCAGCTGCCCGAAGCGAAAGAGAAAGGCGAATTCGCGCTGCGATTGAACCTGCCGTACGTGCTGACAGGCACGCCCTTCGTGGGCTTCGAGTGGAAGCCGACGGAAAAAGTGGGCCTGCTGCTTAACGGCGCCTGGTCCGACTGGAGTCTCAACGAAGGGCAGACCCGCTGGGCCGTCTGGCAGATCAATCCCGAATTCCGTTACTACCTGAACCGTTGCTGGTACCTGGGTGTTTCGGGCGAGTACGGCAATTTCGACGTGAAGCCCGGCAAGAAAAAGCCGGGTTACGACGGCCAAAGCATGTGGGCGGCAGGTGTCGTGGCCGGCTATAAGGCACGCCTCTCGCCCCGCCTCGACCTCGACTTCAACGTCGGTTTGGGCTACGCCGAGTACGCTTTCGACGAATACGAACGCGTGAACGGCCAAAACGTCGTCACCTACGAGGACGACTACCGCTACCTCTGGGGCCCCTACCAGGCCACCATCGCCCTGAGCTGGAAGATCGGCAAGTAGGCAGCGTTCGCCTCCCATGCATTAAAAAACCTCGGCCCATTTCAGGCCGAGGTTTTTATTGGGATACGGATGATCTAAGTCCGCATGATAAAACAGTAATCAGAAAGCTAAACGTGCTATACGCGCAGTCCCAATTGAGCAGGAAAGCAACCAGTTAAATATTAATCAATCGCCTGCCCCCAATCCGACGCCCCCCACGCGGCATTGAGCTGGGGATAGATGGTCTGCGGCACATAAGTGGTCATGCCACTGTGACGGGTGATGGTAAACCCGGATTGCCAGAGCAGGAAGCTCTCGGTAGCCTCCCTCCAGGGAATGGCAGCGGCGACTAACCGGCTGAATTCCTGCCGTTTGGCATCGGAGGGAAGCAGCAGGGAGTAGTATTGCTCGAAGTCGAAGAACATCCGATGCGCCGGCGTGCGCCCGAAGCGTTGCAGCGTGGAGACATTGACGCTCTGCGAAAAGTCGCAATTCGCCGCGATGAAGGCGGCCAACGGTTCCAGCGCGGAGGTTTTAATGATCGAGAGGGTGCCGGAATGATGGCTCGACCCGTTCACCTCTCCGAATGCCGCCTCGGCGAAGGTCTCCAGATTGCCCTTCACCAGCTCGTCGCATGCCGCGGTGAGGTAGGCCTTTTCAAAGCCCGGGGCAACGATCTCGGCCGACGACCCGAGGATGTAATCGGCCTTGTTTCTAAGCGGCCAGATCATCTCGATACCCGCCGTATAGCACGCCTCGAGGACGATGAAGTCGAACATCCCGTCGGGGATCGCTGCGGCGAAATCGCTGATCTCCATCTCGTACCCCTGGTCGATGGTGATGGTGCGGCTGACGGCGCGCGGCTGCTCGTACATGTTGCCGGGCATCCAGCCCTGGCCGTGCGAGAAGACCAGCAACCCCCAGTGGCGCGACGGGCGCAACTGCCGCGCCCGCAGGATCACGTTGTTGAACACATCGCCCGAAGCGGAGTTCTGCTCGTCGTAGCTCTCCACGATGCCGATCTGCCCGTCTGGCAACAGCTCCCACAGATGGGGCCGATCGGTCTGCGAGTCGAAATAGATCAACACGCTTTGCTTCTCGGAGAACGTGTAGCCGCCGGCCATGGCGTGGATCTTGGCATAGCCGTCGCGCGCGGTCAGGGCATCTTCGCCCACCATGTAGACGAGCAGTGCCTGGTCGTAGTTCCAGTCGCAGGAGAAATGATCGTCGTCGCGCACGCAGCCCCAGGCCGCCCAACCGATCGCTAATATCAACAGGATTTTTTTCATGCTCAATGCTTAAACAAACGGAGGCTTGGACTTAGGTGGACTACAGCCTCAAAAAGACGAGGCCGAAATGAGATCGCTATCCTCAAAACACACAGCCTAAATCAGCGGGCCGGTCGACAGAGAGCTGTGCGTAGCGTGCGTCAGATTTTTGCTATCGTCCCGAAGCTCGAAGCGCAGCATACTCAAGTATGTGAGCATCGAAGCGAGGGAGGATAGTGAAAATATGGCGTGCGATACGCGCAGTCCGTCGAAAGAACCACTCACCCTTCAAAAACAAAATTACTCTTTTTTCTCTATACTAACGTTATTGAGCACGAATTTATGATACAGACTATCGAACCGCCCATATTTCAAAATATTCCGACAGCGCGAGATCAACTTGCGCTTCATGCGGTATTCATTGAAATGGCGCAGGTGTCCCAGGTATGAGTTGAGCGTGGAGCGCATCTCTTCGAGCTCTTCGCGCGAGGGAGTGCGTTTTTCGAGCGAGCGGTCGATCTCCCAGAGTCGTTTTTTGATGATGCCGGTGGTGCGCTGGACGGTATAGCGGCGGAAGGGCTTGACCCACGCGCCGAGAAATGCGACCCCTTTCGATGCCTCCTGGAGGTAGATTTTATTGGGATGGATCTCCAGGTGGAGCTCCTGCTGCAAAAACTCGTTGATGCGGCGGATGAAGCTGCGCAGCACCATGCGGTCGGAGTGAACGATATAGAAATCGTCGACATAACGGCCGTAATGTTCGGCCCCGAGCGTGCGTTTGACGAAGTTGTCGAAGGGCGTGAGGTAGATGTTCGAGAAGAGCTGCGAGGTGAGGTTGCCGATCGGCAGTCCGATGTCGGGCGGGAGGTGGAAGAGGCTTTTGGAGCGCGGCAGGCCGACCCACGAGCGCGGATGGCTCTGGAAGTGGCAACCGACGGTGGGATTGTCGAAGATGGTGATGCGGCTCAGGTAGAGCAGCATGTCCAGATCGGGACGCTCCAGGCGCTTCCCATGGCCGTCGGTGGTCGGGAGGCGGGCGGCGTAGGTGTAGAGCTGTTGTTCGAGGATGCGGAAGAGTATTTTTTTGTCGATCGACATGAAGTAGCCGCGGATGTCGAGCTTGAGGATCCAGGCACGTCGGGTGAAGTTGTCGGTGCAGGAGCGGATGTGGTGTTCGAGGCGCTGGATGCCGTAGTGGGTGCCGAAGTTTTTGCGGCAGGCATAGCAATCGGCGATGAAGAGGCGCTCGAAGATCGCGGAGAGGTGGTTGAAGAGCAGGTGGTGGACGACGCGGTCGCGAAATCCGGCGGCGAATATCTCGCGCTTGGCCGGATAGTCGACGATGAAGCAGTAGCTGGGCGAGGTCTTGTACCGGCGCGCGTAAATATCGTCCGCGAGCTCGACGAGGTTCGTCTCGAGGTTCATCTCGAAACGTAACTGCGAGAGGGTGTTGCGTTTGTGCTTTCGCGCGTCGAAATAGGCCTGAAAGATGTCCTGCAACAGCTTTTCGTAGACGGGGTCCTTCATAATCAACCCGTTGTATGTTTATTTACCGCTTTTCGACCTCGCAGAGGCCGGCAGCCCTGCTAAGTCCCGTTCTCCGTTTTCCGTTCGCCATTCTCCGCCTTCCCCTCTCCGTTTTCCAGCTTTTTCTTGACGCTCTTGTTCCAGGAGACAAGCTGCTTGGAGATGCTTTCGCACTTTTCGGAGAGCAGGGCATAGCGTCGCACGCTCAACTGCCGCAGGTCGTGCAGCAGGCGTATGTAGAGCTTCACGCTCACGACCAATTCGCGTGCGGCGGCGATGTTGTCCGATTTGTCGGGGGTGGCGTTGGCGCGGTAGATGCAGATCATCACTTCGGTGATGTCGTTCTTGAGCCGTTCGGCCAGGGTATAGCGATACTCCCGCGCGAGTTTATCGCACAGTTCATAGGTCTCGATCAGCAGATCGTACGCCGCTTTGAAGACCGGCAGGTTATCGTAAATTGCCATCTCCCGTCGCGGTGTCGAGTTCTTTTTGGAGGGAAGCCACGAAAAGCACGCACTGGATGGGCGTGCAGGTGTCTAACTGAAAATCGCGCAATTTGCGGATCACCCGCTCGTGGAGTGCCGCGCTCGGGGATTCCGAGGCGTTCGGAGCGATCGGAGCAGTGACTTTGTGTTGGTTGCGCCCGCCCGTTTTGACGATCGAAGCGGCCGGTTCGGGGCGCTCGAAACGGGGCAGGGAGTCGAACCACGTCTGGTAGGCCTCCAGGTCGATCGGCGCACATTGGGCGCTCAGGGCGCCGTCGTTGTAGGCCGTCAGGGCGTCTTCGGGGAAATATTTATCGATGGTCGACTTCGGAAATCCGATCGAGACCAACTCGCGCTCGACGGAGCGGAGCTGCTTTTTGATCGGCTTGAAATTGCCGAAGTCGCGAATGAACAGGAAAGCCGAGCGCAGGTAAGCCTTATAGAATACCCCCTCGGGATAGAGGTATATGCAGTTCGAGTTTTCATCCTCGCGGGCGAAAACTTCAGCAATGGGGGTCATAGTGTCCGGGTTTTGGAGTGAGGGTTTTTGGGATTCAATAGTACAAAGTTATATAAAAAATACTAAAAAAATACCAAAAAAATCACATCGGATCAATTTTCCCCCTGTTTTACATGGAAAAACGACCGTTTTGATTCGATTTCACGAAGATTTTGCCCGAAATTTCAGAGCAGCTCTACCGGTTGATCGCCTCCCAAAGCCAGTCTTTCAACTCGGCAATGTGGTGTCCGGTGACGGACGAGATGAAGATCGAGGGGATCCCCTCGGGCAGTTCGGGGCGCATCTGTTCCATCAGCTCCTCGTCCAGCATGTCGCTCTTGGTGATGGCCAGAATGCGCTCTTTGTCCAGCAGCTCGGGATTGTATTGCCGCAGCTCGCCGAGCAGCACTTCGTAATCCTCGCGCACGGATAAACTATCCGCCGAGATCATGAACAATAAGATGGAATTGCGCTCGATGTGGCGCAGAAAACGTGTTCCGATCCCCTTCCCGGCATGCGCCCCCTCGATGATCCCGGGGATGTCGGCCATCACGAACGAACGCCCCTCGCGCCACTCGACGATGCCCAGATTGGGCTCGAGCGTCGTGAATGGATAGTCGGCGATCTCGGGCTTCGCGGCCGAGACGACCGACAGGAGCGTCGATTTGCCCGCGTTCGGGAATCCGACCAGCCCGACGTCGGCCAATAGCTTGAGTTCCAGAATGAAAGCTCCTTCGATCCCCTCCTCGCCCGGTTGGTGATAGCGGGGCGCCTGGTTGGTGGCGGTGCGGAAATGCCAGTTGCCGAGCCCCCCGCGTCCACCCTTGAGCAGTATCGCCCGCTGGCCCTCTTCGGTCACCTCACAGACCATCTCACCCGTCTCGGCATCGCGCGCAACCATACCGAGCGGCACCTGCACGATGATGTCCTGAGCATCCTTGCCATGCTTACGCGCCCCGGAGCCCGACTGGCCGTTCTCGGCAAAGAGGTGGCGCTGGAATTTCAGGTGGAGCAGCGTCCAGTATTGCGAGTTGCCCTGCAGGATGATATCCCCCCCACGTCCGCCGTCGCCGCCGTCGGGCCCGCCGAACGCGACGAATTTCTCGCGCCGAAAATGCGACGAACCCGCCCCGCCCGCCCCCGAGCGGCAGAAAATCTTGACATAATCGACGAAGTTGGAGCTTGCCATTTTTTTTTGGGGGGGGGATAGCGACGTTACAGCGATGCCTTGATAGGTATATTCTTACACAAGACGTAATAGCTCGTCTGCGTTTGGGTATTGAGCACTTGGGCGATCACATCGACACAGATACCTATATCCCATTTCGGCCCGCTGAATGAAGCACATTTCAATACATACTCAAATAGGGGCGGTGGCCCTACATTCTCGTAGTCGGCGATCCAGATCGAATCGTCATGGATCACATACTGCTTCTTGAAGTCGATATACTCCGGTATTTTTGCCTGATGGGTTTCGATGAGCCAATTGAAGGAGGTCATCGCACTTTTATTTCGATATTTTTCGGCGTCTTCGTACGAGAAGATGATGATGAGGGAAAAATCGCGCCACACCTCTGCCCGCAATGTGAACGAGTGGTCGCCGATGGTGAGTGTGTCTACCGTCTCGCTGAGTAACTGCGCGATCAGCGCCTCGTCGGTGCTCACGATGGGGCGAGGCAGTATTTCTTGCGGCCAAAACACCGCCTTGTATTCGATGTCGGAATCGTGCATTAACAGCTCCATGGGGTTGTCCGACGAAGCCATATATTGCTCGCCGTTCGCCCCTATCGTATCCCATCCCGCGAAAAGATATCCTTCGTTCGGTCGGGCAGTCAGCAGCAACTCCGTGTTGGCTTCGGTCGTCAGAGTGGTGACTGATTGGCCATCTTCGCCGATGATCTCAGCGCCGCCGCCTTCGTTGCTTGTGACGGTGAGGGTATACGTGGGTTCGAGAATAGGCTCGAGGGTATCATCCCCGCCTTTGGAGCAACTTCCTAACGCCACAAGTGCAAACATCAACAATCGTTTCATCCGATGAACGTATTGGTTAGTGCAAAGATAGCCAATCTTTTCATTATCTTTGCATAAAAAGCAGCATCATGCCGACCTAAGCTATGATACGCTTTATTTGGAGAGCGAGCCCGTTAATTGCATTAGCCATGGGATTTGAAGGACATGCCCTCGATGCGATCAATCGCATCAACTACAACAGGCGTCAAAGCCGGCAGCGACGTGAAAAAATCGGCAAGATCAAGGCCATGTATGTAGGTGAGGCGAATCTGTCAGGCGCCTCTTTGCCCGAAGAGACTACCGCCAAAATGGAAGAGCGCCGTAAAACCGCCGCCTGCACTGAGCGCAATGAACGACGGGTCGTGTTCACGTGCCTGGGGATTATCGTTGCCGGCGCGGCTTATCTGTTGTCGCGATTTTAGGAATATTTTTTGCCCCATGCACAAATCCGGCTTCGTAAATATAATAGGTAACCCCAACGTCGGCAAGTCGACGCTCATGAACGCGTTGGTGGGCGAGCGGCTGAGCATCATCACCTCCAAGGCCCAGACTACGCGCCACCGCATCATGGGCATCGTCTCGGGCGACGACTTCCAGATCGTCTACTCCGACACGCCGGGCATCCTGCGTCCGGGCTACAAGCTCCAGGAGTCGATGATGGAGGCCGTGCGTGGGGCGATGCAGGACGCCGATATCTTCCTCTGGGTGACCGACACCGTCGAGCAGGCGGATAAGGCGCAGGAATACATCGACAAGGTGCGCCTGAGCGGCGTGAAGACCATCTTAGTCATCAACAAGATCGACCTCACGACCCCTGAACAACTCGAAATATTAGTCGCCCATTGGCAGCAGAAGCTGCCCGAGGCGCGCATCGTCCCGGTCTCGGCGAAGGAGAATTTCAACATCGGCGGCCTGTTCGACCTGATCCTCGAACTGCTGCCCGAAAGCCCGCCCTATTACCCCAAGGAGACGCTTACGGACAAGACGATGCGTTTCTTCGCCTCGGAGATCATCCGTGAAAAGATCCTGCTCACATACGATAAAGAGGTGCCTTACAGCGTCGAGATCACGATCGACGAGTACCACGAAGAGCCCGACATCGACCGCATCGGCGCGACGATCCACGTGGCGCGAGCCTCGCAAAAAGGGATCATCATCGGCCATCAGGGAGCGATGCTAAAGAAAGTCGGCACTGCCGCACGCCTCGAGATGGAGAAATTCCTCGGGAAAAAGGTCTTCCTGCAACTCCACGTCAAAGTAAGTGACGACTGGCGCAACAACGAGCGATCGCTGCGGCGATTCGGGTATAAGGAGTAGGGGCCCGGAGCCTTCGGGTTTGGGAAATGGCGTATAATTACCAAACAACACAGACACAACGAAAACCCGATTTAATATGAAGGGATTGATTTTGACTGCAACCGCCCTGCTGTGCGCGCTCACGGGCATGGCGCAGAACACCCCGGACACAGAGCAAAATTGCCGCTGTGAGGAGAGTTTCGAATGGCTCGCTCGACTTTCGAGGCCAACGATGCCGGTTTCGGCTACATAGTCGAGAGAAAGGGACGAGCCGCTTACGACCTGCACAACCAAATGACGCTCGAAAAAGCTCTCACCGTGCAGAACTGGACGGAGTGCCGAAGTCTGCTCGCCGAGTGGCTCACATTTTTCCGAAGCGCACATATCCGCATCGAGCTTCTGATACCCGACACCTCTGCGTCGGCCGCACAATCCACTGAAAGATCGACCCAACCCGACGCGCGGAGCGGAGACAACCCGCCTGCCGACCCCGCGATGGAGAGTTATATTCGTTCGCGCAACGCCCGCGAACCCTATCTGGAGCAGATCAACCCCACGACGCTTTACATGCGCATACCCTCGTTCGATGATAGGCACAAAGCGGCCATCGAACGGATGATCGCCGACAACTTCGACACCATCACGAGCACCGAAAACCTGATTATCGACGTGCGAGGCAACGGCGGCGGCTCCGATGTTTGCTACGAAGGGTTGCTGCCGTTGATCTACACCAATCCGGTGCGGACGCCGAACGTGTCGTTTCTGGCGGCACCGCACACCATCGAACAATATTCGGCGATCGCGCAGATGGAGGATCTGGACGAAGAGGTGCGCCGTCATATCTCGACCGTCGTGGAGAGGATGAAAAGTCATCCGGGCGAGTTCGTGCCCATGCTCGACGAGGATATTCAAATCGAGACTCGCGAGGTCGTTTACCAATTTCCCCGTAACGTCGGGATAATCGTCGATCGAGGCTGTGCGAGCACCACCGAGCAGTTCCTGCTGGCGGCCAAACAGAGCCGGAAAGTGAAACTGTTCGGCGTCACCACGCGCGGTGCACTCGATGCGTCGAATCTGCTCGCCGTCGAATCGCCCGACGGACGTTTTCGCCTCACCTACGCCACCTCGCTCAGTTCGCGCATTCCCGGCATGGCGATCGACGACATCGGGCTACAACCCGACTATTACCTCGACAAGAGCATCCCGAGCCATAAGTGGGTGGAATTCGTGAACGATGTGCTGAACAGATAACCGTCGATGTGAAATCGGACACACTTAACGGCGTAAAATTTCCTTACGACCGAAATAAAGACAAGGGTCGCTCACAATGATGCGACCCTTTGTTGTTGCGCTAATAATCCAGACCCCCACCACCTTCCCGGCGCGCCGCCACCCCCGGTTTTCGGAGGTCGGAGTTCGCCGCTCTACCCAATAAGGCCGAGCTCGGACAACTCTCAACGCTTAACTGATCAAAGCATCCCCGCTTCGTAAAGAATAATCAACTCCTCAATAATTTTCTCCTCACCTGCGGCATCATACTCAGCCTTGAGATTGGCCGTGAAGAGCCGCGCCACTCCCTGCCAGAAAAAAGCACTGAAACTGCCGCGTAACTCCTTGATCAACTGATAACTGGTCTTGCTGGTCTCGCGGTCGATCAGTTTGATGAGGAGCTTGCCCTGCGAGTAGGTCATCTTTTTGAGCACGGGCGTGTAGACGCGCTTGAGCTCCTGTTCCATCGCCTTCATGTAGCGGTCGCGCTCGCGTTTCGATTCGACGCCGGCCATCTTCTCTTCGGTCAGCAGGAGCAGCCGGTTGGCCTCCTTGGCGATCGGGTAGACCTTTTTGAGGTTGAGGATCAGGCGCTGGTAGCGGCGCAGGTCGCGCTTTTTGTTGAAGACCGGGATGGGCAGCACATTGACTACCTGCATCGAATCGCCCTCGGGAGTGATCTCGATGGACATGCTCGACCAGCCGCGCCCATAAGTGCGGCGGTAGTAACGCTCACCCTCCTGCGCGTATCCCGAGAAGGCGCAAAAAAGCAGTACGAGGAGCGTTATGAGTGGCTTTCGAAGCAAAATCTTCACCATACAAAGATAACTGGTTTTTTTGAAAAATATTGTTTACCTTCGTTCACTTAAAAAACCAATCGCCATGAACGAAGCAATTGCGATATTAACGGGCGGAGGCCCCGCGCCCGGCATGAACGCCGTCGTGGGCAGCGTCGCCAAGACCTTCCTGCAACAGGGCTATCGCGTGATCGGCCTCCACGAGGGCTACACGAGCCTCTTCTGCCACGAGCCGCGCATCACCGAGATCGACTACATGCTCGCCGACGCGATCTTCTATCAGGGAGGGTCGTACCTGCAAATGAGCCGCTTCAAGCCGACGGACAAGAATTTCGCCGAGGATTTTAACCTTGACTTCTTC
>QMCD01002090.1_pt1 | contig 11356 bp, 9 predicted proteins | sample 1821841 | NCBI WGS metagenome assembly QMCD01 (sample SAMN01991225, study PRJNA193472) | Termite gut metagenome, whole genome shotgun sequencing project. | isolation source: worker | host: Macrotermes natalensis | reverse complement strand
CGCAAAGGCGCGCCTGACGGCCCTGGGCGACGGTGAAGTGTGGTTGCGCTGCACCAGCCGCAACGGCACCGGGCAGGTGCGCCTTATTTCCCAGCTGCGCTTTGAGGCAAGCGGCCTGGGCGGCGTTTTATTAGACCCCTATGCCTTTGTGGCCGGGGGCTTGTACACCAACAGCAACGCGGCGCTTACCAACGGCAACCAGCACGGCGTTGCCACCCCGCGCGAGTGCGAGAGCTGGGTGGGCTTTGCCGGGCTGGATTTTGGCGCCTACGGCGCCGACACGCTGACGCTGCAAATTTTTTCCCTCACCCCGCAGCCCTTTCCCATTGAGATATGGGAGGGTATGCCAAACGCGGCGGGCGCTGAAAAGCTGTGCACCTTTACCTATACGGGCGGCAGCCGCTGGAACACCTATATCCCGCAAACCGTCACGCTGCCGCGCCGCATACAGGGCGCAGCCACGCTGTGTTTTGTGTTTAGGCAAAAGGTGCATTTGGGCGGCTTTGTATTCCAAAAGCCGGAAAGGGCTTTTGCGCGGCTGGCGGCGGGGGAGGCGGACGCCATTTACGGCGACGCGTTTACAACCGTGGGCAGCCGGGTGGAGAACATCGGCAACAACGTCACCCTCAGCTTTAAGGGACTGGATTTTACGGCCCGCGCGCCCGGGCGCATTACCTTGCGCGGCAGCACCCCGCTGGAAGTGAACCCTGTGCAGCTGCGTTTGAGCCGCCCTGCGCAAAACGGGCGGCCGGGCGAAGAAAGCGTGCAATTGCTGCCCTTTGCCAAAACAGAGGGCTACGCCGCGCAAAGCTTTGCGCTGGAAACAGCACCGCGCCCCGGCGTGTACGACGCGCAGCTGGTATTTTTGCCCGGCAGCCGCTTTGGCCTGCAATGGATACAGTTTGAGGACACACCCTCATAACGTCGTTATGCCTTTTCAGACGGCTCCGCGCCGGGCTTTTCCAAAAAATCCCACACGTTTTGGGGCGTGATGCCCAGCGGGGAAATCAGCGCGGGGCGCGCCTGCGCGCTGAGCCCGCCGTCGATGGCGATAACCTGGCCGGTGATGTACGAGGATTCCTCGCTGGCCAAAAACAGCACCAGATTGGCCACATCCTGGGGCGTGCCCTGCCGCGGGATGGGGGTGGCAAAATCTTTTGGGTCGCGCCGTGCGGCGGTTTCGGGGTCTTTTTCCTTCACAAAATAGCCCAAAATGGACGCGGGCGAAACGGCGTTCACCGTGATGTCCCAGGGGGCCACCTCCAGCGCCAGGGCTTTGGTGAGGGATTCCGTGGCGCCCTTCGCGGTGTCGTAGCCCAGCATCTGGCGGTGCGGCTGCCTGGCGCCAATGGAGGAAAAGTTGACGATGCTGCCCTTTTCGCCCCGGCGAATCATCTCGCGCACCGCGCGCAGGCTGGTGTAGTAAACCGAATACAGGTTTACCCGGATGTTTTCGTCGAAAAATTCTGTGGTGTATTCCAGGGCGGGCTTGCCGGGGCCGATGGCCGCGTTGTTCACCAGGATGTTCACCTTGCCAAACTGCTCAATCGCGTAATCGAACATGGCGTTTACCTGGTCTTCGTAGCTCACGTCGGCCAAAAACTTGGCAACTTTGCCCCGGGCCACCTGCTTCACATCCTGGTAAACCGCCTCCAGCGTTTCCGCGTTGCGCGTGTTTACCAAAACGTCCGCGCCGTTTTCGGCAAGCGTCATGGCTATTGCGCGGCCAATGCCCCTGGCCGCACCCGTTACAATGGCAGACCTTCCTTGTACCCTCATTCTAAACCTCCTGTTTTGAGAAGATTGGCTAAATTTGTGTTATGTGGGCACGTACCTAAGAAAACGGTTTTAATTCCGGGCGCAGTTGTTCCGTAAAATTGCGTATGGCCGTGTCGATATGCGCCTGCCCGCCGCGCAGCGTCCACATTAAGTGGGAGGGGAAAAGCCCGTCGATACCCCGGCCGCTCAGGCGCTGCAAGCCACTTGGATAAGCGGCATAGTCCGAAAACGGCGGCGCAAGCAGGCTGATGAAGCCCTTATAGAACACAGTGTCGCCCGCAAACAGGGAAGTAAAGCCATTTGCCTTTACTTCATAACACATGCTGCCGGGGCTGTGGCCGGGCGTTAGCAAAGCCGTAACACAAAGGCTGCCAATTTGCAAAACATCGCCGTCTCGCAAATTTTTATCGGCGGCCAGGCGCGGCATATGGTAAAACAAATCCAGGGCGGGCGGCCCGGCTTGCAGGCCCAGGGTTTCCAGCAAACCGTTTTGCAAAGCCTGCGCCTCAAAGGCGGAGGCGGCAATTTGCACCGGCAGGTTTTGCCGCAGCCAGGCGCAGCCGTTCACATGGTCGTGGTGGGCGTGCGTCAGCAGCACGGTAGTCAGCTTCCGGGTGTCCAGGCCGTCCGCTTCCATATTGCGCAAAATAGCCGATGGGTCATTGGAAAAGCCGCAGTCTATCAGTGCCAGTTCGTCCCCCGCGTCCAGCACGTAGCAGTGGCAGTCTCCCTGCGGCGAAAGGCCGAAGGCCCCGCTGCCGCACAAATAGATGTTTTCCGTCAGTTTCATGATGTTCTCCTGTCTGTATCGAGCGTATTGTGCGCCGACGTGGCGGGCGATTATCGTCCAAATGCGAACACCCAAATTGACAGAGCGGGGCGGGAGTAATCCCGCCCCTTGCATTTTCCCCGCCGGTCAATATCGCGGATTTCTGATTTGGCAAGCAGGGACAATGCGGCAGCAAACCGCATTGTCCGCTTGTCAGGGCAAGCCCTGAACCCCTCTCGCCCGCTCCTGTTGGAGTGGGTGTTAAGCCGGCGAAGCCGTCTGCTGTGTGTTCCTGCGGAACGCTATAATAAATCATCGAGCGTGCTCGTTGGTTTTCGCAGCATCCCACTCTGTATAGGTATACTGAACATAGAAGTCTTTGAGATACCATGTTGGCACGGGGTTTTGCATATTATCGAACCAACGCAGTACATCCTGTGCTTGTTTCATCATAGTGTCAAGGTCGGACTGCCCGAAGGGAACCGCCCAATAAATTGATGGCAGTGTATTACTCGCGATATAAAATGCAAGTAGCTTGAAAAATTCTATCGGCGGTTCGCCGCCGAAGTAGCCGCGCAGCTGTCCGGTCGCAAAGTGTGGGCTTGCCGCAGCACTCCAGACAATGCGGTTGAACTCCTCCCAAGGGTCGCCAAAGTCATAGCGGTCGAAATCAATAATTATAAGCTCACCATTTTCAAGCATCATGTTTCCAACGTGATAGTCGCCATGTTGAAAGCATTGGGACCGGTCTTTGAGAAGCTGGCGATTTTGTTCTATATATGCAAAGACATACTCGTCACCCTCAAAACGCAGGCCGCATTCCTGATACTTTTTTATTCTTATATCGGTCTTGCGGTTGAAACGGGATTCCCATTCCTCTTGTGTATCCGGCGCGGGCAGTGTATGCATCTTTCGGGCAAGTTCCCCGGATTGCATCCCTAACACATATTGTTCGGTTTCTGACATAAGCGGCAGCGCCGCGTCCAAGTCCTCGCCGTCAATCCAGCTTTGGAGAGAATACACGCCGTCGTCGCAAGTCCCAAATTCAATCGGCAGACACATGGGTATTCCGAGTGCGGCGACTTTTTCAAGTATATCGAATAAAGCCTTTCGTATATCATAGCGGGCAATCGGCGAAATGCGAAGCAGATATTTTATCCCTGTCGCGTCGGTCACGCAGAATTTTTTATCCTCCGACCATCCTTTTTCAATCGGTTTGGCAGAAATAAACCGTTCGCCGCCAAGTATATCGGCCATTAATTCACCGCCTTTTATTAAAAGTAAATTATACTAATAGATATTATTGTAGCACGTATTGAAGATTATCACAACCTCAGTCCAACCCAAAAACAAAAGCGAACGCCTCTCCGATGAAAAAACATCAGGTCGGGTTCGCATTTGTTCCTAATGGCGGAGAGAGAGGGATTCGAACCCTCGATACCTTTATAGGGTATACGCGATTTCCAGTCGCGCGCCTTCGACCAACTCAGCCATCTCTCCAAAATAAGCATCGTGCCGGGGCGTTTTCCCAAAGTGCCGCCGCTTAAACATAATATATAAGAATCGTTTTGTTGTCAAGCAAAGCCCTTGTTTTATGCGGCAAACTATATTATACTACTTTACGTGTTGCGCGTTGCGCCGCCCCGTGGAGCGGGGCTTTGCAAAGGCCGTGATGAGACGGCGGATTCTTTGGAGGGGGAACGTTTTTGCTGGATTATAGAACGATGGATAGCTCTGCACTGCAAGCTGAACAGGGCCGCTTGCGGCAAGCGTATGACGCTTTTGCGAAAAGGGGCCTGAAACTGGATATGTCGCGCGGGAAGCCCGCGCCAAACCAATTGGACCTTTCCATGGGCCTGCTGGCGATGCAGGATTACAAAGACCGCGACGGCGTGGACATGCGCAATTACGGCGCATTGGAGGGCGCCGCAGAGGTGCGGGAGTTTTTTGCCGAGCTGCTGGGCGCCCAGCCAGGGGAAACCATTGTGGGGGGCAGTTCCAGCCTGAATTTAATGTACAACATGGTGGATTTGGGCTGGCGCAAGGGCTTTTCCGGGTGCGCGCCCTGGGGCGCGCAGGACAAGGTGAAGTTTTTATGCCCTTCGCCGGGCTACGACAGGCATTTCCGCATCAGCGAGGATTTTGGCTTTGAGCTGATAACGGTGCCCATGACGCCCGGCGGGCCGGACATGGACGCGGTGGAGCGCCTGGCGCAGGACGAAGCCGTGAAGGGCATTTGGTGCATTCCGGTGTATTCCAACCCGGACGGCTATGTCTATTCGGCCGAAACCGTGCGCAGGATGGCCGAAATGAAGGCGGCGCCGGACTTTCGTGTTTTTTGGGATAACGCCTACCTGGTACATCACCTCACGGACGAGGCGCTGAGCTGCCCTAATATGCTTGAGGCGTGCAGGGATGCCGGCAATCCGCAGCGCGCGATGATGTTCTGCTCCACCAGCAAAATGACCTTTGCGGGCGCCGGGGTGTGCGCCATGGCCGCCGATGCCGCGAATATTGAGGCCGCCAAAAACTACCTGTTTGCCATGACTATCTGCTTCGACAAGGTGAACCAGCTGCGCCATGTGCGTTTTTTGCGAAAAGAGGGCCTGGCCGCGCACATGCAAAAGCACGCCGCTTTAATTGCGCCCAAATTTGACGCGGTGCGCGAGGCCTTTGAGCGGGAGCTGGCCCCCTGCGGGGACATTGCCTGCTGGACAAGCCCAAAGGGCGGCTATTTTATCAGCTTAAACGTGCTGGACGGCTGCGCCGCGCGCGTGGTGCAGCTTTGCAGGGAGGCCGGAGTGGTGCTTACCGGCGCGGGCGCGGCCTTCCCCTATGGGCAAGACCCGCGGGACAGACATATCCGCATCGCGCCAAGCTACCCGTCGGCAGGCGAGCTGGCGGCGGCGGCCGAGTTGCTGTGCCTGTCTGTGCGCCTGGCCGCCGTTGAGAAATTGCTGGCTTAGATGGTGTCGTCAATAGCTCAATGGCACGTCTTTACGGCAAAATATTTCGCATTCCTGCGTTGTCCTCACTCGCAAGGCACAAAGCCTTGCTCAATCGTCCGCCTTGGACTGCGAAAATTTTCCTCGCCAATCCGGCACATTTTACTTATTGACGACATCATTTAGAAGGACAAGCTGCGAATTATATGTGGGCCTGGAGGAAAGCATGAAGAAGAGAAAAGGGAAGATTTGGTTTTTTTTGGTAACCATCCTAATCCTTATCCTTGCGTACACCACTTTTTTTGGCGTTAGTTCACGCTATGGCGACATTGTAACCCCCATCGTGAAGAGCGCTTCGGATATCCGCTTCGGCATCGACATCCGGGGCGGGGTGGACGTTTCGTTTGTGCCGCAAACCGAGGTGCAGGCCACGGTGGCGCAAATGGACGCCGCCCAGGCCGTTATTGAAAAACGCCTGCTTGGCCTGGGTGTGAACGATTTTGAGCTGTATAAAGATGTGGACAAGAGCCGCATTATTCTGCGCTTTCCCTGGAGGGAAAACGAAACCAATTTTAACCCCGAGGACGCCATCAAGGAGCTGGCAACGGCCGCCGTGCTTACCTTCCGCGAGGGCAGCGAGGTGGATGCCGCCGGTTTGCCCTCGGGCGTTACGGCCGAGAACATTATTTTGCAGGGCAGCGATGTGCTGAGCGCCGAGGCCAAATTTCAAGTGGATGAATATACCCAGATAACTGAATATTTTGTGCAGCTGAACCTCTCCGAGGCGGGGCGGGAGAAATTTGCCGAGGCCACGGCCCGGCTGGCGGGAACCGGCTCTATCTCCATCTGGATGGACAATACCCAGATTAGCGCCCCCACAGTGGAGGAGGCCATAGAAACCAACACGGCCATTATCTCGGGCGCCAATTTCACCGCCGAAAGCTCCAAGGACTTGGCCGATACCATCAACGCGGGCTCCCTGCCCTTTGCCTTAACGGCCGAAAGCTATTCCACCATCAGCCCCACCCTGGGCAGCCAGGCGCTGCGGGCCACGGTGCTGGCGGGCATTGTCGCGTTTATTCTGGTGGCTTTGTTCATGGTTTTCCATTACCGGCTGCCGGGCCTGGTGTCCGTTATCTCGCTGCTGGGGCAGGTAACCATGACCATTGCGGTGGTTTCGGGCTACTTTGTGGTGTTTAACAGCAATACGCTTACCCTGCCGGGCATTGCGGGCATAGTGCTGGCCATTGGCATGGGCGTGGACGCCAACGTGATAACCGCGGAGCGCATTAAAGAAGAGCTGCGCGGCGGCAAAAAGCTGGACGCCGCGCTGAAGGCCGGTTTTTTGCGCGGGATTGCGCCCATTGTGGACGGCAACGTAACGGTGCTTATCGTGGCGGCCATTCTTATGGGGGCTTTCGGCACCCCGGATTCCTTTTTCGGCACCGTTTTCCGCCCGGTGTTCTTCTTCTTTGGGCCCTCCACCTCGGGCACCATCTATTCCTTCGGCTTCACGCTGATGGCGGGCGTGCTGCTCAACTTTGTGTTCGGCGTGGGCTGCAACCGCGTGCTGCTCACTTCGCTGTCCAAATTCAAGCGCCTGCGCTCTGTGGCGCTGTATGGCGGGTTAAAGGCCGGGCAGGCGGCGCCGGTGGAAAAGCCCTTTGGGATTGTGAAAAACCGCATAAAGTTCTTCATCGCGTCGGGCGCGCTGGTGCTGATTGTGCTGGTGCTGGGCTTCCCGCTGGCGCAGCTGGACGTGGAGTTTAGCGGCGGCGCCATTGTGTCCTACAGCTATGAAGGAGACATAGACATTGCCGAGGTGGAAACCATTGGCACGGACGTTTTGCAAACCGGCGCCACAGTGCAAACCGGCGAAAACGCGGCCACCAGCGGCAAAACGCTGACCTTTACGCTGGCGGGCCACCAAACCCTGGACGTGGAAACGCTGGACGCCCTCACGGCGGCTCTCAACGAGCAGTATCCGCGGGGCGCCTTCCAGCAGTTGGAAGTGAACAATGTGAACCCCACCATCGGCGGCGCGTTTTTGTGGAAGTGCGTGGTGGCTATGGTGCTGGCGTCGGCGCTTATTTTGGCCTATGTGGCCTTCCGCTTCCGCAGAATTGGGGGCTGGAAGGGCGGCCTTACGGCCGTGGTGGCCCTGGTGCACGATTTGATTGTGGTATACGGCGTCTTTGTCATCTGCGGCATCCCGCTCAGCGGCAACTTCATTGCCGCGCTGCTCACCATCTTGGGCTATTCCATCAACGACACGGTGGTGGTTTACGACCGTATCCGCGAAAACCGCACCCTGCACGGCCGCCGGATGCCTTTTGGCGATTTGGTGAACCTGAGCGTGAACCAAAGCCTAAAGCGCACCGTGAACACTTCGCTTACCACCCTGCTGGCGCTGGCGAGCATTACCATCTTCGCCTTTGTATACGGCCTGCAAAGCGTGTACACCTTTACTTTCCCGCTGATGATTGGCATGGTGTCCGGCGTTTACAGCTCCATTTGCATCGCAACGCCGCTGTGGGCGCTGTGGGAAATGCGCGGCAAGAAAAAAACCGGGGCCGCCAAGGGGAAGAAAAAAGCGGCGGCGGAATCCTAGACCTACGGCTTTACATTGCTTCCCGATTATTGTAGAATAAACACAAATAAGGGTGCGCCCTTGCGCCCGGAAAATGGCGGTGTGCAGATGGAGATTCGCTACCAGCGCGTATTGCTGAAGCTTAGTGGCGAGGCTTTGTCTGGCGAGGCGGGCAGCGGTTTGCACATGCCCACCGTGCGCAGCATTTGTATGGGCATTGCAAAGGCGCACGGCCTTGGGTGCCAGATTGCCATTGTGGTGGGCGGCGGGAATTTTTGGCGCGGGCGCGCGGATAGCGGCATCGAGCGCACCCGGTCGGATCAGATTGGTATGTTGGCCACCGTGATGAACGCGCTTGCCGTGGCCGACGCGCTGGAGCAATTGGGCCTTGGCGTGCGTGTGCAAACCGCCATTGCCATGCAGGCCATTGCGGAGCCGTATATCCGCAACCGCGCCGTGCGGCACATGGAGAAGGGCCGCATCGTCATTCTGGCCTGCGGCACCGGCAATCCCTTCTTTTCCACAGACACCGCCTCCGCTTTGCGCGGCGCAGAATTGGGCGCAGACATTGTGCTGAAAGCCACCATGGTGGACGGCGTGTACGATAAAGACCCCAAAAAGCACCCAAACGCCGTGAAATATCAAAGCCTAACCTTCAGCGAGGTGCTGGAAAAGAACCTGCAGGTGATGGATTCTACCGCCGCGGCCATGTGCCGCGACAATAAGCTGCCCCTGCTGGTTTTTGATATGCTTGACCCCGGCAATATTGCCCGCGCCGTGGCGGGGGAAGACATTGGAACGCTGGTGCGGGAATAAAACAGCTTATCAACAGCAAAAGGAGAGGATTTCATGGCCAGTGAATCTGTGAAACCGTATGCTGAAAAAATGGAGGGGGCGCTGCGCTACCTGGCGCGTGAGCTGGGCTCGGTTCGCGCCGGGCGGGCCAACCCCGGCGTGCTGGACAAGCTGGTGGTGGATTACTACGGCACGCCCACGCCGGTGCAGCAGGTGGCTGCCGTATCGGTGGCCGAATCGCGGATTCTCATTATTTCCCCCTGGGACGCTTCGCTGATTCGGGCGATTGAAAAAGCCATTCTCACCAGCGACATCGGCATCAACCCCACCAACGACGGCAAGGTGCTGCGCCTTGTGTTCCCGTCGCCCACCGAGGAGCGCCGCAAGCAGCTGTGCAAGGATATCTTGAAGATGGGCGAGGAAGCCAAGGTGGTGGTGCGCAATATCCGCCGCGACGCATTGGAGGCTTTTAAGGCGCAGAAGAAGCAGAGCGACATTACCGAGGACGATTTGCGCGATTTGGAAACCGAGATGCAGAAGCTTACCGATAAGCATGTTAAAGAAGTGGATAAAATGTGCGAAGAAAAGTCCAAAGAAGTGATGGAACTGTAGCGTTTTTCTGGCGACGCCGCCGCGCGGGTGCGCGGCGTTTGTTTTAGAAAAAGAGCGGGTTCACTGAATACGGCGCTATATTATGTGAATTTGTGCCGAAATTGGAGGGCCAATGGAAGCGGCAAGGCAGAACGCGCAGGGATTGTCTATTGGCATTATTATGGACGGCAATGGCCGCTGGGCCCAAAAACGCGGCCTGCCGCGCACAGCCGGGCACAAAAAGGGCATGGATGTGTTCGATGATATCACGCGCTATGCCAACGATATTGGCGTGCGCGCCATCACCTATTATACGCTTTCCACCGAAAACTGGCAGCGCCCGGCAGACGAACTGAAAGCCATTATGGATTTGTTTGGCCAGGGCTTAAAACGCCTGTACAAGCACCGCAAAGAAAACAACCGGGTGGTATTTTTGGGAGACCGCACCCAGCTGGCCGCGCCGCACCGGCGCATGATGGACGAAATAGAGGGCGAAACGGCGCAGCGCACCGGCATGATTTTGAATATTGCCGTCAATTACGGCGGCAGGCAGGAGATGGTGCGGGCGGCCCGCCTGCTGGCCCAAGAGGTTAAGGATGGAATATTAAACGCAGAATCGATAGACGAAGCTTGTATAGCTGGCAAGCTTTACACCGCGGGCCAACCCGACCCGGATTTTATCCTGCGCACCTCGGGCGAGCAGCGCCTCTCCAATTTCCTGCTGTGGCAATGTGCGTATTCAGAGCTGGTTTACACAAACGTCCACTGGCCGGATTTTACGCGGGCAAATTTGGACGAGGCCATCGCGGCCTTCCGCGCGCGTTCCCGCAGGTTTGGCGGCATATAGACTTAAGGCAACGAGGTGTTGTGCATGAAAACCCGGTTGGTCACTTCAGCGGTTGGCCTGGCCTTGCTGGTTCTGGTTATGTTTTTTTATGAGACTATTTATTTTAACCTGGTTTTCGCGGCCGTCTGCATCCTCGCCATCCACGAGCTGTTTATGGCCTATAAGTTTGGAAAAAAGCACGCTTATGTGTTTATTGGCTTTTCAGCCATGGCGCTTTTGGTGATGCTGGCCGACAACGCCTATGTGAACAACATTATTGTGCCCGCCGCCTATGTGTTTGTGGTTTTTTTGGCCATCTGCGTCATCACCCGCTTTGATATGGTTAGCTTTGCCAATCTCTCGGGCATGGCTGTGTTTTCGGCGGTGGTGGTGTTTTGCTTTTATTCCTTCGTCTACCTCAAAACCCTGCTGCCCAAGGCGCAATATGGTTTTGACGCCACCTATTTTGTATTCCTCATTTTAGCCTATGCCTGGGGCGGGGATTCCGTGGCCTATTTTGTGGGCCGCAAACTGGGCAAGCGCAAGCTGGCGCCCGTGATAAGCCCCAAGAAAACCGTAGAGGGCGCCATCGGCGGCGTGGTTGGCTCCATGGCGCTGGGTTTGGTCATCACCATTTTATATGTGCAGGGCATGGGGCGGCTGCTGGGCTTCGAGCGCGTGTACATGCTGTATTATGTGTTGGTGTGCCTGCTGGGGGCGGTGGCGTCTGTGCTGGGCATTTTGGGCGATCTATTTGCGTCGGCCGTGAAGCGCCAGTGCGGCATCAAGGATTTTGGCACCATCTTCCCGGGCCACGGCGGTATTCTAGACCGCTTTGACAGCGTGCTTTTTGTTGCCCCGCTGGTTACCATAGTGGTGACGGTGGCGTTCTATAATCTACGACTGGGGGCCTAGCCATGCGGGAGGGCGCCAAAAAGGTAGCGGTGCTGGGCAGCACCGGCAGCATTGGGCGCAGTGCCCTGGAGGTTGCGGCCCGGCTGGGCTATACTGTAGAGGTTTTGGCCGCGCAGCGGGATATTGATACGCTGGAAAGGCAAATA
>QMCD01002089.1_pt1 | contig 11360 bp, 7 predicted proteins | sample 1821841 | NCBI WGS metagenome assembly QMCD01 (sample SAMN01991225, study PRJNA193472) | Termite gut metagenome, whole genome shotgun sequencing project. | isolation source: worker | host: Macrotermes natalensis | reverse complement strand
TCCTCGCCGTATTGCGCGACTTTCTCCGGGTCGAAGCCATCGAAGGCCGCCCGGTAGGCCTCCCGCTTTTTAAGTACCGTGATCCATGAAAGTCCGGCCTGCGCGCCCTCAAGTATAAGCATCTCAAACAGCCTGATGTCATCATGCAGGGGTCGGCCCCATTCGTTGTCGTGATAGTCCTGATACAGGGGGGTGTTTCCAAAGCACCGTATTTTTTCGCATAACGATGGGGGCCTCATATTTTGCCGACTTTTCCGTAGGCGAAGCGCCGTTCAGAGTATAATGAACAGTGCTGTTTTTGGGGCATGCAATTACTAACGTATCGCTATTTCTAAAAGTGAGATACCCCCGCTGCACCGACGGCACAGGCACAATTAAGTGATCGGTAATAGCAGAAACCGGTTCATTGCCTTCACCCGTACCCCATTCCTGATTCGGCTCGCTGCCCATCACGAACGATAACTCTCCGCCATTCATAATATCGGCGTGAGTGATGTACGCCTTCCGGTAGTCAGCCCCGTTCAAGGTAGCCGATTGGATGTAACAGTTTTTCGCCGAAGGTTTATCCGCCTTGATCACAAATCGTTTTCCATTTTCAAGGTTGATGGTCGCCTTTTTAAACAACGGTGTACCGATAGTGTAATACTCAGCGCCCGGCGCTACCTGGTAAAATCCCAAAGCACTCATCACATACCAGGCCGACATTTGTCCGCAGTCTTCATTGCCGCACAAGCCGTCGTTGCCGGCGGAATACAACTCGTCCATGATATGACGCACCATCTTTTGGGTTTTCCACGGCTGTCCTAAATAATTATACAAATAAGGCACATGGTGACTGGGCTCATTGCCGTGCGCATATTGCCCGATAAGCCCGGTAATATCCGATTGCCGACGCCCTGTAGTAGCTGTGGAAGCCGCAAACATCTCGTCTATTTTAGCTGCCAAAGCATCTTTACCACCATGCAACTGCGCCAGCCCGTCAATATCCTGCGGCACATAAAAGCTATATTGCCATGAATTAGCTTCCGTATAATTGAAATTCACTTCAAAGGGATCGAAAGGCGCATGCCAGGTTTCATTGCTCTTGGCCCGCATGAAGCCGGTAGACGAATCAAAAATATTCTTGTAATATTGCGCCCGTTGGATATATTCGGCATAATCAGCCTCCTTGCCCATTGCTTTCGCCATTTGCGCAATACACCACGCATCGTAGGCATATTCCAGGGTTTTCGACACGGATTCGCTTTCTTTATCCAGCGGGATATATCCTTTTCGGATAAAATATTGCAAGCCGAACAAGGACGTGTCGGCGCTTGTTTTGCAAGCCTCGTAGGCTTTTTCCACATCGAAATCACGATCGCCCTTTATATACGCATCGGCAATAACCGACACGGCATGATGGCCGATCATGCAAAAAGTTTCATTGCCGGCCAGTTCCCATACCGGCAACAGCCCGCCTTCATCATACAAACGAAGGAATGACTTAATGAAATCCCGGTTACGTTTGGGATTGGTGATGGTGTATAAGGGATGAGCGGCGCGATAGGTATCCCACAATGAAAATATGGTATAATTATTGAAATCCACCTTTCCTGTTTTTCCATAACGGCCGGCATATTCTCCGTTGACATCCATATATAAATTCGGCACTATGGCCGTGTGATATAAAGCCGTATAGAATGTGTTGTATTGTTCTTTACTTCCGCCTTCTACAATGATCTTCGACAATTCCTGTTCCCATGCAGCTGCGGCATTGGCTTTCACCTGATCAAAATCCCAACCCGGCAATTCGGCCTCTAAGTTTTTGCGGGCGTTCTCAACGCTGACGGACGACAAGCCTACTTTCACCATAATATTTTTCCCCGCAAAGTTGAAGGCCGCTTTGGTACTGTCGTTGAGCTGCGCATAAGTAAACGGTTCGGAAAACTTGGCCACAAAGTAGATCCGGCGGTCTTGCGCCCATTGGCGAACATGACGATAGCCGCAAAGTTCATCAACGCCAACAACATCTAAGCCACTCTGCAACAACGTCCCGCGATGTTTCAAATCAAAAAGGATAGTTGCTTGCGGTTTTTCAGGGAACGTGTAGCGATGAAATCCCACGCGCGCAGTAGCCGTGAGCTCCGCCTGAATATTATACTTATCAAGGGTTACGGCATAATAACCGGCAGATGCTTTTTCCGAAGCATGGCTGAAATCCGATCGATAGTCTTTATTCTCCCACTGAATTTTACCCGTCGTGGGTACTACCAAGATATCACAATAATCTTCGACACCCGTTCCGCTAAGGTGCGTATGCGAAAAGCCATAGATCACGCTATCCTCGTAGTGATAACCCGAACAGCCCTGCCAACCTGTTAATTTGGTATCGGGACTCAGTTGCACCATACCAAAGGGCAATGTGGCACCCGGATAGGTGTGACCGGTAAAGCCAGTTCCTATCATGGGATCTACGCAGGACGCTACACGTTCCGGCTTATTACTGCAACCGTACCAAGCCATAAGAGCCGGAAGAATGAGGATATATATCTTTTTCATATTAAAAATTAATACTCAAAGATACGACAATTCTGGTAAATATACAAATTAAGGTTTTGCCATTATTCGTTCTAAAAGATTTTTCAATAGATTTGACAAATACTTAGTCTAAACGAAATGTTAAATTAATGTCTGAGCCACCCTGCTATTTTCGTTAAATAGTCCGCGTCCGTTCCGTCAAACCCGTTCAGCCGATCGCTGTCGACATCAAGCACGCCCCACACAAGGCCGTTATTGAACAGGGGTACTACAATTTCCGATTTTGAAGCGGAACTGCAGGCGATGTGTCCGGGAAATTGCTCCACATCGGGAACTATAAGGGTCTTCCCCTCTTTCCAGGCCGTACCGCATACACCGCGGCCACGGGCAATACGTGTGCAGGCAATAGGCCCCTGAAAAGGGCCAAGCACTAATTCATTATTTTTAACGATATAAAATCCCACCCACCAGAAACGGAATATTTCTTTCAGGGCGGCGGCTACATTCGCCATATTCGCAATACCGTCGCTTTCGCCTTCCAGCATGGACTTCAACTGCGGAAGGAGCGCCTTGTATTTTTCTTCTTTAGTAAGACCGGCGGGAATTATTAATGTATCTGCCATACCCGGTTGATTATTTTATTTGCACATTCTTTCCGTTTATTACCACATTGCTCATGGTGAAATGCTCGACCAGTCCGGCAAGAAAAACGGGATTGTCGGCAGTAATTTCCAAATTTTCAAATGTGAAATAAGACAATTTATACTGCGCTGAAGCGCTGACATTAAAAAAAGTTTCGCCGGTGAATTTTATATTCCTCATGGTAATATGGCTACCGTAGGACATGAGCGGGCCGGCGTGCCCTTTCAGGTCGAAAAACTGTGTCCAGGGATGAATGTAAATAAAGTTGACCCCGTTTCCCTCAACATCTTCCACTGTGATATACTCGTAATTCTGGGGTGTATCGGGGCGCATTTTTAACCAGAGCAAACGCTGTGCGCGGTTGATCTTACAACGGCGAAAAAGTATATTATAGTTATGTATCGATTCGCTTCCGCAGGTCAGCGCCGCATGACAAAAACCGAACACACAGTCTTCTATGATGATGTTACGATTTTCGCCGTTATTAGGGTCTTTATCAGCTGCCGGGCCTTTGCCACCCTTGAGCACCACCGCATCGTCATTGACCGACATAAAGCAATCTTTAATCAACACATTCGTGCAGGCGTCAATATCGACGGCATCACTGCTCGGCGCCTTTACCGGTTTTTCGGGGGCAAATATATGCAAGCCTAACAGTTTTACATTTTCACAACGATAAATATGCGTTGTCCAGAAAGGTGAATTTTCAAGACGCACGCCTGAAAGTCGAACGTTTTTACAGTTTGAAATATACACAAGACGCGGCCGCATTTCATCCATATTGGTACAGTTGGGATTAAATTCCCGGCGCAGCCAAAAGGCTTTCCAGTAGCGCAAGCCGTTGCCGTTGATCGTTCCTTTGCCCGATATGGTAAAACCATCCAAATCGTCGGCATTGATCAAAGCGGAAAAATATTTCAGTGTTTGTCCTTCCATTCGCGTCATCAGGATGGGGAAATGGCTGATATCGTCGCTGCCTTTTATTACCGCGCCTTCTTCAAGGTGAAGATGCGTTCCCTGCTTAAAGAATAGCCCACCGCTTAAAAAAACACCCTTCGGTATTACCACTACGCCGCCGCCTTCGCCACTTGCACGGTCGATGACCGACTGGATGGCTGCCGTTTGCACGATAGTACTGTCGGTTTTAACATGATAATCGGTGATACGGTATTGTTTACCGAGCGTTTTCACATTTACCGGTTCATTGTTTTTTAAAAACCAACCTGGAATAGGCGTACCGTCGGGAAAAACATCGGCAGCCCACGCATTGCCGGCGATAAGCAATGAGCAAATAACAACAACAAGAAACTTCTTCATATTCATAAAATTTACTTCACCGCATCCAAATAACGGATGAGAGTCATCATGTTATCTATATATGCGGTAGTAGTAATACAAAGCCCGGCATCTTGTTCCGCCGGCGGATAAGGCGAGGTATCGTACTCGTCGCCTGCACGCGTAGCTACATATTCGGTAGTCCTGCTTGGCGCCTGCTTACCCACCGGCTTAAATACATTCGAAGTCATACGCAGGGGCGAGAGCCATGCACCTTCTTCCGTTAAATTATCAATGATCCGCTCCACGTTATTATTTCTTCCGGCAAAAATATTGTCGCCCGAATAATACGCCGGCAAGGGTATCGCCTTATCCGAAAGCAAGGGGGACGTTTCTTTTAAACGATCGACCGGAATTTGTTTCACTTCTTCCAAGCTGCGCTGTAACGCAGATATATTGACGGGAGCAAAAGAACCTATGTGCGACACCGTATTAGTGATGTTTTGATCGATGAAATAACGTCCGTTGGCAATATTGCTGCCCTCACGGTGAATATACTGCGGAGCGCCGGTCCGTTCATCGACATATCTCGGCACCAGGATCATTTCAGGAGAAAGGCGCCGCCCCGATTGCCGCACCTGCGCACCGGTGAGTTGTATTGTTTTCAGGAAGGCGATAGCATTGGGAATCCCGTCGAGATACTTAGGGTCTGCCGTAAGTTTATAGTAAGTTTCGAGCATGTCTATCACCTCCATGGTGGTAGACGCATTCAATCCCCTGGGTTCATAAGTACGCGCCGTAGCTGGCCTAAAGTCATGCGTATATTGATCTGCCCAACCGGCGTAAGGCGGCGGGGTTTGTATTTTCCACACCAGATCCATAGCACGGTAAATAGCCGGTTTAAACTTTTCCGTACCGAAAACCTGATAGCACTGTGTAAGGAATCCTACATTTTCCAGACAGACATCATCATTCAACGTAATGAATGAGGCGTAGTTTTTCTTACCGAGAATATCATAATTCGCTTCGATAGGATAACGTTGCGGCCATCCGCCCGAAGGATATTGACTTTTGAGCACAAAGTTGATCACCTTATCCAAGGCCGGTTTAAACCTTTCGTCGTGTTTTTCCACATACATGCGCAATAGTAATTCAGCGGCGGTAATGGTACCATTATCGTCAAAAGTGGCGTTGCCGTAGTAGTGGTGAAATTCTTCCATCCGCCAGGCCTGCCGCCCATAGGTATCATACCAGCGTTTCATCGACTTTTCGCCGGCCAGGTCGATCATATAATTCCAGCCGCCGTGTTCCAACTGGTGTTCCATCAAGAGAGCGGCCACTTCAACCGCTGCATTGTAATAGTATTCATCGCCCGTAGCGTGGTAGGCGTCGAGGAAAAGGTGTCCCATAGCCGCAGTGCCGGGATTTTGTATCCATCCCATAGTGGGTAATGCCTCCAATTCGCCCCAGCGGCGCGACATGTCGGGCAGGTACTGCCAAACGTAGGCGCCGCGATTGCCTACTTTCTCCACCATAAAACGGGTGGCGCGTTTCATGGCATCCAACACTTTATCCGTCGACACCAATGGCTGTGGCTTGCTGAGCCTGAGGATGGCATCCTGCACTACAGGCTTGGCCAGGCGTACAGTTTTCCCGCCGGCAACTATTGCCGTTCCAATAATTTCTCCCCGTGTATTCAACCAATAGGCCGAATAGAAATTTTCATCGCCGGTCAAATCAAGGGTCACCGTATCGGCATGTACGCAAACAATGTATCCTGTGCCGGGTTTTCCCATGCCCCAATGCGCCGTGTTTTCCGTCAATTCTTTCATCGGTCGCATTTGATCGGCCTCGCTGTAAAATGTAGTATCTTCAACAACCGGCAGGTTGCACAAAGAAGCGCCGGACACAAAAGCGATCCACTCTTTTAGCGGAGTGGCGGCACGAACGCTGTAAACAACCGCTTTAGCAGGGAATTTATTTTTATATTCGGTGATGTCTTCGTAAACGACACCGGCATCTGCCGTTCCCTCATCTATGATCCGGTTATACTGGCGTTGCGTTAAACTTACCCCTCCCTGCGGCGCATACAACGTACCGTCGCTACGGCGGTGCCATTGACGAATATCTATGATATCCAGCAAAGCGGCATAACGCTCTTCGGATAAAAGACTGTCGGTTACATCCTTGGTAGCCGAAAGCATGGTCAAGGCCTGTCTTCCCTTTTCTTTTTCCCACTCATCAATTACATCCAACCAGAATTTTACAAATTTCGCCGGGCCGGTATATTCCAAGCCTAAGTGGTGCACTACGTTCCGGTTATCGCCCAGACTATCCAGATAACGGCGGATATTTTTCCGGTGAAACGCCACTAATTTTTCATCATTCAAATCATAGAACTGATCGGCCATGAATATGCGCTTGTCGCCCGAATAATATACATTTTCAGGAAAACTGAGTTCATTGATATTATTGGCTGTCCGCCAGGGATAGTCCGCCCAATGGGCGCCTTCTTCAATGATATTATGTTGTAAATAATGGTCTTCAATAAAGAGCAAGCCTTTTTCATCGGCAAGGTCGGCAAAGGATTTCAGGCGGTCCCAATACCAGGGGTTCGGCGTATTCAGATCATACAAACTCAAACGGTCGAAGGCCTCACCAATGCCCGTGCGGCTGAACGGTTGTTCATAAAACGGCGCCCACACGTCGGCGTCCGCCCTGCGCGAACGGCCGTGATCATCCCTGCGGCGCTCGTACCAAAGCGCCGGAAAATGATTCAACGCAGCCATGTTATTTTGTTGCATGAACTGCACCAGCGTATCCAAATTGTCGGTATAACCGCGTCCTTCACGTCCCGGCACAAAGCGCGTGAGGTGAATGCCTGCACTATTTACAATGGACGGACGAAGGCTTCCGCGCCACAAAGCTGTTCGCTGTGTCCTGCCGGTCAGTCGCCTTCCGTTTAATACAATTAATCCGTTCTCTATGGTTATTTGCTGCGTTTTATTCTCTTGTGTAATTTGCCGTACGGGCGGAATAACCGTCCCTATTTCAGGAACGTTTACCGTGGGAACAAGCGGAAAACGCGTTGCCAGGGTGTCGATCCATTTATCCACCGTTAATTCTGGGTCAACGGAACGTTTGTTCATCAGCGCGGTGTAGGCGGGATTCGTTCCTTCCATCGACGGCGCCGGAACGGTAATGATCTTATCCGCATCGGGTGAGGGGTTGCCTATTCGCGCTTCCAATTGTGCATAAAACAGGCTCGGCGGTTTCATAAAAGTGCGCGGCATCAAATGAAAGCCGTCGCCATAGCCCTGTCCCCAGGTGCCGAAAGCCCAGTTATAAGCGCCCGGCGGCATTCCCAAATGCAGTTGGGGCACACGCGCTTCCCAGCACACGCTGTTCACGCCGCTCCAACCTGCCCCTTGCCCATCCACGTCACGAAAAGCGATCTTTAACGCACCGCCGTCCACCGTTTGCCGGTCGAACAGCGTGCCGCAGGCCCAACCGCCCAGTGTCCCGCTAAAATTATAAGGATGATAAGCATAACACTGCACAAAGGCATTAGGCCCTGCGGCCGTATAGCCCACCGAAAAATCATGATAACCGTATTCCGAATAACAACGTGAAATCAGGGTTTGCTGTCCGGACGTCTGAAAAGCATAACGCCGGAAACCGCCAATTTCACCCACAGGCAACAAGGACTTACAATCCTCCACGGTGAACCGGCGCACACCCTCCCACAAAGCTACTATACTGCTCACAAAATGCTCTCCCGTAACACGGCGTATCCACCCGTCTTCGGCATTGTTCACCGTTATAGCCATCCAGCGATGGTGTTCATCTTTTGCATTCTTTTCATTATATTCCGATACGCAACGCAGGTTCTCAACACCTACTTTAGTAATGAGGCCTGCATCTTCACAGTGCGACACATAGCCCATTCCGAATTGCTTTTCCATGGCGCAGGTCACCGGCGCATCAAGGGTGATAGATGTTGCATCAATAGCCACTACCTCGCGTTTCCATTTCAGATCATAATCACGCGGTGCCCAGGTCGTCAACGGATAATCCACAAAAGCGCCTATTTTATCGGCGCCTATAAATGATAACCACTCGGCAGTGGAAGGACGGGTAATGATGACCTTATCGCCCACCTTAAACGGATGACGGCCGGGAAAAGGAATGACCAGGGCATTCACAGGCACATAGTCGCCTGTAACCTGAACGGAATCGGAGGTGGAATAGGGTTTCCCCTGTATTTTAATCAAGGTTTCACGGCCGGTTCCGGCGGCAAAAAGCACTGTCCCGTCTTCCCCATATCCTCTCCCGCGCAACACCACGCCCGAAGCGGTAATGGAGAGCGAGCCGTTGATCCGGTAGCGTCCCTTTTCAAGTTCCACCGCTCCACGAAAGCCGTTTTCATCCGGCGACAACGAACTCACATAATCAATCGCCTGCTGAATGCGGGCTGTAGCATCCTTATCCCCTTCACGGGCCACATAGACCTTAGCCGGCACCAAAGGAATTTCCTGTTCCGAGGCCATGTAACCGGAGTAAGAAAAATCCGGAATGCGATCGCCACGCTCATTAGCGGCATATTCAATTTTCCGGTCGGGAGTAATGCTCAGCGATTGGGCAACGAGCATCGCGCCCGTGAGCATCACCAATGTCAACGTCAAAATTTTTCTCATGGTTTTACTATGGTCTATATTATTATTTTGCATATATTATTAAGTCTGTTTTTCAATGAGAAACCACCTTTAATCCGATAATAGATAAAATCAATGTGGATAGAAAAAACAACCGTAGTATATGCGCCGGTTCTTTAAACACAATAATCCCTACGATCACCGTTCCGATAGCGCCTATGCCTGTCCACACGGCATAAGCCGTCCCAATGGGCAAGGTTTGCGTAGCTTTGATTAAAAGGAGCATACTAATGCAAAGGGCGACTAAGAAACCTATGTACCACCAATACATTTCATATCCGGTCGTGACTTTTGCCTTTCCCAAACAAAATGCGAATGTCGTTTCAAACAAACCGGCAATAATTAAAATAATCCAAGCCATACTTTTGACTTTTAACCTACAAATATACAAATTTTTTCTTATACTTGCCCTATTAATCCAATGATAATATGAAAAATATCATCCTTACCCATTTCTTCGCCCTGTGGACAGTGATCGCGTTGGCGACAACACCCGGCGGAATGGATAAAGCCGCGACGGGCTGGTACACATCGTGTATACCTGGCGGCGAAAAGCCATCAAGCACGTTGTTATTGACCCACAACAGTTGATGTTATCAGCAATAAATTAAATAAGATATTGCTTTTTACACCTAAAATTCGTATCTTTGCAGTATAACTCCACCAACTAATTCATACTGCCATGAATACGAAATATCACGCATTTAATTTGTCTAATTACGAAACAATTCCGCAAATAGCGCAATTGCGTCCGGAAGATAAAGAGGCAATAGAGGTGGTAGGACGAGTGCTTCCTTTTAAGACAAACAATTATGTAACGGAAGAATTGATTAATTGGAACAATATCCCCGATGATCCTATTTTCACATTGAATTTTCCGCGCAGGGAGATGCTACCGAAAAAGCATTACAATAGGGTGTTGGACTTGATAAAATCAGGCGCTTCCGAAGAAGTGCTAAAAAACACCATCAATCAAATCCGGCTACACTTAAATCCTAATCCGGCAGGACAGGAACATAACGTACCTACTTTAGGCGACCAGAAATTACACGGCATACAGCACAAGTACCGGGAAACGGTGCTTTTCTTTCCTTCACACGGACAAACCTGTCATGCTTATTGCACGTTCTGTTTCAGGTGGCCCCAGTTTTCCGGAATGAAAAATTTGAAATTCTCCATGCGGGAAGCGGATCTTTTTTTCAAATATCTTAAAACAAAGCCCAAGGTGACAGATGTTTTATTCACGGGCGGCGACCCGCTCACCATGAGCACGCAGACGCTGGTAGACTACATTGAACCTTTGCTGGGCAACGAGTTCAAGCATATCCAGACCATTCGTTTAGGCACGAAATCACTGGCATATTGGCCTTATCGCTTCCTGACGGATAAAGATGCCGATGAATTGCTGTTCTTTTTTGAAAAGATCGTAAAATCGGGAAAAAACCTAACCATACAAGCGCATTTTAATCATCCGGTAGAGTTATCGACGGAGGCCGTCAAATCAGCCATAGCCCGTATCCGGGGCACGGGTGCACAGATCCGCACGCAGTCGCCCCTGCTCCGGAACATCAACGACCACCCCGACATTTGGGCGGAACTGTGGCGCAAGCAGGTGGATCTGAACTGTATTCCTTACTACATGTTTGTGGCAAGGGACACCGGCTCCAAGTATTTTTTCGAATTGCCGCTGGAAAAGTGTTGGAAAATTTACAGGAAAGCTTATTCCAGAGTGAGCGGAACCTGCCGGACAGTAAGGGGGCCAAGCATGAGCACCTATGCCGGGAAGATACAAATTTTGGGCATCACCGAAATCAATGCGGAAAAACATTTCGTATTGCGATTTTTACAAGGCAGGAATCCCGATTGGGTATGTACGCCCTTCTTAGCCCAATATGACCCTGAGGCCACCTGGTTCAACCAGCTCAAACCCTCCTTCGGGAAGGAAAAATTCTTCTTCGAAGAGGATGACCCGGGCTATAAATACCTGAACAAAAAGCACACGAGTTTGGCGTTGGAGTAGGTATAGGGTGAACCCTGTCCATACCACACCCATGCACCGGCTGTTTTCACGTTGTGCAAGGCGATTTGACGGGCAGCGGCGGCGGTTTCCCATAACTTGCTGCGGTACGGCGGTACCGAGGCATCCAAAATAATTTGTGCGGGAACAAAAGTGTCCAGCATCTTTTCCGGCGGCTGCCGGCAGGTGGAAGT
>QMCD01002088.1_pt1 | contig 11360 bp, 10 predicted proteins | sample 1821841 | NCBI WGS metagenome assembly QMCD01 (sample SAMN01991225, study PRJNA193472) | Termite gut metagenome, whole genome shotgun sequencing project. | isolation source: worker | host: Macrotermes natalensis | reverse complement strand
AGCGAGCCCGGACAAAGGACGGGCCCGCCTGCCGCAGAAAAGACGTTCCTGATTGGCTACAGCTCAAAAACCTCCGTCAATGATGCGTTTCAACAGGATCAGTCGGCGGCTTTGATGGCCGCTGCTGAAAAAGAGGGCGTAGAGGTCGCATGGCTTCAGACCGATACGGGCACTTCCGCCGCGCAGCAGACCAGCCAGGTAAACGACCTCATCTCCATGGGCTGTGATCTGATCATACTCAACTGCGTTGACCCCGTCGCGGCAATTTCATGTGTTGACGCCTGTAATGAAGCAGATATACCTGTTATCAATATAGACGCCCCGCTGGACAGCTCCTGCGACCCAAGCAAGTATGTTACCTACATCGGCGCGGATGCGTTTACGACAGGCCATGCGGCCGGTACGGCACTGAGAAAAATTATGAACGATGAGGGCGAAGTAATTATTGTTGCGGGTATCGACGGTCATGAAGGCGCAGTTGCACGCGTTACCGGCTTTGAAGCGGCACTGGAAGGCTCCAATATCACAGTCGTTGCCAAGCAAAACGGCGAGTTCAATAATGACATTGCAATGCAGACCATGGAGAATCTGCTCCAGAACCATGCGGACGCCGACGGCTGCTATACCGTTTCAGACGTAATGCTCGACGGCATTCTGCAGGCGATCAACAATCATGGCGATGTCAATCCCAACATGAAGATTATGAGCATTGACGGGTCGGAAGCGGGCACTCAGTTCATTTTGGACGGAGTTATCGCCGGATCAGTCGCGAATAATCCGAAGGCAAACGGTGAAACGGCAATCAAGATTGCCTGCGAGATTCTAAGGGGCGAGAAATCCGCGGATTCTTACGAAAAAATGATCGATACCGGCGCAATAGCTATTACTGCGGAAAATGCCGAACAGTATATGCAGGATACTTATCGGAAATAGCAGCGGTATTACTATACTACTGGAGCAGTTAGCTGCTCCAGTAGTATCCAATATGGTGCGGATGGTGATTAATTATGAAGAAGAACCTGGGCAGAAGCGCGGCTATTTCCAATATAGGATATCCTCTTGGATTGGTTGTCTTTTATCTTCTGATAAGCCTGTTTGTTCCGAGGCTTCTTACTCTTGCTTCAATTTTTAATATTTTAACTCAAGCATCTGTTACTGTCATTGCTGCCGTTGCCGTGACGATGGTTATAATATCCGGCGGAATTGATCTCTCGTGCGGAGGCATGTTTTCTTTGGCCGGAGTAATCAACGCGATTTTAGTCGTAAATTTAAACGTTAATCCTCTCGTCTCAATTGTAATTACACTGTTGACGGGAGCGCTGCTTGGGGGCGTATCCGGCGTCACTGTCGCAAGAATCAAAATACCTTCTTTCATTGCGACGCTGGCGGTTGGCAATCTTGCGGCGGGCTTAGCTCTTGTATTTGCCAAGGGCGGATCGATGGCTGGGCTGCCCGACGGATTCAAGTGGCTGGGGCGCGGCGAAATATTAGAGATTCCCGTGGCTGTATACATTATGGCTTTATTTGTAGTAGTTGGATCGCTGGTTTTAAATAAATCCGCTTTTGGCAACCGTCTTTTCGGTATCGGCAATAATGTCAAGGTTGTGAAAAACGAGGGTGTAAATATAGAAAGAATAGTTATTCTGGTTTATGCCATCAGCGGATTTTGCTCCGCGTTTGCGGGCATTTTGTTAAGCTCATGGCTGGGAGCGGCGCATCCTACGCAGGGAGCTCAGTATCAGCTGGATATAATAGCCGCCTGTATTCTTGGTGGAACAAGTATGATGGGAGGAGAAGGCAAGATTCTGAATTCCGCGCTTGGGGCGGTAATCATCTCCGCCCTCAGAACAACATTGAATCTTATGCGGGTTAACAGTTATATTCAGAACTTATTTGTCGGATCGATTCTTATCGTTATTGTAGCGCTGACGACGTACCTACAAAAAAAATCAAACAAGCAGTCCGCACTGTTTTGATTTGGATTGGAGACAGCAGGCATGAAGAAGTTTTTGCTCAGCCTTTACATGAAGAACGGTGCGATAGTTATAGCGATTGTTCTCGCGATTATTGCCTCGGTTTTGGTTCCAAACTTTTCGAATATAAACAACCTGCAGACGCTGCTCAAACAATGGGCGACGCCGGTGCTGATATGCGTCGCTATAAACTTTCTTATTGTAACGGGCGGAATTGATCTTTCGGCGGGCTATTTATGCGGGCTGGTTTCCATTTCCTGCGGATTGATGCTCATGGTATATGAGCTTCCGGTTTCCGTGTGCTTGCTGATCAGCATACTCATCGGCTCGCTGTTCGGCTTGTTCAATGGCTGTGTTATTTGCTATTTACAGATACCTCCGTTTATAACTACGCTGGGATCGGGCTACATCGCCTACGGGCTTGCGCAAATCATCAGCGGCTCCCGCTCAATCAATCATCTGCCCGACGCTTTTATGAGCTTGGGAAATACGCGCGTTATAGGTACGCTCCCCACGATGGTTTTCTTTTCGGCTGCGATTGTTGCTCTGGGCTGGTTCTTTATGAGCCGTACAACATATGGCAGGAAGCTCGAATATATCGGGAATAACGAGAAAGCCTGCCTGCTCGGCGGAATCAACGTGAACAGGATAAAATGCATTTCATATGTTCAAAGCGGCTTGCTGGCAGCGTTGGCAGGAATATTTTTAACGATGAGAACCGGCTCCGCCGCGCCGACGCTTGGCGGCGCAGGAATGCCGTTTGAAGCTGTAACGGCTTGTGTTTTGGGGGGCTCGGCGCTCGCCGGCGGTTTCTCGCCCATTATTGGCGGGGCCTTTGGCGTATTGATTTTGAAAATAACGGAGAATTGTATAAATCTCCTGAATATCGAGACGTACATTTATGACGCATTGCTGGCCATAGTTGTTTTCATGGCAATTGTGGCCGAAGTTTTGAAATCCCGTAAGCTGCAAACAAAGTAATGCGAGCAAAGGAGGCATTCGTCAAATGGGAAGCGCGAATAGTACAAAATTGCTTGAAATGAAGAGCATAACAAAATATATCTACGATGAACAAGGCCGCGGGCTTGTAGCTACGGGAATTAAGATTTTGGACGCGGTGGATTTTGACTTGTTTGCCGGCGAGGTTCATGTCATTATGGGTGAAAACGGAGCGGGCAAAAGCACGCTGATGAACGTTTTAGGAGGCGTTATAGAGCCTGACGAGGGCGAAATATTAATAAACGGCGAGAAAGAACGCATTCGGAATACGGCTGAAGCAAGAAATAAAGGGATAGGGTTTATTCATCAGGAAATGAATCTTTGTTCAAACCTGGATATCGCGCACAATATGTTCCTGGGTAGGGAACCGCACAACAGATTAGGCCTCTCAAAAACAAAAAAGATGAATTCAGAAACCGCACAAATGTTATCCAAGCTTGGATTTAATATCGATCCGCGTACAAAGCTGAAGAATCTTTCGACCGCGATGCAGCAGATTGTAGAGATTACCAAGGTCATGTCCTATCATTCCAAAATATTGATAATGGACGAGCCCACTGCGACGCTGACCGGGCGGGAGGTAGATATTCTGTTTAAGCTCATACGCGATTTGCGCGATTCCAATATTGGCATTATCTATATATCGCATCGAATGGAAGAAATAGAGGACTTAGGCGACAGATTTTCAGTTCTGCGCGACGGAAAACTCGTCGGCGTCATGAGTAAAAGCGAATACTCCCGCGCGGAGTGTATGAAAATGATGGCGGGCCGCGTGGTAAATCTTATGTATAAAAGCACGCATGTTCCGACCAAGGACGAGGTGTTTCGGGTTGAAGGCATAAAAATCGGGGAAAACACCAAGCCGTTTGACTTCCAAATTAATAAAGGCGAAGTTGTTTCTTTTGGAGGGCTTGTCGGCGCCGGAAGGACGGAATTGGCAAAATCAATTTTTGGGGCAAGACAGTATTACGGAGGAAGCATATTCTTTGAGGGCCGGGAGTACAAAAAACCCAGCGTAAGCAAATCCATTCGGCTTGGTATTTCATATTTAACGGAGGATAGGAAGATAGAAGGGCTCGTTCAGCAGATGGACATAAAATCCAACACATCCATGTGCGTGCTTGATCAAGTATCTCCTCATCTTGTGCTAAAAACAAGACAAGAAGCGGCATTGGCTCAAAACGCCATAAATCGCTTCAGCGTCGTTTGCTTGGGTGTGAATCACCGGACAGGAACATTGTCCGGCGGAAATCAGCAAAAGGTGTGCCTGGGAAAATGGTTCGCGACGGAGCCAAAATTGCTGATACTCGACGAGCCGACGCGCGGAATCGACGTTAACGCGAAGGCTCAGATATATGAGGTAATAGATCAAGCCGCAAAAGACGGAATGGCTGTCATGGTAATCACATCGGACATGCATGAGTTAATCGGCATCAGCGACAGGATATATATAATGCATGAAGGCAATCTGGTTACGGAAATTGCCGATAAAAGGGAAATGGAGCAGGAGAATCTGATCAAGTATTTCTTGAACTCAGATGAAGCATGTGAATCCGAGGCATAAAGCGCTGCCGATAAAGGCTTATATAAATTCTGCGGGAGGTACTAGATGAAAAAAACGAAATTAAAGCTAGGGTTTGCTCCGACAAGACGCGGTGTGTTTGACGAGGAAATAGCGGCTGAGCAGAAAAACCTTATCCGAAGGGCAATTCAGGATTTTGATGCAGAGGTTGTCGATATTGAAGACGTAACGCCCGAAGGGATGATAATTTATCAGGATGATGTTGACGGCGTAGTAAGAAAGTTCAAAGAAGCGGACGTTGATGCGCTATTTATTCCGCATTGCAATTTTGGCTCCGAGGGGCCGAGCGCTCAAGTGGCGTCAAAGCTGAATGTGCCGACTCTGCTCTGGGGTACAAGAGATGAGGCCCCGGACAGTGAAGGCGGCCGTTTCCGCGATACCCAGTGCGGGTTGTTTGCAACCGGCAAGGCTTTGCGTCGGCATAATGTTCCCTTTTCATATATTACAAATTCGCGCGTTGATGACAAAGTCTTTCTCAAAGGATTTGAAAGGTTCCTGCGCGTCGCGGCTGTTGTGAAAGCCGCGCGGAATGTCCGCGTGCTTCAAATCGGTCCGCGCCCGGAGGAATTTTTAAGCGTTATATGTAACGAGAGCGAGCTGATGGAGCGCTTTGGCGTTCAAGTATTTCCGGTTTCATTGGGGAAGTTGATATTAAAAATTAATGAAATCATGGAGAGCGGCGGCGACAGCTTCGTTGGGCTTTGTGACGAACTGAAGAATGGATTCAAGGACTTCGGCGATAACCCCGAAAAGAATATTCAAATATTCGCCGCCATGAAGCTCGCTATAGAGTATTTTGCGGATGTGTACAAATGCAACTGCGCGGCCATTCAATGCTGGGATTCATTGCAGGACTATCTTCCTGTCCACCCTTGTTTTGTAAACTCGCTGCTTGCTGATAACGGCTTCCCGTGCGCATGCGAGACGGATATAAACGGCGCAATAACGGCCCTCATGATCCAAGCAGCAACGGGAAACAAACTGCCTCACTTTTTTGCCGATATCACGGTTCGGCACCCCGAGGACGACAATATCGAGCTTTTGTGGCATTGCGGCCCATTTCCGCCGTCTTTCGCAAAGGACAGATCTGCTTGCGCTGTATGCAACAGCTGGGCGGGGCAGCCATACTGCGGCGGTAATTATTTCCAGATGAAAAACGGGCCGATTACTGTTTGCAGATTTGACGGCGATCACGGTAACTATTCGCTGTTTATCGGCGAAGGCGAAGGCGTCGACGGCCCTTATACAAAGGGGACATACGTATGGTTTAAAGTTGACGATTGGGCAAAATGGGAGCACAAGCTAGTACAGGGGCCATATATTCATCATGTCGCCGGAACATACGGTAACGTCGGAGAAATACTTCAGGAAGCTTGCCGCTATATTCCCGGGCTTGCGCCTGATCCTGTTTCACCGTCAAAGGAAGAGCTGGAAAAACGTTGGATAGGTTAAGAAATGGAGGATATGAATTATGAAGACGTATACAAAGGACTATTTCTATGATGCGGAAAATAAATTTCTGCCGGAGCGGGCAAAGGATGCAATCGAGGAATTCGCGAAATTCCACGGCTATCCTGTGTATGAAGGATTCCGCAACTCATTATGGGTATCGGATATGGGCGTAGGCGACTTTACCAAGGTAGGCATTGGCGTAAATATGGTTGCCAACGATGAAGACGACAGATACATGCTGCAAGAGATTTTCATGCTTCCCCATACCATGCTGCCCGAGCACTGCCACGTTTCGCCCGACGGCATTGTGCCGGTAAAAATGGAGGGATGGTTTATACGCTTTGGAAAGTCGTACATAGCCGGAATAGGCGAGGATAATTTGGCGGAGTATCCGGAGGTCGTCATTCCCGCCAATCACAATAACGGCACTGTAACCGTGAAGCATATCACTCCCGCTTTGCCGGGCCAGTTTATACCGCTCGTAAAGAAGGAATCGTATCATTGGCAGTTTGCCGGTGCGGAAGGCGCAATTATGAGTGAAGTGGCCAACTATCATTCGAACGCGGGCTGCCGCCATATGGATCCGGCTATACAGAAGGCTTTCGAAGTCGGAGACAAGATGTAACGGCGTCGCTGTTTGTTACTCACTGGCTCAAGGCAGGCCTTGAGCCGGTGAAATAATCGCAATCGTTCAGAAGGAGGCAGGTGTGGGAATGCTTCAGATAAATGAATTGGAAGAAAAAGCGTATACGATAAGAAAGAATCTGCTGAATTTTATTTACCGGATAGGAATGGGTCATCTCGGCGGCGAGCTTTCATTGGTTGAGGTAGCGGTCGCATTATACTATAGATTTATGAACTACGATCCTACGAATCCCAAAATGACGGACAGGGATCGGCTGATACTGAGCAAAGGGCATTGCAGCGAGACATTATATACAATATTTTCGGACCTTGGCATGTATTCCATGGACTACATGGTAGAGCATTTCGAAACCTTGAATACCGCTAGGTTCGGAATGCATAGTAATCGCAAATATGTTGACGCGATAGAGCTTTCGGCTGGTTCGCTTGGACATGGGCTTCCCGTTGCGGTTGGCCTTGCTTTGGGCGCGCGGAAGCAGGGCTTTGACTGGAATACATACGTTATAACAGGAGACGGAGAATTAAACGAGGGCTCGAATTGGGAGGCGATTATGGCCGCGGGTCATTACAAAATGAACCGGCTCACGATGATCGTCGATAAAAACGGCTTGCAAATGACCGGCCCGACAAAGGATGTTATGAATATTGATCCGCTCGATATGAAGCTCGAGGCGTTTGGATGGGATACATATGTGGTTGCGGACGGCAACGATATGGCTCAGGTTTGCGCCGCCTTCGAGTATGTCAATGCGCATAGATGCGGTGAAAAGCCAACGGCTGTAATCGCCAATACTATCAAAGGCAAGGGCGTTTCTTTTATGGAGAACAATGTAAAATGGCACGGCGGCGGTATCGCAAAGGCGGAATTGGATGTTGCCTTGGGCGATATTGAGAAAGCGTGGGCCGGCCGGAATTGTATCTGACATACAGCAGCGCCAATAGCGGAGGAAAAGATAATGATAATACAGACAACGTTTGATTTTGATATGATGTTTTCAAACGCTCGCGACGCTTTCGCGGAGGAGATGACGGCCATGGCGGAAGAAGGCTATGATTTTGCGTTTACTTACAGCGATAACGTGGCTCCATCCTCCGCCGCGGGTAAATTCATAAATAAGTATCCTGAAAGATGCTTCAATTTCGGTATAGCCGAGCAAAACCAAGTTGCGGCGTCCGCCGGAATCGCGTTATCCGGGCAGATTGTGTTCGCACAGGTATTCGGTCCGTTTCTGCCGCTTCGAGCGGCCGATATGATACATACCGATGTATGCTACAACGATTTGCCGGTACGGTTGATAGGCACTCATTCCGGAGTTACGGCCGGCGGCGGCCCAACCCACAATAATATAGCGGATTTGGCGCTATACCGCGCAATACCGAATCTAACGGTCATCGTACCTGCGGACGCAGGACAATGCATTAAGGCGGTCAGAGAGTCTATTGCCTATTCCGGGCCGATGGTTATTCGTATTGCCAGAGGAGACGAGCCGAATGTCTACGCGTCCCAGGATTATGATTTTAATATCGGAAAGGCCATACAGATCAAAGACGGCGATGATATTTCACTGATTGGAACAGGCAGCGCCGTATACTGGGCGCTTATGGCTTCCAAAGCGCTTGAGGCCGACGGCATATCCGCAAGAGTTATCGACATGCATACGATCAAGCCACTTGATACGGAGGCAATTAAAAGGTGCGCCGACGAAACGGGCGGCATTATAACCATAGAGGATCACAGTATCTATGGAGGACTTGGCAGCGCCGTTGCCGAAGTGCTCTGCGAATATGGAAACGGAACAAAATTCGCGAGAATAGGGATGCCCGATGAATTTTCGGTGCTCGGGGATCCTTCGGAAATCTATCATTACTATGGTTTAGATCAAAGTAGTATTGCCGAACGGGCGAAAAAGCTGTGTAAGCTGAAGAGGTAGCTATGAAAAGTATTCATGTTCAGGCATTGACGTCGGAAGGCTTTAGACAATACGGCGCATTTTATAACATGCTGCAGCCGGATGGCTATTCGTTAGCCAACGGCGATTATTACCCGGATAAGGTTATGTTGCCTGCTTCGGGCGAGGTTCCAATTACAATATCGTCCTTGGTATTACGAAAGACGGACGCCATGATCATCAATACTGTCGAGTGTCATGATAAAACCGGCGAAATAGGGCTGCCCATTGACGGTGATATCATAATTCACGTTGCGCCGGCGTCGGATATTCCCGTGCCCGAACTGACGGAGGCGTTCCTCGTGCCAAAGGGCTGCGTCTATAAGCTGAACGCGGGCGTGTGGCATTTTGGCGGCTTTGCCGTTCAACCTGCCGAAACGCATGTTTTAATCGGTTTGCCGCAAAGAACGTATAAAAACGACTGTACGATCGTTCATTATGAAGAAGATGATTGCATAGCTATCGTGTCGCAGGCGATTGACAGCGTCCGAACATTCGTGACATGAGGGCAAGGATATGGCCGAGCGGCGCAGACCCGCGTTATTGTTTTTCGACTCGGACGGTACCCTGATCAGCAATTCCACACGGAAGGTTCCGCGCAGTACGGTTGAGGCAATAAAAAAGACAAGCGCTCTTGGGAACATTGTGGTTGTTAACACGGGACGTCCATATTATCATATTGATGCGGAAGTTATCAGCATTGGCTTTGACGGTTTTATTTGCGCCTGCGGAATGTATATTCGCTATCATGACACGGTAATCCGCGATTGCAGGCTGTCAAAAGATTTTTGCGTAAATATCCGGGATTATGGTTTGAAGCTCGGAGTCGAGATGTCATTCGAATCCCATGACGCCTGGTTTTATGACGGGAACGGAAGAATGCGGCAGTGGCACAACAGAGAGAGGGAAAATCTGAAAAAAACAAGGTGCAAAATTTATGACCGCCTTGATGTGCCCGAGTTTAGATTCGATAAGTTCTTTTTCATGAAGCATGACGCAAACATTCAGGGCCTAACCGCCTTCGCTTCCGGGATACAGGGCTATTTTCAGCTAACCGACAGAGGCATATTCTATGAATGCGTGCCGAAAGGCTTTTCAAAGGCCGAGGCAATCGGCGTATTAAGCAGAACTATCCGAAAGGATGATTATGAAACCTATGCTTTTGGGGACAGTCAAAACGACTTGGAAATGCTGAAGCATGTTGATTATCCCGTCTTAATGGGCGAAGCGCCTGAAGATATGAGACTATATGGTTTCTACGTTACAAAAGGCTTGGAAGAGGACGGCCTGTTCTGGGCTATGAAAAAGTATGGATTGGCGTAACACGCGCAAAGTCAGGAGATATAGGAATGTTTGATGTTGTATGTATCGGATTCGGCTGCGTCGATGTACTGGTTCGCGGTGTGGAAGTCAATAACGACATCGCTGCCGTTAAGTTTGATTCGGCCGGTTCTTACCTCGCGTCCGTTGTAGTCTCGCATGGCGGAGACGCAATGAACGAGGCTATAACAGCAAGTAAACTGGGAAGCCGCGTAAAGCTGGTTATTGGAATAGGCAACGATGATTCCGGTAAATACCTTATAAGTTCGGCGCGCCAAGCGGGAGTCGATATCTCGGATATAGTTATTCTTGACGAAAAAGAGACATGCGTTTCAACGAACTTGATTCAAGAGAGCAATGGAGAGCGCTATTATTTCCGTACGGAAGAACCTTTTGTAAATTATTCCTGGAACAATTCTGTTATAGACGGAGCGCGTATCGTCTCGCTTGGCAGCCTGTTCATACCGCCTTTCCATGATGCTGATGTCGTTCGCGATACGCTAGGTTATGCAAAAAGCATTGGCGCGGTTACTTGCGCGGACACAAAATTAATTGAAAATGCGGATTCGTTAAAAAGCATGTTGGCAATATTCTCCGATATCGATTATTTCTTTCCGAATTATGACGAAGGCGTCAAGCTAACAGGCGAAACAGACCCAAAACGCATTATCGTCAAGCTGTTGGATTACGGCGTTGGAAATGTAGTGCTTAAACTCGGCGGAGACGGATGCGTTTATGGCAGCGCAAAGGAAGTCGTTAAAATTCGGCCTATAGCAAGCAAGATGATCGATTCAACGGGCGCCGGCGACAGTTTTATGGGAGCGTTTATGGCGGCGCTTGCAAGCGGAATGACCCCGTTGGATTGCGCAAAATTCGGAAACGTAGTAGCGTCCAGGACCATCCGTGAAGTCGGCGCCAGCAAAGGAATACCTTCCAGAGAGGAAACGCTCATATTAATGAAAGAAGAATACGGAATATCATAATTTAAAGTTATGACATTCAGTACTATTATTCATTTCACAAGCACCGGCGGCTATTATAATATACCAACAGCGCTTGATCAAGAGCTCTTGTTAATGTTTTTGTCAGTTCGAGAAATTGTTCTGTAGTCAGCAGTGATACCGTTTTGGTACAAAACTCAAATAAAGAAAGGTATGGTCAATTATTATGAAGAAGCTAAAAACCATTGTCGCCATAGGTATGATCGGTACATCCATATCGGGTGTGACATTCGTTTCCGTACCGGGAATGGTCGAGCGCTTGCTGGAACTTTGTTTGGAAAACGATTGCGACATCGCGCAGTGCCGTCCGGAAAGGGGTACGGCGGAGAATTTACCCACTCCGCCGCCCGGGCCGGTCAAAATTATGGCAAGCGACAGGTTGCTTGAAACGTTCTACACTAACGGAAGCTGTTATATATGGGACAAACTCTACCGCCGC
>QMCD01004700.1_pt1 | contig 11364 bp, 15 predicted proteins | sample 1821841 | NCBI WGS metagenome assembly QMCD01 (sample SAMN01991225, study PRJNA193472) | Termite gut metagenome, whole genome shotgun sequencing project. | isolation source: worker | host: Macrotermes natalensis | reverse complement strand
CCCGCAGGTGGCCGGTGCGGGCGCGGCTGGCGGCAGCGCGACCTACTTCACGTTTGAACAGACCATTAACTCGCCAAAGCACACCTCGCCCTCGGAGAACAGCCGGGAGGCGCAGGATATGCTGCGGCGGTTTAAGCACCAAATACCGTAAAGGAGGGCGCGTATGAACGAAAACACGGTATTCATTTATGAAAACAGCATCGGCAAGCTAACATTTGCGTATGATTCACCGCTGTGGATCACGGACGTGGACGGCATGAGCAGCGTGGAGATAGACATCGCGGAGAACCGCAGCACCATGCAGATAGGCGCCAGCATCACCGGCCAAAGTGTACGGCCCCGGTCATTCACGATTGACGGGGCCATTTTTGACCCCATAGACACCGCCCGCAAGCTGGTTATTGCCGTGCTTGCGCCGCAGATACCGTCCACCCTCACCGTTAAGCAAAACGGCGAGAGCTGGTATTTGGACGTGGTGCCGGAGAAAACGCCGGAAATAACGGCGGGTAACGGAGTGCAGTTTTTCCAAACCCGCCTACATGCGGCATACCCCTACTGGCGCACCACCGCCTCCCTCGCGCAGCAAGTGGCGGGGCTTGTGGCAATGTTCAAGTTTCCGTTTAACGCGGCGGGCAGATCGTTCTGGCTGTCACAGTTTAGTGACAGCTATTTTTCTACGGTGGAGAACCGGGGCAATGTGCCGGTGGAGTTTACGGTGGTGTTTACCGCCCGCAGCGCACTGGAGAACCCGGAATTATACCATGTGGACACCGGCAAGCGGATATTGATCCGCAAGTCCATGACCGCCGGGGAAAAGGTGATCGCGTCCACGGTCTACGGACAAAAAGGCATTACCTGCATCAGCGCCGCCGGGGAGATAACAAACGGTTTCAAGTATCTCTCCATAGACAGCGACCTGTCCATGACCCTAAACCCCGGCGAGAACCTGCTGCGCATTGACGCGGCGGCCAACCGCGAGGGGCTGGGGGTGCGGGTGGAAGCCCCGGAGGGGGTGGTGTCTGGTGTCTGATTTTTATATCTACAACACCGCGCGGGAACGGATCGGGGTGCTACAGCGTGACAACTCCGTGCAGTGGCTTGAACACTACCAAAGCCCCGGCGAGGTAAAGATTGACGCGCAGGCAACGCCCGCCAACCTTGCCATGCTGGTGGACGGCAACCGCATATATAACCCGGACACGGACACCGTGGCGCGTATCAGCCATGTGGACATTACGCAGACCGAAACGGAGGAGGTGATAACCGCCCGCGCTGACATAACGGCGGAGCTGCTGAGTGACCGGGTTATTATGGGTACGGAGAACATTACCAACGCGGAGGCGGGTATGTATTCCGTTTACCGAAAGAATCAGCGCGGGCTGCCCATTGCGGTGGGCGCAGCGCGCGGCTACACCGAGCAGGCGGTGATGGAGGTCACTTGGAACTCGGTACTGGACGCGCTAAAAAAGATGGCGGAGGTTTCCGGCCTCGGTTTCAAGGTAATTTTCAACCCAGAAACCGGGGCCGAAACTTTCACCGTATACAAAGGGATCAACCGCGCCAATGACCTGACGGCAGACTACCGGGGGTATTTTGGCACGGACGTGGGGAACATCGAGGACGTTTCCATCGTGTCCGGCACCACCGACTATAAAAATGTGGCGGTGGTTGCCGGTGCGGGCGAGGGCGCCGCCAGAACCGTGCGGATCGTATCGCTGGGCAACTTCACCGGCGAGAGCCGCCGGGAGCTTTACGTTGACGCGCGCGACCTACAGCGGGAGTATCAGGTGGCAACCCCCACCGGCGAATACGATGACAAGGGCAACCCCATATACAGCTACAGCACCGCCACATATACGGATGCGCAGTATAACGCGATGCTGGACGCGCGCGGCAGGGAGAAACTGGCGGAATACCTGCAAACCTTTTCGATCACCTGCGATATTATTCAAAACAATATCGCATACGGCGAGGACTACACGCTGGGCGACCGCATCCCAATCAAGCTGCCGGAATACGGCATATACGCCTCGGCGCGCATTGCATCCGTAACTATGATCTACGAACGGGAGGGAAACAAGATTGTTGCCCTCCTGAGTGAATTTGCACTGGAGGGATAACCAATGAGCGAAACCTATTTGAACAAATGCAGATGCGGCGGGGATGGCGAGTTTATATTGGAGCAAAAAGACACCCAAATTTTTGCCCGGTGTAAACGCTGCGGCATACGAACGCCGAGCAAAGGCGCCAGTATTGAGTTTTCGGCAAAACAGCAGGTTGCTGACGTGTGGAACGCCGGAACACTGCTCTGGCTGCCGTGGATTAAACCCGCCGTTGCCGCCGATGCCTACCAACTGGATGACCGGGTAAGTCACGAGGGCAACCACTGGATCAGCATCCGTGAGAACAACGTCTGGGAGCCGGGAGAAAGCGGCTGGCGGCTTGTCGGCCCTGCGCCTGACGCGCAAGGAGGTACACTATGATATGTTTTCCGCTTGATAACACTGACTATATGGCGGATGCCCTCGGCGCGTGGTTTGGTACGCGAACGCGCGGCGTGTTCGCCGCTGATACCCATTATGCCGTGACAGCCAACGGTGATATGACTGTTACGCTGGCCCCCGGCATCGGGTGGCTCAAGGCGGAGGCGTATTGGGGCGTGTGCCTGCACGAGATCAACCCCACCATACTCGCCATAGCCACGGCTGACGGCGCGCTCACGCGCTATGCCGCCATTTGCCTGCAACTGGACAAAAACGCGAATGTGGCCGGTGTGGTGGTGAAATACGGGCCGTATGGCACAAACCCCGCCTTGTCATCGCTGCCCGCGCCGGTGCAGAACAGCCTCGACTATGATGAAATCTATGTCGCAGCCATTCGCATACGCGCCGGGGCAACGTCCATATTGACCACGGACATCACCGACCTGCGCCTCAATGAGGCGTACTGCGGTGTTATGCGGGATGGTGTGTCGGGCATACCCACGCAAGCCCTCTATGATACATGGTGGGCGTGGTTCAGTAGCCTACAGCTTGACACAAAGGCAACGGCGGATGCGTTTACGGCGTGGATGGCCGCTTTTATGAGCGACAACGAAACCGGCCTCGCCGCGTGGCTGTCCAACTTCAAGGACACCTCGCAGGATGATTTTGATACATGGTTTACCGGGTTTAGGGGCGGCAACAGCACCGCCTATTATAACTGGTACAACGCTTTTATATCAGACAGCGAGGCCGATTTTCTGAACTGGTTCCAGAACTTGCAGGATCAGTTGGATGACAATCAGGCAACGAACCTGCAAAACCAGATTGACCAGCACAAAGCCACCCTCGCAACGGTGGCGGGCGGTGTGCATGGTATCAGGTATAAGGACGGCAAACTGCAAATAAATCTGGGCGATGGCTGGGCCACCCTTGCGGAGGTTGTGCATGGGCTGCGTTCTACATACATTGACGCTCTCGGCATGAACTCGCTGGAGATAGACGCGCTTTTATATGCCACATCCCAGATTGATATTTTAATTGAAACGGAGGAATAAAACGAATGGCAACCAACTTTACAAGAACGACCGGCGAACCCCTCGCCCTGCCCCAGTGGAATGGTGAGGTGTTCCAGTTTGAGGATGTGAACACGGCTTTTGCCGCTATCAACGCCCACGCGGGCGAAACGGACGCGGCGCTGGCGATACGGGCGGCAAAGGCGGCGGAGCTTATTGCGGATCGCCTTTACCCCGGCGTTGATCTGTCCGTGGCGTTTGCGGCTGAAATCGCCGCCGCGCCTTATAGCGGCAATGTGTGGGCGTGGATTAAAGCCCGCGCGCAGGCCGGAAACTTCACCGGCATCCATGTGGGCGACTACATCCCGTTTGTTGCGGGCGGCAACAATATCAAAGCCGAGATCGCCGGTATGGACACTTACTATAGATACGGTGATACGGCGGTGGGCCACCATATTGATTTTATCAGCCGTGACTGCTGGCCGGACACCCACGTTTATAACAAGGTGAGTATCAACAACGGTACGACCGTATCACCCATGCCGTGGCTTGCCAGCGACCTGTACGCATGGCTCAACAGCCTCTCTATGAACGTACCAAACACGGCGGCAGCTACGCCCACGCTAACAGCGGTAAACTACGCATCCACCGGCGTGTATGACAAGCTGCCTGCAGCATTGAAAAATGTTATCGTTGCGAAACGCGCCTTGCTTCCCTTCCGGTACACAGCGGGCACCCTGCTGGTTGATGATAACAACTGGGCATGGGGTGCCGCGGGCAAGCTGTGGCTGCCCTCCGAGGTTGAGGTGTACGGCTGCTCCATGTGGGGCACCCGCATAAACGGCAACGCTTACGGCGAGGGCAGTTATGTGCAATACCCGATCTTTGCCCAGAACATGAAACGGATCAAAGGCATCGGGGACGGCGGGGATCGCTCCCACTGGTGGCTCTCTACTGCTCTTAGCGGCAACTCCACCTCATGCGCGCGTGTCTCCAGCGGCGGGTATGCCTACAGCCACTCGGCCTCCGACACCAGCATCCGCGCCCCCCTGTGCTTCCGTATCGCGTAACATATCCCGCCCCCTTGTGGGGCGGGATAAACAGCGAACAATACGGAGGCGGTGGACATTATGAGCAATGTACTCATGCGCAAGCGCAGCATCAGCGGCCTTGAGTTTTGGAAGAACGGCGCCGACATACGGGCGCACCTTACCCGCTTTTTGATGAATGAGAAAAACGTCCCAAAGCGGTATACCTATGTTTTCACGTTTCCGGGGATCGACCTCGGCCGCATTGTAGCCAGACCCTGCCGGGAATGCGTAACCCGTCAGCGGCGCAAGATGAAGAAATTCCGCAAGTTTCTGGATGCCGGGGACATGACGCTGGAACAGATACACACCAGCTATATGTCATGGCGGGGCTATATCGCCCACAAAAACGCACGGCGCACAATCCACAACATGGATCATTTTTATGAAAAACTATTCGGCTGTTGGCCGATGAAAGGAGAACAAAGACATGGGCAGGCAAAAGCTCGAAGCGCGTATTAACGCGCTGAAATCAAAACTCAACGAAACGGATTACAAAGCAATTAAAGCATATGAGGGCCATCCCGGCCCTGATTGGGCGGAAATGAAAGCCCAGCGGGCAGCATGGCGTGAAGAAATTGATGCCGCGCAACGTCAACTCGATGGGCTTGCGAACGAATAAGGAGGTAGAAAGAATATGAGTATTAAAATTGGACACGCAGTAATGGATGAAAACGGAAAAATCGCAGGCGGTGCGGCTGGGGATCAAACGGGAAAAGAGCTTGCAACCCGCGCATGGTACGCCTCGACATGGCACACGGTTTTGCGGGCTAATGACCCGGCGGCGGCTAAAAAAATAGCGGCGGCCATGCAGCAGGCTTGTTCCAACAACGCTATTGGGTATGACCAACATCAGCGCACTACCCTATTTTCGGCGGCGCAAAAATTCAATTTCGATTTGTCGAAAATCACGGTAAAATGTGAAACTGACTGCTCCGCACTCGTGGCCGTTTGTATTAACGCTGCGGGTATTTCAGTGAGCAAGGACATTTACACTGGGAATATGGTTTCCGCGATTGTGGCAACGGGCAAATTCTCCAAACTGACCGATTCCAAATATCTCAAAAGCGATGTGTATTTGCAGGTTGGAGATATTGTTGTGAAGAACGGCCACACGCTCATTGTGCTGGAAAACGGCTCAAAGGTCAGCACGGCGGTAACGACAGCCACGGTGCCCGCATACCCCGGCAGGATTCTTAACGCCACCGGCAAGCCGTTCAAACGGGATGAGGCGGTGGTAACACTGCAAAAGCGGCTGCGGGAGCTGGACTATTACAATGACGATCTCGATGGAAAATTCGGGCCGCTTACGCTTGAGGCCGTAAAAGCATTCCAGAAACGTTGTATTGACAAAGGCATCAACATGGGTAATACGGGGCCGCATAAAAATGGTGTTGATGGATCAGTAGGTACACTCACTTGGGCGCGGTTGTGGGAATAACGTCATGGACAGGAAAAAAATCATCATTGTGGATGACAATAAAGCCTCGCTGGATATATGCAAGATGATTTTGAAACCTTATTACGCACCCCTGCCCGTATTATCGGTGGCGAGAATGTTTGAAATACTAAATAAGGTTACGCCGGATTTGATTATACTTGATGTTGAAATGCCCGACATCAACGGGTTTGATGCTCTCCAGCAGATAAAGGCAAATACTTCATTGGAGGGCATCCCTGTTGCGTTTCTTACTTCCCACATTGACTATGAAAGTGAGAAAAGAGGGCGGGCCTTAGGCGCGGTAGAGTATTTCCGCAAACCGATGTACGCACAAGCGTTTTTAAGGCGTGTTGGTGCGATTTTTGAGAATGCGAAAGAAGATACCGCAGGGAAAATGATTGATGATTTGCGCGAAATTCGCAATATGTTGAAATATGGGGGTGGCGTTAATGGGTATTGAATGGGGAGTTATAATTGCGGCCGGCGCTTTGCTGCTCACTTTCATAAGGGATTGGAACGGAAAAAACAGGCAGGCAAAGGCTGACACGCAAGAAGATACCGCCGTTATTACGACCATTTCAGTTAAACTCGATGCCATTAGTGAGGGTATTGCGGAATTGAAACGCGAAAACAAAGGCTTACGAGAAGATTTCCGCGAATCGTGGGAGAGGCTGATTGTTGCTGAACAGTCTGTTAAATCAGCGTGGGAGCGGATAGAGAAATTGGAAAACATAATACAACAAGGAGGGAAAGGAAATGTTTAAAAAGTGGATAAAAGCGGCGGGCATACGCGCACTGAAAACGTGCGCGCAAACTGCGCTTGCAACCATCGGCATTACAGCGGTCAGCGCGACCGAGGTTAATTGGGCTGCCGTGACTGGTGCGGCGGCACTGGCCGGAATTGTATCATTGCTCACCAGCACAGGCGGACTGCCGGAACTGAAAAAAGAATAACACATCAGAAATTGGCGGGGGCTTTACGGCTTCCGCCTTATTTTTTTTGCATCTTTTTAAGGAAATTACTTGACATACGGTGCACCGTATGATATACTTAGAGCATAGAAAGGAGGTAAAAGCCGTTGGACAAGCGAAACGCTCGCCGGAAACGGCGAGAAGAAAAGCGATTAGACCGCTTGATAACACTGATAGGAACCGTTGCCACGCTACTGTCAGCAATCATAAGCCTAATCGCCCTACTGGAGAGGGATTGATACCCTCTCCACCCCGCAAGGGGTTGTGAGTACATTATACCACAGCCCCGGAGCAAATAACAACTGGAGGCATAGGAATGGAGAATATGACAATTAAGGGTGTCACAACCACAAACACACTGGGGCAGGAACAATACGAAATGTTCACGAGAAAGATCGGCCGAAAAACAAAGAGGTATTGTGCATATGATTACCGCCATCTTGACGGCGAATTATTTACTTGTGTGAAACCTACGTTGGCGGCGTGTAGAACTGCCCGAGATAACTGGGTTGCGGCAAAGGAGGTGTAAATCATGGCAACTGTAGCATTGATAATTAGTGTTGTAACCTGTATCTTTAACGTCTTTGTGATGATTCGACTGTACAGGAGGCAGAAAGATGACTAGAGATTATAAAAAAGAGCGTGAATGGGAGCAGCAAAAATACACCCGTCTGCATACCAAAATTTCCAAAGAAACCGGGGAACGGTTCAAAGCTAAACTCGAAAGCGATAATCTCAAATATACTGAATGGCTCATGCAACAAATAGATGAATACCTAAAAGGGCGGAAATAAAACACCGCCCTAATACTTCTCACAAAGGGGTTGCCTCTATGTCTAAGAAGAAATACATTGATTATGATGACCGCATTAAAATTGAATTGCTCCACAACATAGAGAAGAATAAGCCTGCGCAGATAGCTGAAAAGCTCGGTTATTCCGAGCGCACGATTTACCGGGAATTGCTGCGCGGGTATTGTGACAATTTAGACACCCATCTGCGGAAAATACGAGTATACAGCGCCCAACTTGCCCAGCGCGATTATGATGAGAAAGCGGCTGCCAAAGGTGTAAATCTTAAAATTGGCAATGACCACGCCCTGGCCGCTTATATAGAGGAAAAAATGGTTAAAGAAAAATACAGCCCGGAGGCTGTATTGCTTGAAATCAAAACAAAAGGGCTGCAATTTTCTGTGACCATCAGCAAAACCACCCTGTACCGATACATTGACGATGATTTATTCCTCAACATTTCAAACAAAGATCTGCCCAGCGGAAAGCGTGAAAAACAAAAACGTAAAAAGGTACGGCGCATTAGCTATAAAGACCCCATGAAAGAAAGCATCGACAAGCGCCCGGAAGAAATTGACACGCGGGAGGAATTTGGACATTGGGAGATGGACACTGTGGAGGGCCCCGCCAAAGGGAAAAGCACCTGCCTACTTGTTCTGACCGAACGCAAAACCCGCGATGAGTTTGCTGTTAAACTACCGACCCGCACCGCCGCAGAAGTAGTCAAAGCAATGGATCGGCTGGAGCGCAAATTTGAACGGCAAACCCCCGGCTCTTTTTCACAGATATTCAAAAGTTTTACCCTCGACAATGGCAGCGAGTTTGCGGATTGGAGAGGCATAGAAAAATCATGGTACAAACACGGCGGGCAACGCACAAAGGTTTATTTTTGCCACCCGTTCAGCAGCTTTGAGCGCGGCAGCAATGAAAACTGCAACAAACTAATTCGCCGGTTCATACCCAAAGGCACCCCGATCTCCAACTACTCGGATGAAGAAATCCAACGGATCATATATTGGATAAACCATTACCCCCGGAAATTACACGGCGGATATTCCAGCAATGATCTATTTGAAATCGAACTAGAGAAAATCATAGCCGCATAACCTAAAAAGGAACAAGCGACCAAACGAGCGGTGTTTAACCACCCGCTTTGTTGCCGTACCTAATGCCGTATTATACGGCATTAAACCGCCTTTTGCCACCCTCTCCGTTCCCTTTCAAAAACTTTTTTTAGATTCTTGACAACTTTTCCTTGACTTTTGCTTTGGGGAGTGGCCAATATGCAATGAGCTCTTTGTTTTAATCACGGCAGCACAGATATTGGTTCGCCGGGCGGTACAGATTTCTTATGCTGATGCGTTCCTCCCTTCGTGCATTGCGCGGAGGAAAGACAGCGTGACAAAAAATCTCCACAGTATGAATCGGTATACAAGAATGAAAGAGAGATCTATCAAAAGCTATGGGGTATTCCCTTGGGGTCAAGGTATCACTGCGTGATAATTAAAATGCCTCCGGCGGCTCAAGGACGCTGCGCTCCTTGAGAATCCTTGCTATATGGACCGCTTCCAGTGGGCCTCGTACCAAACCACGTCTTTATTACTATCTGTTGGGGTTCCGCGTCCTTAAGGGAGTTTTTAGAACCGTAGGTTCTGAACCGCCGGAGGCATTAAAACATCCCGCAGGGATACCTTGACCCCAAAGGAATACCTGCGGGAAAATGCAAACCTATTTTGTTGTTTTGCCTTTGTTTTATATCTTACTATTCTCGGCAGTCTGTCTTTCCCACGTGCCGACGGGGAACATAGAAGAAAAAGAGGGATATCCGGCGCAAAGACGTATAACGCTTAAACCGCTGCTACCAAAGTTAATATGAAACCGCTCACAAAATGCCCGCTCCCATGCTCAGCCCGGCGGCCACCCCATGAACCTGCCGCCCAAAAGGTGCATATGCAGGTGGTGTACCGTCTGCCCCCCGTCGTCCCCGGTGTTGATCACCAGCCGGAAACCCCTTTCAGAAAGGCCGAGGTCCGCCGCGATTTTGCGGGCCGCAGCAAACATCGCCGCAAGGGACGCGTCGTCCGAAAGCGCCACAATATCCTTCGCGTGTTTTTTGGGTATGATCAGCACATGGACGGGCGCCTGAGGCCCGATATCATTGAACGCGTATACGCGGTCGTCCTCATATACTTTTGCCGACGGGATCTCCCCCGCCGCGATTTTACAAAACAGGCAATCCTGCATCAGCTTATTCCCCCTCGATAATGGTCGCTTCCATTATAGCACCGTGCGCCGCTGCCAGCAAAACCTTTTTCATTTGGCCCGCATAGCCGCCGGCTGCACGCACGCGCACATAACGGTCGGTGTATCCATAGGAATGGCCGCCCCGCTCTTGTTCAAACAACACAAGCTGCTTTGTTCCGGCGAATTGATCCCTATACCGGTTCAAAAGCGTCTCTCCCATTTCCGCAAGCTGTTTTGCGCGCGCCTTGCGCACGTCCGGCGGCACACGGCCACCCATTTTTGCGGCGGGCGTTCCCTCACGTTCGGAGTACGGAAACACATGCAGCCGCGCAAACCCGGCGTCCTGCACAAAACGCGCCGTTTCCAGAAATTCTTCCTCTGTCTCACCCGGAAAGCCGGTGATCACGTCCGTCGTGATGGCGGGCGCGTCATAATATTTCCTTATATTTCGCAGGAATCCCTTGTATTCTCCCGGCGTATACTTCCTGTTCATGCGCAGGAGCACACCGGCACTGCCGCTTTGCAGCGACACATGGAAGTGCGGGCACACTTTTTTGATGCCGCTGAGCGCGCGCGCAAAACCCTCCGTAAACACGGGCGGTTCCATGGAGCCGAGGCGGATGCGCACAACCCCTTTCACTTGCGCAAGCCCGCCCAGCATGGCAAGCAGGCTTTCTCCCCCGTCCTGCCCGTAAGACGAGATGTGGATGCCCGTTAAAACGACCTCGCGCACGCCGCCTTCCGCAAGCGCCCGCGCTTCTCCCAGTATAGACTCCGCGGGGCGGGACCGCACCGGCCCCCGCACATACGGTATGATACAATAGCTGCAAAAATTGCCGCAGCCCTCCTGTATCTTGATGTAACCGCGCGTCAGCTCGCCGCTTGTCTTTACGCCCAATGCTTCAAATTCCCGCGCGGCGGCGATGTCCCGCACCGCGTTCACATGCTTACCAGCAAGGCAGTCGCGTACAATGCGCACGATGCCGCACCGGTCTTCCGTTCCAATCACAGCACTTACGCCCAGTTCATCCAGCAGTTTTTGCCGCTCCTTTTGCGCGAGGCACCCGCAAACGCAAACAACGCCGTCCGGGTTTTGCCCGATGGCGCGGCGTATCATATTCCTCGATTTTTTATCCGCGATATTTGTGACAGTGCAGGTGTTGACCAGGTATATATCCGCCCGCTCCCCCCAGGGCACCTGCTTGCACCCGGCGGCGGTGAGCAGTTCCAGCATGGCGTTCGTGTCATATTTATTCACCTTGCAGCCCAGTGTGTACGCGCTCACTTTTTTATTCGTCAAATTCATACCGCACCATGGCAAGCGCCGCCGCG
>QMCD01003638.1_pt2 | contig 11365 bp, 11 predicted proteins | sample 1821841 | NCBI WGS metagenome assembly QMCD01 (sample SAMN01991225, study PRJNA193472) | Termite gut metagenome, whole genome shotgun sequencing project. | isolation source: worker | host: Macrotermes natalensis | reverse complement strand
ATAAAAATTACGAGCGACAAAATGGATAAACGAACCGCCGGGGCGCTGTCGCGTCTGCTGGATATAATGGATGAGTTGCGCGTCAAATGTCCCTGGGATCGCGAACAGACCATCGAAAGCCTCCGTAAAAATACCATCGAGGAGACCTACGAACTTGCCGACGCCATCGACAGCGGCAATCTCGATCACGTGCGCGAAGAGTTGGGCGATCTGTTGTTGCACATAGTCTTCTACTCCAAGATCGGATCCGAGCAGGGGGCGTTCACGCTGGCCGATGTCGCGGACGGGATCTCCGACAAGCTGGTCTACCGCCATCCGCACGTTTTCGGCGATGTGAGCGTCGAGACCTCCGCCGATGTGAAGCATAATTGGGAGGCTTTGAAACAACGCGAAGGCAAGAAACGGCGCGGGGTGCTGGCTGGTGTTCCCGAGGGCCTGCCGGCGATGGTGAAGGCTTTCCGTGTGGGTGAAAAGGCCGCCGCAGTGGGTTTCGACTGGGAGCGACGCGAGGATGTGTGGGACAAGGTGAGGGAGGAGGCCGGTGAGTTGAAAACCGAGATCGCGGCAGGCGACAAGGAGAAAGCCACCGACGAGTTGGGCGATCTCTTTTTCGCGCTCATCAACGCCGCGCGCCTCTACGACATCGACCCTGAAGCGGCCCTGGAGCGAACGAACCGCAAATTCATCGCGCGTTTCGGCTACATGGAGGCCCGCGCCGCCGAAACCGGTAAAGAGTTGAGCGGCATGACACTTGCGGAGATGGAAACCTTATGGCAGGAAGCTAAAAAGGCGGCAACGGCCGCAGCGAAATAGGCTACGCAAAAAAATAAGAATATGGCAGTGATAAGAAGTGTGCGGGGCAAGACCCCCAAGGTGGGTGAAAACACGTTTTTGGCAGAGACGGCGGTGCTGATCGGCGACGTCACGGTGGGTCGCGATTGCAGCATCTGGTACGGCGCGGTGCTGCGCGGCGACGTGAACAGTATCCGCGTAGGCCACCGCGTGAATATCCAGGACGGCGCGGTGGTGCATACGCTGTACGAGCGGTCGGTGGCCGAGATAGGCGACGACGTGTCGGTGGGGCACAATGCCATTATCCATGGCGCCAAGGTGGGCAGCAATGTGCTGATAGGTATGGGCGCGATATTGATGGACAACGCTGTTGTCCCCGATAATACGATTATTGCGGCCGGCGCCGTGGTGCTGAGCAACGCGGTGTTAGAGCCGGGCGTGTATGCCGGCGTGCCGGCCAAGAAGGTGAAGGATAGCGACGCGAAGGTGGCCGAGGCCGCCCGCAACAACGCCGCCGGCTACCTGATGTATAAGGGGGGGTACGAAGAAGCGTGAAGGCTACCGGATATTAGATATTGGATTTTGGATATTAGCACGGCGCACGGTTCACGGTGCAAGAAGTAGGAGGTATGAATGATGAGGTAAGAAGTTGGCAGTTGGCAAGGCTGACGCCTTCATGCGCTTGTCGCTATCTAAAATCTAATATCTAAAATCCGGCATCTGTGGACTCGATTTGTGTAATTCATACTAATTGGTTAAATTCGTGGGTTAAAAAATAGTATAATGAACAATTTTAAACGTATCAATAACCTGGCCGGTTGGGCAGTATTTGCTGTGGCCGCCGTTACTTACCTTTTAACCATTGAGCCTACCACCAGTTTTTGGGACTGTGGGGAGTTTATCGCTTCGTCGTATAAGTTGGAAGTGGGGCACCCTCCGGGGAACCCGGTGTTTCAGCTGCTCGGCCGTTTTTTTAGCATGCTTGCCCCTACCGAGTATGTGGCGGCCATGGTGAATGCCATGAGTGCCCTGTGTAGTGCGTTTACCATACTGTTTCTTTTCTGGACGATAACGCACCTTGCCCGCCGTATTATGGAGCGTAGCAAGGGGGCCTTATCTCAAGGCAACATTATCGCTATTATCGGTGCCGGCGCGGTGGGCGCGTTGGCCTATACGTTTTCCGACACCTTCTGGTTTTCGGCGGTAGAGGCCGAAGTGTATGCCATGTCGTCGTTGTTTACGGCCATGAGCTTTTGGGCTATTTTAAAGTGGGAAGAGGAGGCCGACCGTAAATATGCCAACCGCTGGATTATCTTGCTGGCCTATCTCATGGGCTTGACCATAGGCGTCCACTTGTTGAACCTGCTGGTTATTCCTGCTATTGCGCTGGTCTATTATTTCAAGAAATATACGGTTACCCTCAAGGGAATTGTGCTGACGTTGTTGGTGTCGGTGGTGTTGCTTTTGGTAACCATGTTCCTTATCCCCACGCTGCCGCTTCTGGCCGGCCGGGTCGACTATGTGTTCGTTAACTGGTTTGGGGCGCCGTTCGACGTGGGCGCCGTAGTGTTCCTGTTTCTTCTGTTTGTGCTGTTGGGCTGGGCTATCTACGCTACGGCGCGGAGTAAGAGAATATTTTGGAACACCCTTGTGCTTTGCATTACCGTGTTCTTAATCGGGTTCTCGTCGTTTGCCGTGGTAGTCATCAGGTCCGATGCCAATACGCCAACCAACGAGAATCAGCCCGACAATCCGTTCTCGTTGTTGTATTATTTGAATCGCGAGCAGTACGGCAGCAACCCGTTAATTTCGGGGCATACTTTTGCTACGCCGCTCAAGTCGTATAAGCCGAATTATAAATATGCAAAGTCCGACGGCAAGTATGTAGAAGTAGAAGGGTCTATTCCTGTTTGCGAATTTTACGAAGAATATACCATGCTCTTTCCTCGCATGCACAGCCACCAGCCGGAGCATATCCGGCACTACGAGCAGTATGCTACGGGGCCTGTTATTATGAGGGGCGAGCGCAATGCCGACGGCTCTATCATACCGGGCAGGCAGCGGCAGCAGGTTACTTTCCGCGGAAAGGTAGTGCCCGGCACGGGCGATATAGTCTCCGGCCCCGACGGGCGGCCGAGAAGTATTGTGCCGGGGACGGAAGACCGCTTGCCGTCGTTCCGCGAAAACCTTACTTACTTTTTCAGCTATCAATTGGGCTGGATGTATTGGCGCTACTTTATGTGGAACTTTGCCGGGCGGCAAAACGATATACAGGGGCATGGCGACAGCTACCACGGCAACTGGGAGTCGGGCATTCCGTTTATCGACAAGGCGCGGTTGGGAAATACGGACGAGCTGCCCGACTACTTAGCCAACCACAAGGCGCGGAATCATTATTACATGCTGCCTTTAATCTTAGGGTTGGTGGGGCTTTTCTACCAGTTGGCCAAAGATAAGCGCAACTTCTCGGTAGTGGCTATCCTGTTTGTGTTAACAGGTATTGCTATTGTGGTGTACCTTAACCAAACGCCTTTCCAGCCGCGTGAGCGCGACTATGCGTATGCCGGCTCTTTCTATGCTTTTACTATTTGGATAGGCTTGGGCGTATTGGCCGTGTACGAGCTGTTCCGAAAAGGAATCTCCGCACCTGCCGCCGCAGGTCTTGCCGGTGCCTTGTGTTTGGCTGTTCCCCTGCAAATGGGGGCTGTCAACTGGGACGACCACGACCGCAGCAACCGTTATGTGGCGCGCGATATGGCCTACAACTATTTTATGTCGTGCGACGAGAATGCCATTATATTTACGGTGGGCGATAACGACACTTTCCCTCTTTGGTATGTGCAGGAAGTGGAGGGTGTCCGTACCGATGTGCGGGTGGTGAACACCAGCCTGCTTAGTGCCGACTGGTATATTGAGCAAATGACCAAGCGCCAGTACGAGTCGGCGCCGGTGCCTTTTAAAGTGAAACGCGAAAACTATTTGGCCAATAAGAACGATTTCCTGCGAATCAACGAACAGTATACCGCCCCGATAGCTATTGCCGAAGTAACAAAAGACGGCAATGTATATGCGCCGCCGCGTAATTTGATTATTCCGGTAAACAAGGAAAATGTGTTGAAGAACGGGCTGGTGAAACCGGAAGATGCGGATAAAATACCGGAATCTATTACTATTACCATACCAAGGAGCGAGGGCCAGCAAGCAAAGAACACGATATCCAAAGTAGAATTGATGGTGCTGGATTTGTTGGCCAACAACAATTGGGAGCGCCCTATCTACTTCGTATCGCCCGAGAGCGATGTGGTGAACCTGGGTTTGCAAGATTACTTGCAATACGAAGGGTTTACCTATAAGTTGACGCCCATTAAAAATCCGTCGAGAGACCCGCAGGGGTTAATAGATAAGGACAAGATGTACGAGCGGCTGACAAACGTTTACCGTTGGGGCAATATGAACGACCCGGGAATATGGGTAGACTATACGATGAACTTGACGTTAACAAGGGTGCTAAATATTCGCCAAATGCACAGCCGCACGGCCGAGGCATTGCGGGCTGCGGGCGATAGCGCCAAGGCCGTTGAAATTTTAGACCTTGCGCTGGAGCGTATGCCCGATGCTATGTATCCCTACAACGTGTCGGTTTCTTCGAACGACCAGGTGATGCTCAACTTCGTGAATCAATACTACTACTTGGGCGAGGCGGATAAGGCCAATGCCGTGGCTGGGCGCATCCTGGAGGAGGCCGACCAAAACCTGGCTTTCTACATAGGCACTAAAGACGGCGGCGATTATGAAATTGATAATACCCTGCAATCGATGGAATACCTTTCGATGATTGCTTACGCAAATAGAAATATGGAGCTGGGTGCGGAAGCCAGGGATAAATGGAGAACCCATTTGCAACGTATAAGGTATACACGCCCGTCGCTTTATACTTATCTAAAATCGAGGCATGGGTTTGAAGATACGGACGTAGAGTAAAAATTGTAAATATGCTGTTAGAAATAAAAGACCTCCATGCTACTATCAATGGCAAGGAAATATTAAAGGGGGTTAACCTTTCGGTCAATGTAGGCGAGGTGCACGCCATAATGGGGCCCAACGGCTCGGGGAAGAGTACGCTGTCGGCGGTGCTTGCCGGCCGCAACGCTTACGAGGTAACGGAAGGGAAAGCGCTGTATAAAGGCAACGACCTGCTGGCTATGTCGCCCGAAGAGCGTTCGCACGAGGGTGTATTTCTCGGATTCCAATATCCGGTAGAGATTCCGGGCGTGAGTAATGTTAATTTTATGAAGGCGGCGGTAAACGAGCATCGCAAATTTAAAAACCTGCCGCCCTTGTCGGCCGCGGAATACTTAAAGTTAATGCGGGAAAAAATGGCTATCGTGGAGATGGACCCGACTTTCTCGTCGCGCGGCGTAAACGTGGGTTTCTCCGGCGGCGAAAAGAAGCGGAACGAGATTTTTCAGATGGCCATGCTGGAGCCTACGCTGGCTATCCTCGACGAAACCGACAGCGGCTTAGATGTAGATGCCTTGCGTATTGTGGCCGGCGGTGTCAACAAGTTGAAGCGTGCCGACAATGCGTTTATCGTAATCACGCACTACCAGCGGTTGCTGGACTATATTGTGCCGGATATTGTGCATGTGTTGTACAACGGGCGGATAATAAAAACCGCCGGAAAAGAATTGGCGCTGGAAGTAGAGCAAAAGGGCTACGACTGGTTGAAATAAATAGTTACTAAATATGTTTACTTCATTTCGAAATATCTGCTTGCTTCTTATTGGTAGTGCGCCTTTGGCGGCTTACGCTTCGGCCGACACTACCCGGAGGGCTACGCAGGATACTATTCCCGTTGTTCGGGACGACGAGCCGGTTATCCCTGTTGGTATGGTCGACGAGAAGCCTGTTTTTAAAGACGAGCACGGCAATGATTTCTTGACCTATATTGCCAAGCATGTGAAATACCCTGCGGCTACATTAGATGGTACTATGCAGGGAACCGTGTATGTCGAGTTTATAGTCGACAAAGGCGGCTGGGTTACCCATGCTAAAGTTATTCGCGGGATAAATCCGGCGTTGGACGAGGAGGCCTTGCGTGTAATAATCACCGCTCCTAATTGGACGCCCGGCAAGCATCAGGGGAAGCCGGTGAGCGTGCGGTATGTGTATCCGGTATCTTTTAATTTGTAGTGATTCGGTGCGGCATTAAAAAACCCGTTCTTAAAGAGAACGGGTTTTCTATTTTCCACTTTCCACGATTTAGAAGAAACGGCCGCGCCAGTCTTGTACATTGGCTGCTTTTTCCAATACATTATAGAATTGCATCAAGGCCATTTGGTCGTATCTCGTGCGGTTTTGCTCCATTGCTCGTTCCTGCTCTACCGTGTAGGCGCTGCCCACATGGCGGCGGTTTACGGTAAACATATATACGCCCATGTCTCCTTTTACCGGGCCGGTTAATACATTTTCGGGAGCACCGGCTACGGCGCCCTGTAGTTTTTGTTCGCGCCCTGCTATGTTTTCCATATTGCTATTTACAAAAGAAATGTTTGCCGCCGTACTTAACGAGAGGTTCATCTTGTCGGCAATTGCTTCTATGGTGGTAGCGCCGGCAGCAGCTTCTTTCATCTTCTGCGCCAAATTGTCGATGCGTTGTTCTTCGCTCAAGGTGTATTCTATGTTCCAGCGGACTTGTTCGAACGGCATAATACCATGGTCGCGTATGGCCGTTAGCGTAGCCACTACAAAGTAATCGTCGAGCGGTATTACTTGCGACACTTCTCCTACTTTCACCTCGTAGGCCCAGCGAACCAGCTCGCGCACATTGGCAGCGCCCAACGAGGTAATCGTTTTATCGCCTTCTTCTAAAGCGCCGGCAGGCGTTACCGTTAAATTATTTTGAGCGGCAAACGCTTCAAATTCTTCTTGGGTATTGGCCTCGGTAGCCAGGGCGCTTGCTTCGGCGAATATTGCCTGATAGGTTTCTTCGCGCGGCCGCGCTGTTTTTTCGATAATGGCTAATTGCACTTTGCGCTCTTCCGCGCTGCGGTCGGTTACTTCCAAGATTTGAACGCCGAAGCCGGCTTCAATCTTTATCAATTTATTTTTAGGTGTCATAAAGCAAGTGTCTATGATAGTTCCTTGCCTACGCCAGCCCAAATCTCCGTTCTCTTTCTTCGACACTGGGTCGGCAGAATATTCCTGCGCAATATAACCAAAGTTGGCGCCGTTGTTCAATACGGTTATCAAACTATCGGCTAAATGACTGTTTGAGTCATCCAGCGCAATGTAGCGCACCCTTACCGAGTCGGGCAGCATGCGCGATTTCACTACCCGCGCCGTATAAAATGTATTGTCTTCCCGGAACACCGGCAGCACGTCGGCAGTGGTGGCGCGGAAAGCAAAGCTATCCAGCTTTGGTTGCAGTTCGCCTTTCTTATAGTAATAGCTGCTAAAGGGAACATCGGAGTTGCGCGTTGTAAAGTTAACCACGTCCGCCGGTTTCAGCGTTTGAAAATCCGCGTAAACTTTTTCGATAACCGCTTCCGTCAGTTCAATGTCTTTCTCCGAAGGAACAATAGGAAAAGCTACGTATTTAATATCTCTTTCGTTGTTTTTTTGTTCAAACTGTTTCCGATGCTTTTGGTAATAGTCGCGCATAGCGGTTTCCGTTACTTGCGTAGAATCTTTTACGGTGGCAGTTGGCTGAGCCACATAGGTAATATCCATAGTAGTATTGCGGTCGGCCACCACCCGTTTTAAATCTAACGAATTGCTATAGTGGCTTTGGGTTACCAACGATAGGTATTTCTCCATCAGCTGGGCGTCGCGCATGCGGTCTTCCGTGTATTTCCAATAAATGGCAAACTCTTGGTTGGTGGAAGTCTGGCGTATAAACTCCATTACATTGGCCCGGCTAAACTCGCCCGTAGGATTAAACACGCGGTCGCGTTGCAGCACCGGCGAGATATAACGCCCTTGCGTCAAATCTACCAATTCTTTCGGATAAACTTCCAAGCCGCATTTCTCGTATTGCGAATACAGTGCCTCTTCTTTAAAAAAGGCTTGCCATGTTTCTTCATTTACCTCGTCCATCGCTTCGGAGCTCAGCGTAGCGCCTCCGGTACGCGCGGTTTGTATCCGCGAATAATATTCCTGCCGTTTCAGAAAATCCTGGTAAGCTATTTTTTTACCGTTAATTTTACCGACGCGTCGTTGCTGGAGTTAAATATAGAGGTTATAGTGCTCAAGGTATTCGCATCAATAATAAATGATATTAACGCAAGGCCAATGATTACCGTAATGAAAACGCCCATGCGTACCCTGATTTTTTCTAAGACTGCCATTGTATTTTAGGTTTAATTCTTTAATTTTTTTATTTGGAGCACAAAGGTAATATTTTTTTTTGATTTACATAAATGTATTTAACAAGGTGTCCTCGTTCAGGCGGGTTTGCCCCTAAAATAAATATATAAATGGTCTCGTTATTGCGGGAAGAACAGGTGATTGAATTAGTCGGATTGTTACAGGTGTTGTGCGGCGGTGTGGTTGTTAGTAATGTAGCGTACCAGATAGACTGTTTCGCTGCCGCCGTTGTATCGGGTGAAGAAAGCGTACCACGTCGTAGCACGGTTTCGTCGAAACGTGGCGTAGTACATTCCCTTGCCGTAGCGGTTGAAGTACGGCGGTGCGGGCTTGTGCAGGCGCGTGGGCAGCGTGGTGTAGATGTCGTCCATCAATCCGTCAACATATTTCACCGCCGTATCTTCAAAACTGAAATAGCCTTTCCCATAGAGGATGGGCACAAGCGTGTCCACGTACTCCTGTACCTCCGGCAAAATGATTACACTCATTATTTGTCGGCGAAAAATTTATGAATTGACACGCGCATTCTCTTTTTGAACTCGTCAATGGTTATCGCCCTGCGGAAATCGTCGTCAGGCTCAAGGAATGGCTGCGGCGGTATGGGTGGCTCGCAAGTCAGGTGAAACACTTGCTGCCCCTTTTGTATGTATACGTCCTGCTCGCACGCCATGTCGAGGTACAGGTCGGGGTTGGCTGAAAATTCATGGGTGCTTATTGTTCTCATAGTGTCGCGTATTTAATCAACGGCAAAGGTACAATATTTTTTGATAAAACAGGCCGTAGGGTTGCCCGCCCCACTCATCACTCATCGTTCGCCGTTAGCAGCTCGCCGCTCATCAGGCGCAGGTTTATTTCGGAGAGCTTGGCCTGGTACATGGCATTGAATTTACGGTCGATGGCTTCCAAGTAATTTTTCTGGTACTCGCGGAATTCTATTCCCGACAGAGCGCCCAGCCGGTGGCGCGACATGGCAGCATCTAACGTTTGGAAAGCCGTTTCGACACTTTCGCGTTCAAAGTCTATCATCAGTAAATTTATCTCGTAGGTGTTGTACAGCAACGCCAGGTCGCTCAATACGGCATTCTCCAGTTGCTGGTAGGTAAGGTCGCTGCCTTTCATTTCCAGCTTGGCATTTTTTACTTTGCGGTTTCGGTCTAACCCGCTAAACAGTGTCCACGATAGCGAGAAGCCCCAGTTGAAGCCGTTGGAACGGTTATAGGTGATCGCGGCCGATGGCGTTTCTGCAAAATTATAGTTGTAGCCCGTAGTAAAGTCAAGCGCCGGAAACCAGTCGGCACGGGCTATCCGAAGGTCCAGCTCCGATATTTTCTTCCCGATACGGGCAGCCGTCAAGGTGCTGTTGTAATTCAGCGTCCGCTCTCGCAACACTTGTATATCCATTTTAGGCAACAGCTCTATGCTGTCCGACACATAGCCGGCATTGTTCAGCGGTGTATTCATCAGTGTATTCAAGCGGATATAGGCGCTTTGCAACAGTTCTTCCTGCGTTACCAGCGTAGAGCTATCGGCATTCAAGTCTATTTTTGCCTGCCGCAAATCCAGCCCCGACGACGACCCGAGCGTATACATTTCCATGGCCTGCTGGTAGCGCTCTTGCGAGAGGCTAAGCGTATATTGTGCCGCACTCAGGCGGTTTGCCAATACAATAATATTATAGTACTCGTAGCACACTTGCCCTATCAGGCTTTCGATTGTTTGTTTCAGTTCCTGCTCGCTTACCGACAAGGCTTCTTTCTGCTTATGGTAGGTGGCAAACATGGCCAGCCCGTCGAACAGCCGCCAGTTGAGCGACACGCCGGCGCTCAGGTTGTTTTCTTTGGCATTTGTCAGCGAAATTTCGTCGCCCTCGGCGTAGGTTAGCTTGCTGTCGGTAAACGCTTGGTTTTGACGGCCGGTGGCGGCCACGTCGGGAAGAAACGGCGTATACGTTACATTATTCTCTGCAATACTTTGCCTGTTGCGTGCCAGCTTAATGGAGTAATTGTTTTCTACCGCCTGCGTAATGCAATCGTATAAGGGCATTGCCTGGGCGGCGGCCGAGTAGCCGAACAACTGAAGCACGGAAGAACTTATTAGCGTTAGTAAAAGTTTCAGGTTTCTTGTTTCAAGTTTCATCTTTCGTCCTTTGTTTATTATTCACTGTCCACTGTCCACTGACCATTGTCCGTTATTTGTTGTTTTACTTTAGCCGCCGACAGGTAGGTGTAGATAGCCGGAATTACGTAGAGCGACAAGAAGGTGGCGCAAATCATACCGCCTACCACTGCTATGCCCATCGCTACGCGGCTCTCGGCGCCGGCGCCGGTGGCTAACGCCAGCGGCAGTGTACCCAATATGGTCGACAGGCTGGTCATTAATATTGGGCGGAAGCGGGACGCCGACGCCTCGCGGATAGCCTCGCCCATCGACAGCCCGTCGGCTTTGCGCTGGTTGGCAAACTCCACTATCAAGATACCGTTTTTGGNNNATCAGCATGATAATACCAATCTGGCTAAAGATATTTAATGTCTGCCCGAACACATACATGCTCAGTAGTGCGCCTATCAAGGCCAGCGGCACGGTGAACATGATGATAAGCGGGTCGCGAAAACTCTCGAACTGGGCAGAGAGCACTAAGTAAATTAACAACAACGCCAACAGGAATGCGAACATCAGGCTGGACGTGCTTTCTACAAAATCCTTGGAATCGCCGGAGAGGGTGGTGCTGAAGTTTTCGTTTAACACACTGTCGGCAATACGGTCCATCTCTTCGATGCCTTGCCCCAGCGTATACCCCTCGGCCAAGCTGGCCGACACGGTGGCCGACACCTGCCGGTTGTAGCGGAACAGCTGCGGCGGCGTGCTGCTCTCGCGAATACTTATCAGGTTATCCAACTGTATTAGCTGGTTCTGGTCGTTGCGCACATAAATATCTGTTAAGTCCGACGGCTTGCTGCGGTGGGCACGGTCGAATTCGCTGAGTATTTGATACTGCTTCCCGTCTAAAATATAATAGCCGATGCGCTGCTCGCTCATGGTAAGCTGTAAGGTTTGGGCAATGTTCTGAATATTTAAGCCCAGCAAAGCCACCTTCTCGCGGTTGATAGAAACAGTTATTTCCGGCTTGGTAAATTTAAGGTTTTCGTCGCTGGCCGAAAAGACCTTGCTGTCGGCCACTGCCAGCATAAACTTGGGTAAGGCCGAT